>WNFM01069589.1_pt1 | contig 22395 bp, 22 predicted proteins | sample 5400271 | NCBI WGS metagenome assembly WNFM01 (sample SAMN13153352, study PRJNA577476) | soil metagenome | isolation source: 60 cm saprolite on Douglas fir-dominated hillslope | place: USA:California | collected 2013-09-17
ACGCCGATCGTGTGAATGCCTATTTCGTCTCGGTCGATCCGGAGCGCGACACCACCGCCGCCATGAAGGATTATCTCTCCAGCTTCGATCCGCATCTGCAGGGTCTGACCGGCGATCCCGAGGCCATGGCCAAAGTGCTTTCGGCCTATCGGGTCTATTCCAGAAAGGTTCCGCTCAAGGACGGCGACTACACCATGGACCACACCGCGCTGATCTACCTGATGGATCGCGACGGCCATTTCGTCTCGCCGTTCAACCTGAAACGGACGCCGCAGGAAGCCGCAACCGACCTGAAGCGGTATCTTTAATCCGCTTCCGGCTGGTAAACGCCGCAAAACGGTCCTCGCATCGCGGGCCGGATGGTCTATAAGACCGTCAAATCCCTGATAATTCCCGGCCATGCCACATCTGACCGCCCTGTTGCCCTACGTTAGCCTGCCTCGCACTGTCCGCGCCTTGCTGGCGGGATGGGCGATCGCGGCTGGGCTGGCGTTCGGCCCGGCGCAGGCCCAAACCCCGGCCAGGCCCGCGGTGGAAGCCGCTCCACAGGCGGTGCCCGGGTTCTGGGACCCGCGGCGGCGCCCGGACCGGCCGGACCTGTCGCGCCTCACCGTGATCCGGTTCCTGACCGAGACCGATTATCCGCCGTTCAACTTCACCGGCCCGGACGGCAATCCGGCCGGCTTCAATGTCGATCTGGCCCGCTCGCTGTGCGACGAGATCAAGGTCACCTGCACCATCCAGATGCGCCGGTTCGAGACGCTGGTCGACGCCATCACCTCGAACCGCGGCGACGCCATCATCGCCTCCTTGGCGGTGACGCCGCAATTGCGTGCCCGGCTCGATTTCACCGATCCCTATTACCGCGCGCCGGCCCGCTTCGTGTCGCGGCGCGATGCCGTGATGCCGGAAATCCGGCCCGAATATCTCGAAGGCAAGAAGATCGGCGTCATCGCCGGCACCTCGCACGAGGCCTATCTGAAAGCGATGTTCACCGACGCCGAGATCAAGTCCTACGCCAACGACGACACGCTGCGACTGGCGCTGCGGCGGAGCGAAGTCGACTTCATTTTCGGCGATGCAATCGCGCTGGCGTTCTGGATCAACGGCACCGATTCCGGCGAATGCTGCGCGTTCTCCGGCGGCCCCTTCGTCGAGAGCCGCTATTTCGGCGAGGGCATCGGCATCGGCGTGCGCAAGGGAAATGACCTGCTGCGGCAGTCGCTGAACTGGGCGCTGTTCCGGATCTGGGAAAAAGGCCGCTTCACCGATCTGTGGCTGCGATATTTTTCCATCAGCCCGTTTTGATTTCTGTCATTCCGGGGCGATGCGCAGCATCGAACCTCAGGGGTGCAATTGCACCCCGGGGAATCTCGAACTTCCGGGTTCAGTCCTGCGGACTGCCCCGGAATGACGATCCCACCACCGTTTTGATTTTTACCGCCGAAGCGCTAGTTTCCGCGGCCTTGGAGACCTCTGATGTCCACGATCGACCTTGCCGCCAGCCCGAACGATTTGCGGGCGCTTGCCGAACAATCCAACGCCTGGCCGTTCGAGCAGGCGAAAGCGATTGTGGCGCGGCTGAAGAAAAGCCCCAAGGACGAGGTGCTGTTCGAGACCGGCTACGGTCCGTCGGGGCTGCCGCACATCGGCACCTTCGGCGAGGTCGCGCGCACCACCATGGTCCGCCACGCCTTTCGCGTGCTCACTGAGGACAAGATCAAGACCAAGCTGCTGGCGTTTTCCGACGACATGGACGGCCTGCGCAAGGTGCCGGACAATGTGCCGAACAAGGAGTTGCTGGAGAAGCATATCGGCATGCCGCTGACGAAGGTGCCGGATCCGTTCGGCACCCATGACAGCTTTGGCGCGCACAACAATGCGCGGCTGCGCGCCTTCCTCGACACTTTCGGCTTCGACTACGAGTTTGCCAGTTCGACCGAGTATTACACCTCGGGCCGGTTTGACGCCGCGCTGCTGCGAATGCTGGAGCGGCTCGATTCCGTGATGAAGATCATGCTGCCGTCGTTGCGCGAAGAACGCGCCGCGAGCTATTCGCCGTTCCTCCCCATTTGTCCGCGTACCGGCATGGTGCTGTATGTGCCGATCGTCGAGCATGACGTGAAGGCGGGAACGGTCTCCTACGACGATCCCGAGACCAAGGAACGCGTCACGGTCCCGGTGACCGGCGGGCATTGCAAGCTGCAATGGAAGCCGGACTGGGCGATGCGCTGGTTTGCGCTCGGCGTCGACTACGAAATGGCCGGCAAGGATCTGATCGATTCGGTCAAACTATCAGGCAAGATCTGCGCGGCGCTCGGCGGCACGCCGCCCGAGGGCTTCAATTACGAATTGTTCCTCGACGACAAGGGCCAGAAGATTTCGAAGTCAAAGGGCAACGGCCTGACCATCGACGAATGGCTGCGCTATGCCTCGCCGGAATCGCTGTCGCTGTTCATGTATCGCGAGCCGAAGAGCCGAAGGCGGCGAAGCGGCTGCATTTCGACGTCATCCCGCGCAACGTCGACGACTACCAGCAGTACCTCGACGGCTATACGCGGCAGGATGCCAAGCAGCAGCTCGCCAATCCGGTCTGGCATGTCCATTCCGGCCAGCCGCCGCAAGCCGACATGCCGGTCACGTTCCAGCTATTGCTGACGCTGGTGTCGTCGTCGAACGCGGAAAATGCCGAGACGCTGTGGGGTTTTATCGGACGCTATCGTCCGGGCGTCACGCCGCAGACCCCCCCGAAGCTCGATGCGATGGTCGGCTACGCCATCAACTACTACCGCGACTTCGTGGCGCCGACGAAAAAATTTCGCGAACCGACCGATGGCGAGCGCGCCGCCTTGCAGGATCTGCGCGACGCGCTGTCGAACCTGCCGGCGGGATCGAGCGCGGAAGACATCCAGAACGTGGTCTACGAAATCGGCCGCCGCGAGCCGTTCCTCGATGCCGTGAAGAAGGGCAAGGATGGCCGGCCGGGCGTCTCGCTCGACTGGTTCAACATGCTCTACCAGGTGCTGCTCGGCCAGGAAAAAGGCCCGCGCTTCGGCTCGTTCGTCGCAGTCTACGGCGTGCAGAATGCAATCGCGATGATTGACGGCACACTGGCGCGGAGCGCGTAGGTCTCTCCACCGTCGTCTTCTACCCTTCTCCCCTTGCGGGAGAAGGTGGCGCGCAGCGCCGTATGAGGGGTCTCTATCCGCGGTGACAGACCCCTCATCCGTCTCGGCGACGCTCCGCGTCGTCGATCCACCTTCTCCCACAAGGGGAGAAGGGAAGGGCATCGCCTGCTGCGACGGAGAGCCGCAAATCGAGATAGCAGGTCCCCGCCAATTTCAGCCGCGGATGGTGCGAACTGGGTTACACTACCGGCTCGCCGTCCAGGCCTTCGCAGAGAGGCCGGCGATCACTAGCTCAGCAGGAGGATGCCTATGCACGACCGGGTTTCACCGAAAGCGCTCGATAACTCAAGCGCCGAGGAATGGCAGGCGCGGGTTGACCTCGCCGCAGCGCATCGTCTGGCCTTCAACCAGGGTTTTTCCGAAGGCATCTTCAACCATCTGACCTTCACGGTGCCTGGACGTACCGACCGCTACTATCAGATCCCGTTCGGCACGCACTGGTCGGAAGTCACCGCCTCCTGCTTCATGGAAGTCGGCATCGACGACGGCGAGGTCAAGCGCGGCGAAGGCGAGGTCGAGCGCTCCTGCTATTGCATCCACGCGCCGATCCACAAGGCGCTGCCGCAGGCGAAAGCGGTGTTTCACACCCACATGCCCTATGCGAGCGCGCTGACGCGGCTCGAAGACCCGCGCATCAAGGAAATCGGCCAGACCGAGGTCGGTCTTTCCGGCGCCATTGCCTATGACGACGAATACACCGGGCCGGCGCTCGATCCCGCCGAAGGCGCGCGACTGGCCGGCGTGATCGGCGACAAGAGAGTGCTGTTCATGGCCAATCACGGCATCTCGACGGTCGGCTCAACCGTCGCCGACGCCTATGACATGCTCTATTACGTCGAGCGCGCCGCACAGGTGCAGATCTATGCGATGTGGACCGGACAACGGCTGAAGCAGCTTCCCGCCCCCGTGGTCGAAAAGACCCAGCGCGATTACCGCGATGATCATCTCTACCAGGGCCCGACCCCGGCGCAGCGGCACTTCGATGCGCTGAAGCGCATGCTGGACCGCAAAGAGCCTGATTACGCGACGTAGGCTGTCGTCGCCCCTGCGAACGCAGGGGCCCATACGCCGTGCCGGTGCGATTTGAAAACGGTGTGGCGATATTTGATCACGATGAGGGCGGCCGGTGGCTATGGGTCCCTGCGTTCGCAGGGACGACACCGGCTCCCTGTCATCCAGTGCTTCTTCTCACCTCATCCGCAAACCGGTGCCAGATCTCCGGCCGCCAGCTTCCGTTCGCAGCCCCTGATGTCGACGGCAAGATCCAGACCCGCGTCTCGCCGATGCGCTCGGACTGCTCGCCGTAGTCGCGCTTGCCGCCGAAGAATTTTTGTCCCGCCGTCTTGCTGGTGAACGCCAGAAACGTGGGACGAAACGCGGCGATGGAAGCGCTCAGGCGGGCGCGCGGGTCATCGAGTTTCGACAACGGAATCTGATTGTCCATCCCGAAATGCGTTTTCACCAGATCGGTGAGACCGATCCCGTGCCGCAGCAACTCGCGGTACCGGTGCGGCTATAGCGGCTCGGGGATCAGCTTGGTCTCGTGCAGAATCTTCCAGAACTTGTTCTGCTTGTTGGCGTAGTAAGCCCCGGCCGCGGCCGACACCGTGCTCGCAGCCGTGCCGCACAGCACGACGCGAAGCTGCGCCTGCAGCAGATCTTGCAGGACGTCGGGCGCGGTTACTGGCTTGCCCACACGATCCGCGCGATCCAGGCGACCTCATCGGCATCCAACACGCGGTCGGCTTGGGCCGGGTTGAACGCCTGCAGTTCGAGCTGCTTGGCGGTGCGGCGCTTCAATTCCTTGACCATGACCTCGCCGCCCGAGGTCTTCACTACGACGCGGTCGCCGCGCCGGATCGCGGTGCCCGGCGAGACGATGACGACGTCGCCGTCGCGATAGGCCGGCTTCATCGAATCGCCGGATATCTCCAGCGCATAAGCGTGCTCGTCGCCGGACGACGGCAGCGCCACCTCGTCCCAGCCCTTGCCGGCGGGAAAACCGCTGTCGTCGAAATGGCCGCCGTTGCCGGCTTGCGCCAACCCCAGCATCGGCACCGATTGCGTGCCGCGCGCGCCGTCGCCGATCAACTGCACGAAGGTCTCGATCGAGGAATTGGTGGCGGCGAGCGCCTTGGAGACCGATTCGGTCGATGGCCAGCGCTCGCGGCCATCGCCGGTGACGCGCTTGGATTTGTTGAAAGTCGTGGCGTCGAGACCGCTGCGCTTGGCGAGCCCGGACGGCGACATGCCGGCGCGCTCGGCCAGCCGGTCAAGCGCGGTCCAGACCTGGGCGTGGGTGAGAATGCGCTGTGACTTCGAATGCTTGGCCATTGAAAACCTCGAACCGATTTAGGAATTATTGCCTTATTCGGCGGGTTTGCGCAAATCCGGCCGGTGTGCACAAGACCCGGCGGGGGAAAAGACCGCCCAAGATCGCCCAAGGCCGGTCCGCGGGCGCTTGAGTTGGCGGCCTGCCACCATTACGGTCTGCGCCAGCCCCGGGGCATTTCCGGGAAAATCCCAAAAGTAACAACAACAAGCAGGGAATCCGGAACGCCGTGCCCACGATCTACAAAATCAGTCCCGCCTCGGCCTGGCGCGAGGCCGAACGACAGGGCGTCTACAAGGGCAGTCCGGACGATCTGCGCGACGGCTTCATTCATTTCTCCACCGCCGCCCAGGTCGCAGAGACGGCGCGGAAGCATTATTTCGGACAAACCGGCCTGTTTCTGATCGCGGTCGATGCCGACGCGTTGGGGGATGCTTTACGCTGGGAGCGCTCGCGCAACGACGAACTGTTCCCGCATCTCTATGGCGAACTCGATCTCGGCGCGGTCACCGCGATCCTCGACCTGCGGGCGCAGTCCGATGGCTATCATGACATTCCGGAGCTGAAACCGTGATCCGCGCCTTCGACGCCTTCTCGCTGCCGCTGCTGCGGTGGTTCGATCCGGAAGACGCCCACCGCATGGCGATCCACGGCCTGCGGCTGCTGCCGCCGACCAAGCCGCGCACCGACGATCCGAAACTGGCGGTGCGGGCGTTCGGGCTGAATTTTCCCAACCCGATCGGCATGGCCGCGGGCTTTGACAAGAGCGCGGAAGCCCCCGATGCGCTGCTGCGGCTGGGTTTCGGTTTCGTCGAGATCGGTACCGTGACGCCGATGCCGCAAGCGGGCAATCCGCGGCCGCGGCTGTTCCGGCTCGAGCGCGATGAAGCGGTGATCAACCGCATGGGCTTCAACAATGACGGCGCCGAGATCGCGCTGCGGCGGCTCGCGGCACGCGCGCATATGGGCGGCATCGTCGGCGTCAATGTCGGGGCCAACAAGGATTCGCCCGATCGCGTCGCCGATTACGTCAAGCTGATCGAGACCTTTGCGCCGGTCGCGAGCTATTTCACCGTCAATGTTTCCTCGCCGAACACGCCGGGCCTGCGCAACTTGCAGCAATCCGCGGCGCTCGACGATCTCCTCGCCAAGGTGATCGATGCGCGCGAGCGGGTGCGCAAGAACGCCGGCGATTCGCCGGTGCTGCTGAAGGTCGCGCCGGATCTCAGTTTGAACGAACTCGACGATGTCGTGCACATCGCCCGTTCGCGCCGCGTCGACGGCATGATCGTCGCCAACACCACGCTGGCGCGGCCCTCGACCCTGCGCGAGACCAACCGCGCCAAGGAGCAGGGCGGATTATCAGGCCGGCCGCTGTTTCGCTTGTCGACGCGTATGGTGGCGGAGACCTATGTGCGGGCCGAAGGCGCGTTTCCGTTGATCGGGGTCGGCGGCATCGATAGTGGCGGCGCCGCGCTGACAAAAATCCGCGCCGGCGCCAGCCTGATCCAGTTGTATTCGTCGCTGGTCTACAAGGGCCTTGGCCTCGTCGAGGACATCAAGAGCGATCTGGCTTCGACATTGCTGCGAACCGGCCGCGATTCCTTGTCCGAAATCGTCGGCGCCGATGCGGCGACCATCACGGCCGAGGATTGGCCGGTGAAGTAGGGGCTTGCTTACCTCGCCCCGCTTGCGGGGAGAGGTCGGCGCGTTGCGCCGGGTGAGGGGGACTCTCCGCGAGTCTCGATGTGGATAGAGCCCCTCATCCCGACCTTCTCCCCGTGAAGAACGGGGAGAAGGGGAAGACAAGCCGTCACGTCGCAAACGACTTCCGCAACAACACCGGATAACGCAGCGCTTCCAGCCCGCCGCGGGCGGCGTAGTGCGCGAGCAGCGCGCCCCACAGTCCGGCATTGCCGAACGAACGCAACGCAAGCCAGGCGGCGAGGAAGATCAGCAGCGACAGCACCATCAGATTACGCATGTCGCGCGCCCAGGTGGCGCCGATATAGATCCCGTCATAGGCAAAGGCGAACACGCCGAGCAGCGGCGCGAAGATCACGAACGGCAGATAGTCGCGCGCGAGGCGACGGACATCCACGCTTGCCGTCATGATATCGATGAACGAAGTTCCGAACAGCGCAAAAGTCCCGGCCACCGCGAGCGCAAAGGCAAAGCCCCAGATCAGGACGAGTTTGACCGCGCCGGTGAAAGCGCTTCTGTCGCGCGCGCCGTAGGCGCGACCGCAGAGCTGTTCGGCGGCATTGGCGAGGCCATCGAGGAAGAAGGCGCTGATCAAGAGGAAATTGTTCAGCACCGCATTCGCCGCCAGCGTCGTGTCGCCGGAGCGCGCTCCCTGCGCGGTGAACAACAACCACGCCGCGATCAGCGCCGCGGTGCGGATCATGATGTCGCGGTTGACTGACAGCATCCGCATCAGCTTGGCGCGGTCGAACAGCGTCGCCCGCGCGACCGCCAATTGTCCCTGCAGGCGGCGCGCGATCAGCACGCCGAGCAGGAGGCCCGTCGCTTCGGCGATCAAAGCTGCGAACGCGGCGCCAGCGATCCCGAAATCGAACACCAGCACCAGCAGCGCTGTCGCCGCCACGTTGATCAGGTTGATGCTGATCTGCGTTCCCAGCGCCAGCCTGGCGCGGGCCTGTCCGATCAGCCAGCCGAGCACGACATAATTGCCCAGCGCCAGCGGCGCCGACCAGATCCGAATGGTGAAATAGGTTTTGGCGGCGCGCGTGACACCCTCGCTGCCGCCCATGGCGCCGAGCAAAATCGTGGCCAGCGGTATCTGCAGGACAATGAGGCCGGTGCCGATCAGTGCCGCGACGATGAAGCCGCGCACCAGGATCGCGCGCAGGTCGCTGGTCTCGCCGGCGCCGAGCGACTGTGCCGTGAAGGCGACCGTTCCCATGCGCAAGAATGCGAACAGCCAGAATATGCAGTCGAACAGCACCGAAGCCATCGCGACGCCGCCGAGCAGCGTGGCGTCGCCGAGCCGTCCGATCGCCGTGGTCGAGACGATGCCGATCAGCGGCGTGGTCAGGTTCGCGACCATCGCCGGACCGGCGATGGCGAATACCTGCGCCGTCGTTACTTTCGATGGGGAAGGCGACACTGTTTCAGCGTCGCTGGCGCAGCCTCTATCGTCCGCGCGGGGTACCGAACATCCGCGACAGCAGCCAGATCGGGATCACGATCACGGCGCCCAGCAGGAAGTAACGCCACAGCCAGTTGATGGCGTCGAAGCCGAGATCCCAGATTCGCCGGAACAGGGTCTGGATGCTGTGCAGGATATTCCAGGGATCGAACCCGATCACCGAGAGCACCACGCCGACCAGGATCGACAGCAGGATCAGCCGGAACGCCACCGACAGCGGCGAGCCGCCGAGAAACCGATAGAAGCCGTCATTGCTGCTGGCCGGCAAGTCTCTGACGTCGTTGGGCATCGATCTCTCCTGCGGTCTCATCCCGCACAGTATAGGTCACGGCAGGGCACATGGGGAACCCGCATATGGGCGTCAATGGCAGGCATGCGCCGGCGGCACCTTAAATTGTTGTCACACTCTTTAACATCCGCTCCAGCGTCTCCAGCCGGTCGGCCTCGCGCGGCGGTTTGTCCCAGCGCAGCCGGTTGATGCGAGGAAACCGCATCGCGACGCCGGATTTATGCCGCGGCGAGCGGGCGAGCCCCTCAAAAGCCACTTCCAGCACCAATCCCTGGTCGGGCTCATGCACGACATGGCGGACCGGGCCGAACTTTTCGGTGGTGTTGCGGCGGACGAAACGGTCGATCTGCAGCAATTCCTCGTCGGTGAAGCCGAAATAGGCCTTGCCGACCGGCACCAGCTGCTCGCTACCCTCGCTCTCGGTCCAGACGCCAAACGTGTAGTCCGAATAATAGGACGAGCGCTTGCCGTGGCCGCGCTGCGCATACATCAGCACGGCGTCGATCAGATGCGGATCGCGCTTCCACTTCCACCACTGGCCCTTGGGACGGCCCGGCAGATAGAGCGCGTCGCGGCGCTTGAGCATCACGCCCTCGACGGCCTCGGCGTCCTCGCCCGCACCAGCGCTTGAGGGATCGGCGCGTGCTGCCGTCAGCGCGTCCCAGCTATCGAAGGCGACCGTCGGCGATAGATCAATGCGCGGATCGTCGAGTTTTTTGATGAAGGCCTCCAGCCGAGCGCGGCGCTCGATAAACGACAGCTCGCGCAGATCGGTCTCGTCGTCGGCGAGCAGATCATAGGCGCGCAGATGGATCGGATATTCCTTGATCAGTTTCGGCGACACGACTTTTCGGTTCAGCCGCTGCTGCAGCACGTTGAAGGTCTGCACCCGGCCATCGCGCAGCACCAGCAGCTCGCCGTCGAGAGCGCCGGGCAGATGCAGCGAAGGCGTGAGGTCGGGAAAGCTTTTGGTGATGTCCTCGCCGGTTCGTGAATAGAGCCGCGTCTGCAGATGGCCGCGTTCGCCGCGGCCGGAGACCGCCTGCACGCGAATGCCGTCCCATTTCCATTCGGCGATGAAGTCCGCCGGATCGAGGCTGGCGAAATCCGCATCCTCGATCGCATGCGCCAGCATGACGGGGCGAAACGGCGTCGGATCGCGATTGACCGGCTTCTCGCTGCGTCCTTCCAGCCAGGCGAACAGGTCCAGATAGGGCGGGGTCAGCCCCGGCCACATCAGCTCGACTTCGTGCGCGTCCTTGTTGCCGAGCGCCGCCGCCGCGGTTTTCGCCAGCCGCGCCGAAACCCCGATCCGCATCGCGCCGGTGACGAGTTTCAGCAGCGCCCAGCGGCCGGTCTCGTCGAGTTCGTCGAGCCAGCGCGCGAGTTGTCTTGGCAGTTCGGTCTTGCCGAGGGTGCGCAGCGTGGTGACGACCTCGGAGAGGGTGGGGGGAGGCGGGTTGTTGTGGCGTCGTTGCTCATCATTCGCATCGAGCCCGCGGTACCCCCCTCCCTGACCCCCCCCCGCAAAGGGGGGGGGAACGGATAGATCTGTGGCCGTCGCTCTGGATTTGGTTTGAGCTGATCGCCCGGCATTGGGCCCGGCTCCCTCCCCCCTTGCGGGGGAGGTTTGGGGAGAGGTGTGGCCCAGCAAAGACCCTCTGCGATCGACCGCAGCCTTCGGCCACATCAACGCGACCGTCTCCGAGAGGTCGCCGACGTAATCATACGACAATCCGAACAGCACCGGATCAGTGCGGTCCGTGATCAGGTCGCGGATAAGCCCCGCCTTGGCGTGCTTGAACGACAGTGCGCCGGTCAGCGCCGCCAGCGCGTAGCCGCGGTCGGGATCGGCGGTCTCGCGAAAATAGCCGGTGATCAGCCGCAGCTTGTTGTTGCGGCCGGGTTCATACGCGAGACGATCCAAGAGTTCGGCGAAGCGATTCATGCGTCGGTCTCACCGGCCGCGGTCTTATCGGAGTCTTGCTCGTGCTCGTCCTCATCGCCGTAGCCGACCAAAGCGAGCGGCCGCGCCGCAAGGCCTTTGGTTTGGCACCAATGCACCAGCGCGTCTTCCTGCCCATGGGTGACCCAGATCTCGCCGGCGCCGGTGGCGGATATGGTCGCGGTCAGCCCGTCCCAGTCGGCATGATCCGAAATCACCAGCGGCAATTCGACGCCACGCTGCCGGGCGCGCGCCCGTACCCGCATCCAGCCCGAGGCGAATGCTGTCACCGGGTCGGGGAATCTTCTGGTCCAGATGTCGGAAGTCGCCGACGGCGGTGCGAGCGTGATGGTGCCGGCGAGGTCGGCCTTCTTCACACCCATGACCGGACGCAGCTCGCCGAGTGCGACGCCACAGCTCTGATAGTAGGAAGTGATGCTCTCCATCGCGCCATGCAGATAGATCGGCGCGTCGTAGCCCGCCAAACGAAGCAGCGCGATGACGCGTTGCGCCTTGCCGAGCGAATAGGCGCCCACCAGATGCGCACGCTCCGGAAACAGCGCCACCGACGCCAGCAGCTTTTTCACCTCATCCGCCGCGTTGCCGTGGCGGAACACCGGCAGACCAAACGTGGCTTCGGTGATGAAGACGTCGCACGGCACCACCTCGAACGGCGTGCAGGTCGGATCGGGCGCGTCCTTGTAATCGCCTGAAGCGACGATGCAGGTGTCCTTGCAGGACACCGCGATTTGCGCCGAACCCAGCACATGGCCGGCCGGATGGAATTTGACCGTGACGTCGCCGAGCCGAAGTTCCTCGCCGTAAGCAATCGCCTGCGTGCTTCCGGCGAAATTGTCGCCGTAGCGCAGCCGCATCATGTCGAGCGTTTCTTGGGTGGCCAGCACGGCGCCGTGCCCGGGCCGTGCGTGGTCGGAATGGCCGTGGGTAATGACGGCGCGCTCGACCGGCCGGACCGGATCAATATGAAAGCCGCCGGGCTTGCAGCACAGGCCGGCGGGAGCTGGCAGCAGGAGGTCTTGCGGACGCATCGGGGTAATATAGGACGACTTGCGCGGATTTTTACCCGTCACCGGTGGACACAGTAGTCTGCCTTGCGCAGACTACGTACACTTGTCTGCGCTACCCGCGCATCGATCTTCCGGAAAAATCCGAGTCAGATTGACGGCCGGAGGCGCAGACCGGTTTACGCGGGCCGCATAAGCCACTAAGCCCCGGCGATGACGTATGTGGTTCCCATGCCCGCGCGACTGTTCTTCTCCTCCGGCAATATGATGGCGGACCGCCGGTTCGATTTCGCGCGCGATCTGCAATTGAAGGGAGATCTCGCCGCCGCCGCCGACCTGCTGTTGCAGGCGATCGAACTGGCGCCGAATTTCACCACGGCCTGGTTCACGCTCGGCGGAATCCGCGAAGGACTCGGCGAGCACGATGCCGCGATCGCGGCATTCCGCGCGGCGCAGGCCAGCGATGCCGGTGATCACCACGGCGCCAGCCTGCGGCTGATGCGGCTCGGCGCCGCACCTCTGGCCGGTATGCCGCGGGCCTATGTGCAGGCGCTGTTCGATCAATACGCGCCGCGGTTCGAATCCGCGCTGATCGACGATCTCGGCTATCGCGGCCCGGCGCTGCTGTTTCGCGCGGTGCTGTCGGTCCGCGCCGCCGCGAAGAAGCCAGCCTTCTTCAAGCGCGCGATCGATCTCGGTTGCGGGACCGGGCTCGTGGCAGCAGCGTTCGCCAAGGGGGTCGATCATTTCTTCGGCGTCGACCTGTCGCCGCGCATGATCGAGCGGGCGCGCGCGACCTCGCTCTATGCCGAGCTCGAAGTCGCCGACATGCTGCAGGGCTTGCGCAACCGGCCTGACGCCAGCGCCGATCTTGTTCTGGCCGCCGACACGATGATTTATGTCGCCGATATTGCGCCGCTGCTGGTCGAGGCCGCCCGCGTGCTGTCGGCCGGCGGTTTGCTGGCCTTCACCGCGGAGACTCATGGCGGCGAGGGTGTCATCCTCGGCGCGGGGCTGCGCTATGCCCACGCGGCGGAATATGTGCGTGCGGCCGTTGAGGCCGCCGGGCTCAAGATGTCGCTGCTCGAGGATCGCTCCGCCCGCAACGAAGATCACGTTCCCGTGCCGGGCCTGGTCGTTGTCGCGGCAAAAGCTTGAGTTTAGGCGCTACGCGGGTACCGAACGATGTCGTTGCAGCGCAAGGTCGCAATTTCGCTATTGCCGACGCCTTGGGAATGTTGATCATGCCGGCAACACAGCATGATCCGGAAAAGTGGTAGCCGGTTTTCTGAAGAGATCATGCTCAATCAACAAGACGAGGTCATGGCCCGATCCTTCATCGGGGCATGACCGAGGGAGAATAAGAATGAAAAACAAACAGACGCGGCGCGAGTTCGGCGCCACCGTATTTGCCGCCACCGCTGCATCCATCCTGCCTGCGCCGTTCGTCTGGGCCGCGGAGAAGAAATACGATGCCGGCGCCAGCGATACCGAGATCAAGATCGGACAGACCATACCGCATTCCGGTCCCGGTTCGATCTATGGCGTGCTCGGGCGGATCGGCGAAGCCTATTTCCAGAGTCTGAACGAGAAAGGCGGCATCAACGGCCGCAAGGTCACGTTCCTCACCATGGACGACGCCTACAGCCCGCCCAAATGCGTCGAGGCGACGCGGCGGCTGGTCGAGCAGGACGAAGTGCTGGCGCTGTACGGCTCGCTCGGCACGGCGCCACAGACCGCCGTGCATAAATATCTCAATTCCAAGGGCGTGCCGCAATTGATGCTCAACACCGGCGCGTCGAAGTGGAACGACCCGAAGAACTTCAAATGGACCATGGCGGGCCTGCCGCTGTATCCGACCGAAGCGCGGATTCTCGCCAAGCACGTCGTCGCCACCCGACCGAACGGCAAGATCGGCATCCTCTATCAGAACGACGATTTCGGCCGCGACTTCCTCGGCCCCTTCAAGAAGGTGCTGGCCGACGCCGGCGGCACCGCCCAGGTGATCATGGAGCAGACCTACGACCTGACCGAGCCGACCGTCGATTCGCAGCTCATCAATCTCTCGAAGTCGGGCGCGGATGTTTTCTACAACATCTCGACCGGCAAGGCGTCGTCGCAGTCGATCCGAAAAGTCGCTGAACTCGGCTGGAAGCCGCTGCAATTGTTGTCGGCGGGATCGACCGGACTTTCGATCCTGCGAGCCGCCGGCCTCGAGAACGCCAAGGACATCGTCGCCATCCGCTATTCCAAGGAAGCCGGACCCGGTCGCTGGGAAAAGGATCCCGACGCGATGGCGTTCGAAGCGTTGCGCGCCAAATATCTGCCGACCGTCGACCCGGACAACACCATCGCCTATGCCGGCTACGGCCAGGCGGCCTCGATGGCCGAAATCTTGCGCCGCTGCGGCGACGACCTGACCCGCGCCAACGTGCTGAAGAACGCATCGACGCTGGCCGGCTTCCACTCGCCGTTCTTCCTCGACGACATCAATTTCAGCTACACACCCGACGACTACTCGCCGATGAAGACGCTGCACATCTCGATCTTCGACGGCAAGGAATGGCAGATTTCGGAAAAGGCGGTGTCGGAGTAACGCGACGGTGTGATTCCCTCGCCCCGCACTTGCGGGGAGAGGGTTAGGGTGAGGGGCTCTCTCCGCAGACACGGTGCCTACGGATAGACCTGTACCCCCTCACCCGGATCGCATCTGTCGATGCGATCCGACCTCTCCCCGCAAGCGGGGCGAGGTGAAGTAAGGCTCCCGCCGCCCTCGACGAAGCGCGCCTGACCGCTTACCTCTTGGGGCGTGTCATCGCCCGATCCCTTGCCCCTTACGCCGCTTGAAACGGCTGCGCTGCTGCCGGACCGTTTTCGCCGATGGTTCGCCTCGCGCGGCTGGTCGCCGCGCGAACATCAGCTCGCATTGCTGGCCAAGGCCCGCGACGACCGCTCGGCGCTGCTGATTGCGCCCACCGGCGCCGGCAAGACGCTCGCCGGGTTCCTGCCGACGCTGGTGGAATTGTCGGCTTCTTCACTTTCGAAGCAGGAGGGGGACAAGAAGGCCCTGGTCTCCACCGGCCGCGGCATCAAACGCAGCGGCGGACTCCATACCCTCTACATTTCGCCGTTAAAGGCGCTTGCGGTCGACATCGCGCGCAATCTGGAGACGCCGATTGCCGAGATGGGCCTGCCGATCAAGGTCGAGACCCGCACCGGCGACACCCCGGTATCGCGGCGGCAGCGGCAGCGGCGTTATCCGCCGGACATCCTGCTCACCACGCCGGAACAACTGGCGCTGCTGCTGTCGTCCGACGATGCGCCGTTTCTGTTTGGTTCGCTGAAACGGATCGTGCTCGATGAATTGCACGCGCTGGTCACCTCCAAGCGCGGCGATCTGCTCTCGCTCGGTTTGGCGCGGTTGTGGCGGCTGGCGCCTGACATGCGCGGTATCGGTCTGTCGGCAACGGTCGCCGAGCCGGAATCGCTGGCGCGGTTTCTCCGCCGATATCGTGGTGGCGGGCGGCGCCGCCGCGCCGATCGTGGAAATGCTCGACACCAGGGAGAGGCTGCCCTGGGCTGGCCACAGCGCGCGCCACGCGCTCGGTGAAATGTATGAGTTGATCAAGCGCAACAAGACGACGTTGGTATTCGTCAACACCCGCAGCCAGGCCGAAATGCTGTTCCAGGATTTCTGGCGCATGAACGAGGACGGCCTCGCCATCGCGCTGCATCACGGCTCGCTCGATGTCGCCCAGCGCCGCAAGGTCGAGGACGCGATGTCGGCCGGCAAACTGCGCGGCGTGGTCTGCACGTCGTCGCTGGATCTCGGCGTCGACTGGGGCGACGTCGATCTCGTCATCAATGTTGGCGCCCCCAAGGGCGCCTCGCGGCTGATGCAGCGTATCGGCCGTGCCAATCACCGCATCGACGAAGCCTCGCGCGCCGTGCTGGTGCCGGCCAATCGCTTTGAAGTGCTGGAATGCGCGGTCGCGATCGACGCCATCGCCGACAATGCGCAGGATACGCCGCCGTTACGAACAGGCGCGCTCGACGTGCTGGCGCAGCACGTGCTCGGCTGCGCCTGCGGCGAGCCGTTTCTGTCCGACGAACTCTATCGGGAAGTGCTGACGGCAGCATGTTATTCGGGGTTGACGCGTAAGGATTTCGACGACGTGGTCGATTTCGTCGCCACCGGCGGCTATGCGCTGAAGAGCTATGAGCGCTTTGCGCGCATCAAGCAGGACAAGAACGGCCGCTGGCGCGTCGCCAATCCGAGGGTGCGGCAAAGCTACCGTCTCAACGTCGGCACCATCGTCGAAGACACCATGTTGAAGGTGAAACTGGTGCGCTCGCGCGGCGGCGGTTCGGGCTCGACCGGGGCGTTGGGGCGCGGCGGGCGCATGCTCGGCGAAATCGAGGAGGCCTTTATCGAAGGCCTCGTGATCGGCGACACCTTTGTGTTCGGCGGCGAAGTCGTGCGCTACGAAGCGCTCGCCGAAGACAATGTGTACGTCTCCCGCGCCAACGACAAGGACGCCAAAGTGCCGTCCTATGCGGGCGGCAAATTTCCGCTCTCGACCTATCTCGCCGAGCGCGTCCGCAAGCTGCTCGACGACAGGCGGCAATGGAACGCGCTGCCGGATCAGGTGCGCGACTGGCTGTCGTTGCAACGGAGCTTTTCGCTGGTGCCGGCGGCGCGGGAACTGCTGGTTGAAACCTTTCCCCGCGGCAACAAGCACTACCTCGTCTGCTATCCCTTCGAGGGGCGGCTGGCGCACCAGACGCTCGGCATGCTCTTGACGCGGCGGATGGAGCGGATGCGGGTGCGGCCGCTCGGTTTCGTCGCCAATGAATATGCCCTTGCGGTGTGGGGGCTCGGCGACATGTCGTTCATGATCCGCCACGGCAAGCTCGATCTCAACGCGCTGTTCGATCCGGACATGCTGGGCGACGATCTCGAGGCATGGCTCGCCGAATCCGCGCTGATGAAACGCACGTTCCGGACTTGCGCGGTGATCTCGGGCCTGATCGCGCGGCGGTTTACCGGAGAGGAAAAATCCCGCCGCCAGGTGCTGTTCTCGACCGACCTGATCTATGACGTCCTGCGCAAGCACCAGGCCGACCACGTGCTGCTACGCGCCGCCCGCGCCGATGCCGCCACCGGGCTGCTCGATCTCAAGCGATTGGGTGATATGCTTGCCCGTATTCAGGGGCGAATCACCCATCGGGAACTCGACCACGTTTCGCCGCTCGCGGTGCCGGTGATGCTGGAAATCGGCCGTGAGTCGGTCTATGGCGAGGCGGCCGACGAGTTGCTGGCGGAAGCCGCCGATGGACTGGTCAAAGAGGCGACAGGATAAAACGTGACGGCAACGGCGCAAGTTTCGGGATACGATCTGGACATGCGCGTCTCGAAGGTTGCCATTGCCGACGTTAACTTCCTCGCCGATCTCTCCGGCGCGCTGTTCTGGCAGGAACAGCGCCTGCTGGTCGTCTCCGACCTGCATCTGGAAAAAGGCTCCAGCTTTGCCGCGCGCGGCGTGCTGCTGCCGCCCTATGACACGGTAGCAACGCTGAGCCGGCTGGCGGCCGTGATCGCGCGGCATGATCCCCGCATGGTGATCGCGCTCGGCGACAGTTTTCATGACCGTGATGCGCATGAACGGCTGTCGATGCCCGACCGCGAAGCGCTTGATGCGATGCAGATGCGGCGCGACTGGATCTGGATTTCAGGCAATCACGATCCGGCATTGCCGGCCGACCTCGGCGGCGTGGTCGCCAGCGAAGTCGCGATCGGGCCGATTGTTTTCCGCCATGAGCCGACCGGGGCGTCCGGCGAAATCGCCGGCCATCTGCACCCGAAAGCGCGGGTGCCGACGCGCGGCCGTTCGATCGAACGGCGGTGTTTTGTTTCTGACGGCGAGCGCGCGGTGATGCCGGCGTTTGGCGCCTATACCGGCGGTCTCAGCATCCGCGATCCGGCCTTCGCGAAAATATTTCGCGCGCCGGGCCTGATGGCGCATGTGCTCGGCGACACCAAGCTGCACACGATTGCGGCGTCGCGGTGTTATTGAGAGTCTTCTTACCTCCCACGCAAGCGCGAGAGGGAGCGCACCGTGTCGCGACTCTACGCCGCCTTCGCCTGCACTTGATTGCAGAATTCTGCGAGACGATCGGCGAGCCGCAGCGTCGCGGGGCTGGCGTCGGGCGAGGCCACCAGCGCCACTTCGGTCTTGTCGATCGGCGCAAAGCCATCTTTCGCCGTGAGCATGCGATGATCGGCCTGGATCGCGATGTCGGACAGGATGCTCAGGCCGAGGCCAGCGGCGACCGCGGCCTGAATGCCGGCGAGGCCTGACGAGGTATAGGCCATGTGCCAGGATCGCCCGGCGCTTTCGAGCGCATGGATCGCGCGCGCGCGGTAGAGGCAGCCGGCCGGGAAGCCGATCAGAGGCACAGAGCCGGTTTTGGTGTCGATCGGATGGGTCTTGCTGGTGACCCAGTGCACGCGTTCCGGCCAGACCGCGATGCCGCCCTTCTCGCCGGCGCCGCGCTTGAGCAGGGCGAGATCGAGGTCGCCGCGTTCGATGTCGCGCCGCAGATAGGTGCTCTGGTCGGCGCGCACGTCGAGCCGCAAGCCGGGTCGCGAGCGCGAAAACGTCGCCAGCAATTTGGCGAGGCGATAGGCGGCGAAATCTTCGGGGATGCCGAGCTTCACCGCGCCTTCGCTGCCCGGACGCGCCATCACGTCGCGGGCCTCTTCGGCGAGCGCCAGCAGCCGTCGTGCGTAGGACAACAGCCGCTCGCCGGCTTCCGTCGGCGTCACGTCCTTGCCGCTGCGGTTCAACAAGGGTTGGCCGACATCGTCTTCCAGCCGCTTGATCTGCTGGCTCACGGTCGATTGGGTGCGATGGACGCGCTCGCCGGCGCGGGTGAACCCGCCGGCATCGACCACCGAGACGAAACTGCGCAGCAGCTCAAGATCGAGCATGCAAGTGCTCCATTTATAAATCCACTGATAGCCAGTTTATCATTTAATTTCCAAATATCAAGGCGAGGACCTACGTGAAGGGAAAGGAGACTTTCCATGTCGCTCGCCCCCTCGGTCGCGGTTCCCCGCAGCCGCTTCAACCCGCTGCCGCTCTATATCGCGCTGTTCTGCCTGCTCTGGAGCTTTGCCTTCGTCGCCGGCAAGATCGGCGTCACCGATTGTCCGCCGTTGATCCTGCTGACGGCGCGGTTTTCGCTGGCGGGGATTGTGATGCTTGGAATCACGGCGCTTCGCGGCGAAGCCTGGTCGTCGCTGACATGGCGCGATGCGGCGGTGTTTGCGATTCTCGGCGTCGCCAACAATGCGCTCTATCTCGGGCTCGGTTACACCGGCCTCAAGACGGTGTCGGCCGGCCTCGGCGGCCTGATCGTTAGCGCCAATCCGGTGTTTACCGCAGCACTCGCGGCGCTGTTTCTCGGCGAGGCGTTGACCTGGCGCAAGGTGAGCGGGCTCGTGCTCGGCATCACCGGTGTCGGCTTCATCGTCTGGCACCGCATGTCCGTTGGCACGGATAGCTGGCACGGCATCCTGTTCACGCTGGCCTCATTGGCTTCGATTGTGGCCGGCACCATCCTGTTCAAGGTACTGGCGCCGAAGGGCAGTCTCTGGGTCGGCAATGGCGTGCAAAATCTCGCCGCCGGGATCGTGCTGCTGCCGATCGCGTTCACGTTCTCCGATGTCGGCGACATCGTGCCGAGCGCGCGGCTGCTCGGCGCCTTCGCGTTCCTGGTGTTCGGCGGATCGATCCTCGCTTACTTGCTGTGGTTTCACCTGCTGAAGACCTGCGGCGCCACCGCTGCCAGCGCCTATCACTTCCTGATGCCGCCGCTCGGCATGTTGTTTGCGTTTCTGGTGCTCGGCGAGCACGTCGAATTTCGCGACCTGCTCGGGATCATTCCGGTCGCGCTCGGTATTTATCTGGTCACCCGTCCCGCGGCTGCGGCCGCCCGGTCATCGTAACAGGAGCCGCCGCGCGCTCAGCCGGTTTGATCGAGCGCATTGTGTTGCGCGCTTGTAGTGCCTAAGCAGGTTCCTTGGTTGGAACCGAACGATGTCCGGTTCGTTGTCGCGACGGCTGGACCGGGCATGGCAGATCACAAACATTCGAATCATCACGGCAAGAAGCCTGGCAGCGACAAGCCGGCACCGAAGGCCGGGGCAAAGGAGCCGTTCAGCTTCCGCTATCTTCTAAAGGCGCTCGGCCCCGGCCTGATCACCGGTGCCTCCGACGACGATCCGTCGGGGATCGGCACCTACAGCCAGGCCGGCGCGCAGCTTGGTTACGGCATCGGCTGGACCATGCTGCTGAGCTTTCCGCTGATGGTGGCGATCCAGGAAATTTCGGCGCGGGTCGGCCGCGTCACCGGGCATGGCATTTCAGGCAATGTGTGCCGGCATTATTCGCCATGGCTGCTCAACGTGGTGGTGGCGCTGCTGTTCATCGCCAACACCGTCAACATCGCGGCCGATCTCGCCGCCATGGCCGATGCCACCAAGCTTCTGATCGGCGGGCACGGCATCGTCTACGTACTGCTTTATGGCGTCACCTCGGTCGTGGCGCAGATATTTCTCGACTACAAGCGCTACGTGTCGGTGCTGAAATGGCTGACACTCAGCCTGTTCGCCTATGTCGCAGCACTCGTCTTCGCGCATGTATCATGGGGCGAGGCGCTGGCCGGCGTGCTGGTGCCGCGCCTGACCTGGAGTGCGGATTATTTCACCACCATCGTGGCGATCCTCGGCACCACGATCTCGCCCTACCTGTTTTTCTGGCAGGCTTCGCAGGAAGCCGAGGACCAACGCGTCGACGTGACCAAGCGTCCGCTGATCGACAAGCATTACGGCGCGCAAAAGGAATTTCATCGCATCCGTGCCGATACCATCGTCGGCATGGCGTTCTCCAACCTGATCGCGCTCTCGATCATTTTCACCGCCGCGGCCACGCTGCATGCGGCCGGAAAGACCGACATCCAGACCTCGGCGCAGGCGGCCGAGGCGTTGCGTCCCATTGCCGGCCAATTCGCCGAAGTGATTTTCGCGCTCGGCATCGTCTACGTACTGCTTTATGGCGNNNGGTCGGCGAAGGGCGGCGATGGCCGGTCGGGCTCGCCCGCAAGCCCAAGGAAGCGATCGCGTTCTATTCGGTGCTGGCGCTGTCGGCCGCGATCGGCATCGCGCTCAATTTCACCAGGATCGATCCGATCGAGGCGCTGTACTGGAGTGCGGTCGTCAACGGCGTGCTCGCCGTTCCCGTCATGGTGCTGCTGATGTTCATGGCACGCCGCAAGGACGTGATGGGAAAGTTCGTGATCGCTGGCCTGCTCCACTGGCTGGGCTGGCTGTCGACCGCGGCAATGTTGCTGAGCGTGGTCGCGATGGGCGTGGGGATGCTTCTCGGGAAGTCCTGAAGCCACGTATTCCGCCGTCATCCAGAGGTGCGCGTTCTCACGCGCCTCGAAGGATGGGCCGCCGGCACCGGTGTCTGTCATCCTTCGAGGCTCGCAAGCGCTCGCACCTCAGGATGACGCCAACATCAATCCTTCCGGAACACGATCGAGGCCATCCAGCCGGTCATCAGCGCCATGAAGGCGGTGACGAGGCCGTAGACGAGGCCGTTCTGGCGCGCGGTGGTGGCGACGAACTGTTCGAAGCCGACTTTTACGATTTCGAACGCGGTTTCGGTCTTGGTCACCAGCGCACCGTCGGCGAACAGCTTGATTTCGACGTCGTAGGTGCCGATCGGCACTTCCGCAGGCAACGGAATTCCAGTGCGAAACAGCGTCGGCGTCAGGAACGTCACCGCCGAGGTCGCCTCGCGGTAGAGCCCATGCTCGGAACGCAGCCGCACGAAGGCGCTGCGAAACGCGTCGTTCGGCACTACGTCGGCATAATCAGGACCGACGCGCTGGGTCAACAGCACGTTGTTCAGCCCGAGCTGCTGTCGCCGCTGCACTTCCGGCGAAGCGATGGCGTCGAACGGTCGGTTGGAAAACAGCGCGAGATAACTCGGCACTTTCAGGAACTGGCGGGCATCGGTGTTGATCCAGATGCCGAACTTGCGTTCCTTGCGGCGCGTCACCATGTCGGCGCGCGGGCCGGCCACCGTCACCACGAGATCGTAATTGTTGCGGCTGGCCGGCGTGGAGGCGTCCTTTTCGACCGAGCCGAACAGCACCAGTTCTTCGCCGGAATAATTCGGCGTCACCGTCACGCGGTGGTTCGACACCGACACGATCAGGCGCTCAGCCTGTGCCGGCGATGCGGCCAGCGCCGCAGCTAGCAACAGACCAGTAAGCGTGAGCCGGGCGCGCGCGATCATCCGGCGCCTCCGGTTTCCCGGATCGTGAACAGGTCTTCGGGCCGGATCACAAGTTCAATGGCGAAGCGGAC
>WNFM01208552.1_pt2 | contig 22384 bp, 21 predicted proteins | sample 5400271 | NCBI WGS metagenome assembly WNFM01 (sample SAMN13153352, study PRJNA577476) | soil metagenome | isolation source: 60 cm saprolite on Douglas fir-dominated hillslope | place: USA:California | collected 2013-09-17
CGCTCGGCGCTCGCCAGGACGCGCGTCAGGCACTCGTCCACCGTTTCGACCGCTTTCACGGCCGCCGGTAGTACACCGGAGTGGCCCACCATATCACCGTTGGCGTAGTTGCACAGGATGAAGTCGTGCTGCCGTCCTTCTATCGCCCGGCACAGCACGTCGGTCACGCCCGCCGCGCTCATCTCCGGCTTCAAGTCGTACGTCGCCACCTTCTGCGACGGCACCAGCAGGCGTTCTTCGCCCTTGTACGGCGGCTCAATCCCGCCGTTGAAGAAATAGGTCACGTGCGCGTACTTCTCCGTCTCGGCGGTGCGGAACATCGTCTTGCCGCGTTCGGACAACACTTCGGCGACGATGCGGGACAGGACCATCGGTCCGAACGCGACGGGAAACGGGAATGTGGCGTCGTACTGCGTCATCGTGACGAGCCGGACCGTGGGGCGGTCCCGCACGTCGAAGCCGTCGAACCCGTCGAGCGCCAGCGCCCGCACGATCTGACGCATCCGGTCGGCGCGGAAGTTGAAGCAGAAGACGCCATCGCCGCTCTTGATCCGCGGCGTGTTCGCGATCACCCGCGGCTTCACGAATTCGTCGGTCTCACCCGCCTCATACGCCTGCGTGATCGCCGTGAGCGCATCGGGGACCGGCGCGCCGACGCCGTGGACCATCGCGTCGTAGGCGAGCTTGGTCCGGTCCCATCGCTTGTCGCGGTCCATCGCGTAGTAGCGCCCCACCACAGTGGACACGGGGACGCGATCGCCCAACTCCCGCATGAACCCGAGCCCCGACTTGGGGAGCGTATCGCGTCCATCGAGCCACGCGTGCAGCACCACCGGGACCTTCTCCCGCCGCCCCAGCTCGATCGCCGCGAGCAGGTGCTGGTCGAGCGCGTGGACGCCGCCGTTGCCGATGAGACCCATCAGGTGCAGGGTTCCGCCCGACGTGCGCAGGGCGGCGCACAGCTCCACGAGCGGGGCGAGACGGAAGAACTCCCCCGACGCCATCGCCTGCGAGATCCGGACGATGTCCTGCGCCACGACGCGACCGGCGCCGAGATTGAGGTGGCCGACCTCGCTGTTGCCCATCTGGCCCTGGGGCAACCCGACGGGGAGGCCGGACGCGTCGAGCAGGGTGCGCGGCGTGCGCTCCCACAGCCGGTGCCAGGTAGGCGTGCGGCCCAGCTCGATGGCGTTGCCTTCGCGCACCGCGCGGAAGCCCCAGCCGTCGAGCACGATCAGGACGACCGGGGTGCGCCCGCCGCGGCTCGTTGTCATATTGAAGGGGATGCAAGTTAGCCAGATCGTTCGAGCCCTACCAGTTGCGCTTTGCCTCGCGGCGCCCCTCGCCGGGCAAGGCCGCTATCGCGTCGCCAACGACGGCGAGTGGTTCTATCAGGAGACCGGCGGGCGCCGGCTCGCGCGGCTGGCGCGCGGAGCCATCATCAGTGGCGGCGTCACGCGCGGCGAGTGGATGCAGGTCACGCTCGAGGGCTGGATCTTCGCGACGTCGGTGGGCCCGAGCACCAAACCCGAGTTCGACCTCGTGGTCACGCATGCGCCGGAAGAGAACCTCCGCTCGTCGGCGGGCGGCGCCCTGGTCGCGAGGCTCGCGGAGGGCTTTGGGCTCAAGAAGGTCGGGCAGGACGACCGCTGGGTCCATGTGACGCGCGACGGCTGGGTCCAGACGTCCGCACTGGCCTTAGTCCCGGACGTGAGTGCCACCCGCACCGTTGACTCGACGAGCGCCGACACTGCCCAGGGTGTGACCCCGGGGCGCAGCCCCGGGGCGGACAGCACCGCACCCGCCTCACCCCCACGCGCCCAGCCCCCACACCCGACGACGCTGTACCGCGCGCCCGACGGACCCGAAGCGGGCACGGTGACGGCTGAGACGCCACTGCGCGTGTTGGGGCGCACGGGCGACTGGGCCCGCGTACAGATCGAGGGGTGGGTGAAGGCGACGGAGCTGCAGGCGGCGCCGCCGGGCGTACAGGTGGGCGTGAGCGCGGCGGAGCTGCGTGCCGAGCCGCAGCGCTATGCCGGGCAGGTGCTGCGCTGGACGCTGCAGTACATCGCCGTGCAGAAGGCGGACGACCTGCGTCCCGACATTCCGGCGGGCGCGACCTACGTGCTGGCGCGCGGGCCGCTCCCCGAGCGGGGCTTCGTGTACGTGATCATTCCCGACGGGAAGCTCGCCGCCGTCCAGTCGCTCGCGCCCCTCGCTACCATCCAGGTCACCGCGCGAGTGCGGCAGGGCCGCAGCCGCTACCTCGGCAATCCTGTGGTCGACCTGATTTCGCTGGAGGCATCACCGTGAACGATGTATTGGCCGAGCGCATCCGGCGCCGGTTGGACACCATGTCCGACGAGCAGGCCTATCAGGTGCTCGACTACGTCGAGTTCCTCGAGTCGAAATACGCGCAGCGGGCCGCCGGCGCGCCGGCGTTCCAGAAGGTCGCCGAGACGCTGGAGGACACGCTGCGCGCGGGCCGGGTGCCGGTGAACATCATCCGCGGCACGATGGACGCCGTGGGGAAGGCGGGGCGCTTCTTGGAAGGCTTGGCGGCCGCTGGGAAAGCGGCCGTGGAGGACGCGGCGAAAAAGGTGACCGACAAGGCGACCGACACGCCCGTTGAGGAATCCAAGCCCCCCGCATAACTTTCGCCATGGGAACCTTCCGAACCGACGTCGCCCTCACGTTTGACGACGTCCTGCTCGTGCCCCGTCATTCGACGGTCCATCCCCGCAACGTCGCCGTCGCCAGCCGCTTCACCCGCGCCATTTCGCTCAACATCCCGCTCGTCTCCGCCGCGATGGATACCGTGACCGAAGCGGACATGGCGATGGCGATGGCACGCGAAGGCGGGATCGGCGTCATCCACAAGAACATGCCCATCGACCGCCAGGCGGCGGAGGTGGACCGCGTGAAGCGCAGCGAGTCGGGGATGATCCTGAATCCGATCACGCTCGGCCCCGACCGGCCGCTCCGCGAAGCGCATCAGCTGATGGCGCGGTTCAAGATCTCGGGCGTCCCGATTGTCGACGGCGCCGGCAAGCTGATCGGCATCATCACGAACCGCGACCTGCAGTTCGAGCGCGAGCTCGACCGGCCGATTCGCGACGCGATGACCAAGGAGAAGCTGGTCACGGCTCCGGTCGGCACGAACCTGGACGAGGCCGAGCGCATCCTCGCCAAGCATCGCATCGAGAAGCTGCCCGTCGTGGACAAGCAGGGTGTGCTCAAGGGCCTGATCACCATCAAGGACATCTTCAAACGGCGCCAGCACCCCGACGCCAACAAGGATGAGCACGGCCGGCTGCGGGTGGCCGCGGCGGTCGGCGGTACGCCCGACGCGAAGCCGCGCGCCGCCGCGCTGATCGCCGCGGGCTGCGATGTGCTCGTCGTAGACTCGGCGCACGGTCACTCCCAGGGCGTGCTCGACACCGTGGCGCTCCTGCGCGACGCGTTCCCCGACGCGCAGATCGTCGCCGGAAACGTCGCGACCACGGCTGGCGCCAAGGCGCTGGTGGAGCGCGGCGTGGACGCCGTAAAGGTCGGCGTTGGCCCCGGGTCGATCTGTACGACGCGCGTCGTCACCGGCATCGGTGTTCCTCAGATCACGGCGATCGTCGATGCCGTGCGCGGCGCGGGAACCGATATCCCCGTCATCGCGGACGGCGGCATCAAGTATTCGGGCGACGTCGTGAAGGCACTCGCCGCCGGCGCCGAGAGCGTCATGATGGGCTCGATGCTCGCCGGCACCGAGGAGAGCCCGGGCGAGTCGTTCCTGCTCGAGGGACGGCGCTTCAAGGTGATCCGCGGCATGGGGAGCCTCTCCGCCATGGAAGAGGGCTCAGCCGATCGCTACTTCCAGGAGGGCGAGGTCTCGGCGCAGAAGCTCGTTCCCGAGGGCATCGAAGGGCGCGTGCCGTTCCGCGGCCCCGTGTCGGACGTGATCTTCCAGATGGTGGGCGGGCTGCGCAGCGGCATGGGGTACTGCGGCGTGTGCGACATCAAGGCGCTGCGCACCGAGACTGAGTTCATCCGGATTACGACGGCGGGGCTCAGGGAGTCGCACCCGCACGACGTGGTGATCACGCGCGAGGCGCCGAACTACTCGATCTAGTCGATCTAAGTAGGGTTATGACGTTTGGGGCGCCGCCCCTTGCGCATTTGTTGCACAGACGTTTCATCTTTGCGAATGCGCGCGATCCCCCTCGCCGCTCTCCTCTGGTTCGTCACCCCAGCCGCAGCACAGACCGCCGGCGATTCGGCGGTCGCCTCCAATCCTGACCGCTACGTCATCGACGCCGCGAAGCTGGTTCGCGACGGTGGCGTGCGCTCGTTCGCCGACCTGCTCATCAGCCAGGTGCCCGGACTGCTCGTCGTGCCCGGCTCGGGCCTCAACGGCGGCGGATCGCGCATTCGGTTTGCCGGCGTACGCTCGCTGGTCAGCGACGCTCCCCTGATTCTCGTCGATGGGATACGGGTCGACGCCGAGGAGGATGCTTCCCTCTTTGCCCTGGGCGGCCCCGGCCCCTTCCGCCTCGAGGATCTGAGCGTCGAGGACGTCACTTCGATCGAAGTGCTACGCGGCCCGGCGTCTGGCGCGATCTACGGTCCGGGCGCGGCCAACGGTGTAATCCTGATCCACACGAGATCCGGCCGTTCGGGCCCGGCGCAGTGGGAGACGTTCGCGCAGGGCGCGTTGGAATCGGTCGCGTCGCATTGGCCGGCCAATTACGGCGGCGTGGACCCGAACAACGCGAACCCGACCTATCGCACCGGTGGATGCAACCTGACGGAGCAGGCTGCGGGAGACTGCGTGCAGGATCACGTGCAATCGTTCAATCCGCTGATGGAACGCAGTCCGTTTGCCACCGTGTTGCGGCGGCAAGCGGGGTTCAGCGGATCGGGCGGGCCGAGCTGGGGCGCGTTTTGGCTCTCGGGCACGTTCGACGGAGACGACGGTCCGTACGCGGTGTCCGGAGTACCTCGGGATCTCGACCGCTACTCCCGGTGGAGCCTCCGGGGCGGCGCCACCGTGCATCCGCTCCCGGAGCTCGACCTCGGCGTTTCCATCGGCCGGATGTCGAGTAATGTACGACTGCCGGGCTACTTCCTGATCCACGCCGCCCTGCGCGGTCCGAGCGACCGCACCCTATTCCTCGCATGGGACTCGCTGGTCGGGGCGCCCGGAACAGAAGCGATCGATCGGACCGTCGCGCTGACCAACGTTCGCGCGACGCCATTCCCGTGGTTGACGATCCGCGGCGCTTTTGGGCTCGATGACGTCGACCAGGGCGATGGCGTCATCCAGCCGGGCTTCTATCGCTTCGACGGCAGCCGCCGCGTCCGCAACACGACGGAGGCGTTGAGCGCGTCGGTCCGGGGCCCGCCGGGCCGCGGGGTTCGGTGGGGCCTGACGGTGGGCCTGGAGGACCTCAGCCGGCGCCTGGAAGCCAGCACCGTCCAGGGGCGTGACACTACGCCGGTTTGTGCGCCTGGGACTCCCTGCGCGTCCTCCGGGCTTCGGACGCGTCGGCGCTCGCTCGGCACGTACGTGACGGCGGATGTCGTCGTGCGCGAGCGCCTCACGTTCACCGGGGCGTTGCGACACGATCGCTACAAGGACTACCGATTCAGCGACACGCGCCCCAGTGTCGGCGTGTCGTGGATTGCCCGGTCCGGCGCGCCGGGACTCTTCAACGAATTGCGCGTGCATGGCGCGTACGGGTCAACGGTTTCTCCCCTTCCCGAGCTGTTCACATTCTACTTCGGCCCGCCCGTGGAGGTACCGCCGGTACACGCAGATTACACCCGGTCGTTCGAGCTCGGCGGCGATGCCGGTCTGCTTGGCGGGAAGGGCACTGCGTCGCTCACGTTCTACGCAGAGCATTCGGACGTCGCGACGTTAGGGCTGATCCCTACGCCCTTCGGCGCAATCACCGCCTACGTCGCTGGGACGACGATCAGCAACCGCGGTGTGGCGGTGACCGTCGCCGGGCGTGTCCTCGATCGCCCACCCCTCGGTTGGGACCTTCGGCTGTCGATGTGGGGAAACCGGAATCGGCTGGTGGCGTTAAACCAAGCGCCGTTCTTTCGCGGATACCAGCTGTTCGCGCCGGGATACCCGACGGGAGGCTACCGCGCGCGGGCGATCAGAAGTTGGGCCGATGTCAACGGAGACGGCATCATCACACCGTCAGAAGTCGTGGGTGACACGATCCTCGCGTGGGCGGGGAGCCCATACCCCACTCAAGGCGCAGCCCTGACCTCTGGCTGGCGGCTGAGGGAACGGTGGCACGTCTCGGCGACATTGGAGTACCGCGCGGGGCAGACGCTCTTGAATGAGGTCGAATGGGCACGGTGCCTGTTCGCGACGTGCCGCGCCCGTAACGATCCCCGCTCGTCGCTCGAGGAGCAGGCGATCGCTTCGTCGGCGGTGTTGAGCCCGACCGTCCCGTACTTTGAGGACGCCGACTTTCTGAAGCTGCGTGCATTGTCCGTGAGCTTTGACGTCCCGGCCGGGACGACGTCGGCGTTGGGTGCACGCGCGGCGACGATTACGCTGGTCGGACGCAACCTCTTCACCTGGACGGGTTACTCCGGTCCCGACCCGGAGGCCGGGAGCTACCCTCTTCCTTTATTTGCCGGAGAGGCTCCATCGATCGCGGACACCGGCACTCTGCCACCGCTCCGCTCCTGGACGCTGCGGGTGCAACTCGCTTACTGACGTTCCCTTACATCGATCGCGCTTGACACTCTTCGGGCCGGGGCCTACTGTAGCGCCTGGCACACCGACGTTTCGTCGGTTTCACTGACCCCGCTCATACCGAGGAGCGCATGGACCTTTTCCGACGGAAGAGCGTCACCGACCTGCAGAACGAGGCGTTGACGGACCACAGCCTCAAGCGGGCGCTGGGCGCACTGAACCTGACGATGCTCGGCATCGGCGCGATCATCGGGACCGGCATTTTCGTCCTGACCGGCACCGTCGCGGCGCTGAACTCGGGGCCCGCGGTCGTCCTGTCGTTCGTGTTCGCGGGTGTCGCGTCCATCTTCGCGGCCTTGTGCTACTCGGAATTCGCCTCGCTCGTCCCGATGGCGGGCAGCGCGTACACCTACGGCTACGCGACGCTCGGCGAGTTCGTCGCGTGGATCATCGGGTGGGACCTCGTTCTCGAGTACGCCCTCGGGGCGGTCACCGTGGCCATCGGCTGGTCGGGCTACGTCGTGTCGCTGCTCAACCAGATCGGCATCCATATCCCGGCGGCGCTCACGGCGGCGCGTGGCTCGGTGGTGACCCTCGGGGATGGGTCTACCGTGACCGCGATCTTCAACCTGCCTGCCGTCTTGATCATCGTCGCCGTCAGCACCCTCCTCGTCATCGGCATCAAGGAATCGGCGAATTTCAACAACATCATCGTGTTCGTGAAGGTTGCGGTGGTGCTGCTCTTCATCGTCGGGGCGGCGCACGCGATCAACCCGGCCAATTGGCACCCCTTCGTGCCGCAGAACACGACCGGCGAGTGGGGCAAATACGGCTGGTCGGGCGTGCTGCAGGGCGGCGCGGTCGTCTTCTTCGCCTACATCGGGTTCGACGCGGTCAGCACCGCCGCCCAGGAGGCGAAGAATCCCCAGAAAGACATGCCCATCGGAATCATCGGCTCCCTCCTGATCTGCACGGTGCTCTACATCCTGGTCTCGGGCATAGCGACGGGGATCGTCCCCTACGCACAACTGGACGTGCCCGACCCCATCGCCGTCGCGGCCGACCAGGCGGGCTTGGGGTGGATGGCGATTCTCATCAAGATCGGCGCCATCGCGGGGCTCTCGTCGGTGATCCTCGTGATGCTCCTCGGCCAGTCACGCGTGTTCTGGACGATGTCGCGGGATGGGCTGCTGCCGCCGTTTGTGAGCCAGGTGCATCCGAGATTCAAGACGCCGTGGGTCACGACGATTATCACGGGCGTCGCCGTGATGATCCCGGCTGCCCTGTTCACGGTTCGCGAGGCGGGGAGCCTGGTGTCGATCGGGACGCTGCTCGCGTTCGTCATCGTCTCCGCCGGGGTTCTGGCGCTCCGCATCCGCGAGCCCAACCTGCCGCGGCCGTTCAAGACGCCGTGGGTTTGGGTGGTGGCCCCCCTGGGCGCCATTTCGGCGCTGGGTCTGATGTTCGCGTTGCCCGGCCGCACCTGGGCCCGGCTGGTGATCTGGCTCGTGATTGGCTTGGTGATCTACTTCTCCTACGGGATCCGGAAGTCGAATCTCGCCCGCAAGGTCTGAAGGTTTTGACCCTCGCCTGACCTCCGGCCGGCCTCCCGCAGGAGGCCGGCCGGCGTAGGTTTGGGGATGCGCGCGCGCTGGGTGCGTTGGTTCGGGCTGTGGACGCTGTTGGGACTCGTCTCGAGCGCGCAGGTCTACTTTGCCCACCAACGGCTCGCGACCAATCCCTATGCCTGGTTTCAGGCACTGCTCGCCGGCATCTCGTTCTGGTATCTCTGGGGCGCGCTGTCCCCTGTCGTCGCGTGGCTCGGCCGCCGCTTTCAGGTGGACCGCGCCAACTTCGGCCGCCACTTCTTCATTCATCTGGGCGCGAGTCTCGACCTCGCCCTCCTCCACCTCTTCGTTACCGCGTGGGTGCAGGGGCCAGACGCGTTCGCGCAACGGCTCGTCAACGACTTCGCGCTCTACTTCCACTGGAACGTCGTCGTCTACTGGGCGATGCTCGGGATCGTGCACGCCCTCGACTACCATCGCGACCTCGAAGCGCACCGCGCGCAAGCACTCCGTCCGCAATCACGACCCGCGGAGCGTCTGCTCGTGGCCGATGAGGGGCGCAGTCTGTTTGTGCGCACCGCCGATGTGGAGTGGATCGAAGCGGCCCGCAACTACGTCCGGCTGCACACGGGGCCGCGCAGCTACGTCGTGCGCACCACGCTCGCGGCGCTCGAGGCGCAGCTCGACCGCGAACGGTTCCGCCGCACCGGCCGCTCGGCGCTCGTCAACGTCGACCGCGTGCGCGAGGTGCAGCCCTGGTTCCACGGCGATGCGATCGTGATTCTCGAGAGCGGCGCCCGCGTCACGCTGTCCCGTCGCTACCGGTCCAACCTGCTCGGCGCCGCGGTCCCCTAGTCCCATCCGCCCCGGGGCGAGTCCCACTCGTCCCGGAGCCGTCGCGCTGCACCGGCCGGCTCCCACATTGGTTGGATGAGCCTCTTCGCCACCAAGTCCATCACCACGCTGCGCGCGGAAGCCGACGCGGCCTCCGATCACTCCCTGAAACGCAGTCTCGGCCCCTTCAACCTGGTTGCGCTCGGCATCGGCGCCGTGATTGGCGCCGGGATCTTCGTGCTCACCGGTCAAGCCGCCGCGCTGCACGCGGGTCCGGCGGTGCCCATCTCGATGGCGCTCGTCGGCGTCGCCTGCACCTTCGCCGCGCTGTGCTACGCCGAGATGGCGAGCGCGGTGCCCGTCGCCGGCAGCGCGTACACGTACGTCTACGCCACGATGGGCGAGGTCGTCGCCTGGATCGTCGGGTGGGACCTCGTGCTCGAGTACGCCGCGGGCGCCGCCGGCGTGGGCGTGGGATGGTCCGGACACCTCGTCTCGCTGCTCGGCCTGTTCGGGATTCAGCTGCCGGAGGCGCTGGCGGGATCGCCCACGGCGTGGTGCACGGCGGCCCAGGTCGGGACGATGGCGGCGCCCGGCTGCGCGCACGCTGGGCTGAATTTCACCGGCGCCATCATCAACCTGCCCGCGGTCTTCATCGTCGCGCTGATGTCCACGGTCCTCGTGATCGGCATCCGCGAATCGGCACGTGTCAACAATGCCATTGTCGTGCTCAAGGTCGCGATCGTGCTGCTCGTGGCGGTCGTGGGCCTGATGCACATCAATCCCGACAACTGGAAGCCGTTCATCCCGAAGAACACCGGCGAGTGGGGGACGTACGGGTGGTCGGGAATCCTGCGCGGTGCGGGACTCGNNNGCCGTGTCCACGACCGCACAGGAAGCGAAGAACCCGCAGAAGGACATGCCGATCGGCATTCTGGGATCGCTCGCGATCTGCACGCTGCTGTACATGGTCGTGTCGGCGGTGCTGACCGGGATGGTCCCGTACACGGAGCTCAACCTGCCGGCGCCGATGGCGTATGCGATGCAGGCGGTCGGCGCGCCTTGGGGCGTCCGCGTGGCGATCGACCTGGGCGCCGTGCTGGGATTGGGCTCCGTGATCCTCGTGATGCTCCTGGGGCAGTCGCGCGTGTTCTTCTCGATGTCGCGCGACGGCCTGCTCGGTCCCTGGGCCGGCAAGGTGCACCCGCGGTTCCGCACGCCGTACCTCTCGACGATCTATACCGGTATCGCGGTCGGCCTCGCCGCCGGTCTCCTGCCGCTGCAGCTGCTCGGTCAACTCGTGAACATCGGCACCTTGCTGGCGTTCGTGCTCGTGTGCGGCGGGGTCTGGATCCTGCGGTCCAAGCGGCCCGATTTGGACCGGCCGTTCCGGACTCCGTGGGTGCCGTTCGTGCCGATCATGGGCATCCTCACCTGTTTCGGATTGATGCTGACCCGCCGACACGTGGATCCGGCTCTTCGTATGGCTGATCATCGGGTTCGCCATCTACTTTGGGTATAGCCGACGGCACTCCGTTTTGCAGCGCGAAATAAAAGGCGTGAAATGAGTCGTATAACTAAAGACGTAGAAGAACAGCGTAGAAGAAAGGCGTATCAAAACGCGTAGAAAAGAGACGTAGGTGTCGTATACGGTCTTGTTCGACGCCTTTCGTTACGCCTCTCTCTTACGCCTTTCTGGTACGCCTTTGCTGGACGTCGTTCTTTTACGTATTTATCTGCATGTCGACGAATGGCGTCCCTGTCCCCCCCGAGCGTTCGCGCGCAGCCCAAGAGATCGGTGCTGTTCTCATGCCCGAGCAGCGCGTGGTCCTGACCACCCACGTCAACGCCGACGGCGACGGTGTGGGGAGCGAGATCGGGTTGTGGCACTTGCTCAAGGCGCGCGGCGTCACCGCCACGATTGCGAACCCGACCGGGATTCCCGAGCGCTTCGACTTCCTGATCCCCGACGGTGCCGACGCGTCGGACCGCGCCGTGCGCGAAATCGAGCGCGCCGACGTGATCGTCGTGCTCGACATCGGCGATCTGAGCCGGCTCGGCGATCTGGGGCACGCGGTGCGCCAGCGCGCCGCGCCCACCGTGTGCATCGACCACCACGTCAGTCCGGGCTCGCTGCCGGCGGGGCCCCGGCTCATCGCTCCCGAGGCCACCGCCACCGCCGAGCTGGTGTTCGATCTCGCCAGCGCGCTCGGCTGGCCCTTGAATCCAGAGAGCGCGAAGGCGCTGTACGTCGGCATCCTCACCGATACGGGGGGCTTCCGTTTCTCGAACACCTCGGCGCGCGCGCTGCGCGTCGCTGCGGCGTTGCTCGAGCGGGGCGTGGACCCCGAGGGGATCTACGAGTCGGTCTATGCCAGCGCGCCGGAGGGGCGGGTGCGGCTCACCGCCGAGGTGCTGCAGACGCTGGTGGTGGAGCCCCAGGTGGGGCTGGCCTGGGTCACCGTGCCGCCCGACGCGCTCGATCGCCACGACGCCACCGCCGATGACCTCGACGGCATCGTCGAGTTCCCCCGCTCGATTGCCGGTGTACGGCTGGCATTGTTATTCCGCCAGATCGCGAGCGGGCGCATCAAGGTGTCGTTCCGATCGATGGGCGCCGTGGACGTGGCCGACCTGGCGCACCAATTCGGCGGCGGCGGCCACAAGAAAGCCGCTGGCGCGTCGTTCGAGGGCTCGATGGCCGATGTGGAGGCGAAGGTCCTCGCCGCCTCGCGGGAGTATCTGAGCGCACACGGTGAACGGCGCGCCGTCAAGCGCTAGAGCGCTGAGTTGCGGATCAGCTGGATGTAGAAGGCGATGTTGCGAGCGTAATCGGAGATCCCCACCCGCTCGTTGGTGCCGTGAATCCGCTCGAGGTCCGTGGGACCGAGACGCAGCGCACCGGTCCGGAAGACATTGCCGGTCAATCCGTCGTAGTGGCGCGAGTCAGTGCCCCCCACCACCAGCCAGGGCGTCACGACCACGCCCGGCACCACCTGGTGCATCGTGCGTTGCAGCAGGCCGAAGCTCTCCGACGACACCGGCGACACCGGCGACGGCTCGTTCTCGAACCCTCCGAGCACCTCGGTCGTCACGCGGGGGTCGTCAATCGCTTGCCGGACATGATGCACGACGCCGGCGACCGAGTCGCCAGGGAGGATCCGGAAGTTGACGACGGCGCGGGCGCTCGAGGGCAGCACGTTGTCCTTCACGCCCGCCGCGAGAATCGTGGGCGCGGTGGTGGTGCGCAGCATGGCATTGCCGCTCGGTGTGCCGCCGAACCGACGCTCGATCAGGCCCCCGAACAACCAGCGGTTCGCGAGGGCGAGCCGGCTCGAGAACCCCATCTCCGGGCCGATGTAGTCGAGCATCGCCACGGTCGCCCCGCTGATGCGGCGCGGCATCTGGTGTGCCTCGAGTCGCACCACGGCGGCGCTGAGGATTCCCACCGCGGTCGCGCGCGGGGGCATCGACGAGTGCCCGCCTTCGGCGTGGACCGTCAGCTCGAGGCTCACGTATCCCTTCTCGGCAATGCCCACCAAGGCGACCGGGGCGGCGATTCCCGGCACGAGCCCGGTCGTGATCGCCCCGCCTTCGTCCAGCACGTACTCCAGATGCACACCGCGCGACGCCAACAGCGCCGCCGTCCGCGCGGCGCCGCGGGTGCCTCCGACTTCCTCGTCATGCCCGAACGCCAGGTAGATGGTCCGCTTCGGCGTCACCCCGTCCGCGACGAGCCGCTCGACGGCCTCGAGCACGGCCATGAGGTTCCCCTTGTCGTCCATCGCGCCGCGGCCCCAGACGTAGCCGCCCGCGATGTGTCCCGCGAACGGCGGCTCGGTCCAGCGACTCTCGGTCCCGGTCTCGACCGGGACGACGTCCTGGTGCGCGAGCAAGAGAATCGGCTTGAGCGTCGTGTCGGTCCCGAGCCACTCGTACAGCAGGCTGAACCCGTTCGTCACCTCGCGCTTCAGGCGGGCGTGCAGCTTGGGAAAGCGCGTCCGCAGATACTCGTGGAAGCGCGCGAACTCGGCACCGTCGACGAGGCCCGAGTCCTGGTACGAGATCGTGTGGAATCTGATCGCGCCGGCGAGCCGCTCGGCGGCCGCCGCGGTGTCGAGTGTGAGTGGAGGCGCGGGCGGCGCGGCGACCTGCCGCGACGTGAAGCGTGCCGTGCGGTAGAGCAGCACGCCGAGGACGAGCAACAAGCCCAGCGCGAACGCAACCGCGGCTTTCTTCATAGCGGTACGCTGTCCCGCACGGGGCTTCGCCGCAAGGAGCGTCGTGGCTACATTCCCCGCGTGGCTTCCGCTTCCACCCTCGCCCAACGCGTCCGCGACGCCCTCACCGCCGTGCAAAACCCGCGGTTGGGCCGGGACGTGGTCGGCGCGGACATGGTCAAGGACCTGACCGTGGACGACGCTGGCAACGTCGCGTTCACGTTCGTCTTGACGCGCGAAGACCCAGCGTCGCTCGCGCGCGACGCCCGCAAAGCGGTTCAGGGTGTCGAGGGTGTCAAGGGTGTCAAGGTCAACGTCGTAGACTCGAGCCGCCCAGCGGGGGCCACTCGTCCCTCTTCCCCCGTCCCCCCTCCCCCCACGCCCGACGAGATGCCGGCGCTGGGCAAAGTGCTGGCGATCTCGAGCGGCAAGGGTGGGGTAGGGAAGTCCACGGTGTCGGCGAATCTCGCGGCGGCCCTCGCCAAGCAGGGCCACCGCGTCGGTTTGATGGACGCCGACATCTACGGCCCCAACATCCCGCGCATGTTCGGGCTCGCGGACGGTGACAAACCCGAAGTGCGCGGCGGCAAGATCCAGCCGCTCGAGGCGCACGGCGTGAAGCTGATGTCGCTCGGCTTCATCGTGGAGCGCGACGCGCCCGCGATCTGGCGTGGCCCCATCATCATGAAGATCATCCAGCAGTTCCTGCGCGACGTCGCGTGGGGCGAGCTGGATTACTTCATCGTCGACTTGCCGCCCGGCACCGGCGACGCGCAGCTCTCGCTCACGCAGGCGATCCGGCTGCACGGCGCCGTCATCGTCACGACGCCGCAGGAGATGGCCGTGGGCGACAGCTTGCGCGGTGCAAAGATGTTTGAACGCGTGGGCGTGCCCGTCGTGGGCATCGTCGAGAACATGAGCTACTACATCTGTCCGCACTGCGGTGACCGCTCCGAGGTGTTTCTCGCCGGGGGCGGCGGACGGCTCGCGGCGGAGGTGGGCGTGCCGCTGTTGGGCCAGATCCCCCTGCAGGCCGGGATACCCGCGCTCGCCGACCGCGGCGAGCCGATCGTCGTCGCGCAACCGGAGTCCCCGGCGGGCGTGGCCCTCGCCGAGCTCGCGAAGACCGTCGTCGCTCGCGCCGCCGGGCTCGCGCCGGCCCCCCCCCTGCCGATCACCGCGCGCTGACGTGCGGCTGCTCGCCGCAGCCGTTCTCTTCCTTCAGACTCCGGACCGCGTCGAGCTGCGCGCCGGGCTCGACACGCTTTACGCGGGGGAGTTCGCCGCCGCCGCCTCGCACTTCGAGCGCCTTGCCGCCCGCGACAGCACCGATCCCGCGCCCCTCATCTTTCAGGCCGGCGCCTACATCTGGTGGGCAGCTGCCAAAGACTCGTCGGAATTCGCTCGCGCACGGATCGATTCGTTACTCAATGTCGCGATCATGCGGGCCCGCGCGACGCCATCCCGCGATTTCTGGCTTGCCACGGCCCTCGGCTACCGCGCACGCGAACGCGACCTGCACGGGCAGTCATGGGGCGCGGCAAAGGACGGCAAGGCGATGCGCGACATCTATCGTCGTCTCCTCGCCGCCGACTCCTCCTGCATCGACTGCTACCTCGGGCTCGGCGTGTATCACTACGGTCTCGCGCGGGCGAGCGCGCTGGCGCGACTGTTCGCCAAGATCATCGGGTTGGGCGGCGGCAACGCCGAGACGGGGATCCGGTATATGCGCCGCGTGGCGCACGAGGGCGATCTGGCGCGGGTCGAGGCCACGTGGGTGCTGGCGGCGGCGCTGGTGCGCGAGGCGGCGCGCGATCCCGCGGGCCGGCGCGTGCTCGAGCAGGAGGCGCGCGGCTACGTGCAGCGGCTCGCCGATCGCTACCCCGCAAACCCCGTCTTCCAGCGGTTCCTGAGAGAGGTGTCGCCCCCATGACGAGGGAGACGACGGGCGCCCTCACCATCGGGCCGCTGCGGCCCGTGGTGCTGAAGCTCGCGGCCCCCGCGGTCGCGATGATGGCGTGTCACTTCTCCTTCAATCTGATTGACAGCATCTGGGTGGGCCGGTTGATCGGGCCCGCCGCACTCGCGGCGGTGTCCACCGCCGGTTTCTACGTATGGGTCGCGCTCAGCCTGGGCGAGATGGTCGAGATCGGCCTGATCGCCGTGGCGGCGCGGCGCCACGGCGAAGGGAACCCCGAGCGCGCCGCGCGCGCGGCCGCCGCGGCGGTCTTGTACGCGGTCGCGGTGGGCGCCGTCGTGAGCGTCGTGGGCCTGGTCGTGATGGACGACCTGTTCCGCCTGATGACGGTGCCGGCCGAGGTCGCGCACCTGGGCCACACCTATCTCGCGACGTGGCTGCTGGGCGGGCCGCTCGTCTTCGGCTTCTTCGCCATTGAAGCGACGTTCCGCGCGGCGGGCGACACGCGCACCCCGTTCCTGATGCTGGCGGGATCGGTGCTCGTGTCGATCGGCCTCGATCCGCTGCTCATTGCGGGAGTGGGCCCCTTCCCGCGACTCGGCGTGGAGGGCGCGGCGTTGGCGTCGGTGATGGTGCGCGGGGGAGGGTTCCTGCTCGGTGTGGGGATCGCCCTGCGGCGCGGCTTGATTCGCATCAGCGCTCCCGACTGGCGCGCCTTACCGACCATCGTCCGCATCGGCGCGCCGCTGTCACTCGCCGGAGTGCTGCTCTCGGGGATCTACATGCTGCTCACCCGGTTCACGTCCCGCTTCGGCACGCCGGCGCTGGCGGCACTGGGCGTGGGGCACAAGATGGAAGGGCTGGGGTTCATCGCCATCAGCGGCTTCTCGCTCGCTGCCAGCGCCCTGGTGGGCCAGAATCTCGGCGCGGGTCAGGAAGCCCGCGCGCGCGAAGCGGTGCGGTTGACGGTCCAATACTGCCTCGTCGTCACCGTCACCACGGCGATCGCGTTTCTCACGATCCCCGGGACGCTCGTCACGCTGTTCACGTCCGACCCCGGCGTCATTGCCGACGGCGTCTTGTACCTGCGGGTCATCGCGTTCGCGCAGATTGGCCAGAGCTTCGCGCTGATCCTCGAGGGGGCCCTCGCCGGCGCGGGCTACACGTTTTGGCCGCAGATCGTGAGTACATCGCTGACGGCGCTCCGCATCCCGCTCGCGGCGTGGTGGTCAGGGCTCGTGGGGCTGCTCGGCATCTGGTTAGCGCTCAGTGTGACGGCGATTCTCAGGGGAGTAGCGATGATCGTGTTCTGGCGGAGCGGGAGGTGGCGTCGTGCGTTGGTGTAGGCCAACGGCCAAGGGACCATGGCGTTAATCACGCTCTTGACCGACTTCGGCCTCTCCGATTCCTACGTCGCCGAGGTGAAGGGCGTGCTGCTGTCGCGCGCGCCGGGCGCGACGCTGATCGACGTCACGCACCAGGTCTCGCCCGGTGACGTGCGCGCGGGGCAATATCTGCTCGAGCGCGCCTGGCGGCGCTTCCCGCCTGGGACCGTGCACTTCGCGGTCGTGGATCCCGGCGTCGGCACGGCACGACGCGCGCTCGCGGCGTCGGCTGGTGGGCATTGGTTCGTCGCGCCCGACAATGGTCTGCTGTCGTTTCTCGACAGACCCCGGTTGGTCTCGATTCCCATTCCGACGGGCGCGGCGCCGACATTTCACGGTCGCGATGTCTTCGCGCCGGCCGCCGCCGCGCTGGCGAGCGGGAAGCGATTGGAGGACCTGGGTCCACCCGTCACCGACGCGTACATCTCCCCTCTCCCTCCTCCCCATCACGACGGCACCGCCGTGATGGGCGAAGTTCTTTACGTTGACCGCTTCGGTACGCTGATCTCGAACATTCCGGGTCCTGATGTCGAGCCGGGCGTGCGCATTCGCGTAGCGGGGACCGACGTCGGGGCGCTGCGTCGCACATTCGGCGACGTGGAACGCGGCACGCTAGTGGCGTTTGTTGGATCGGGCGGAACGGTGGAGGTGGCGGTGCGGGACGGGAGCGCGGCGCGGCTGCTGGGGGTCGGTGTGGGGGCGGAGGTTCGAGCGTGAGGTCACAGCGTACAATAGGGGCGCAGCATGCTGCGCCCCTACATGCGACTGTGCCCTACCGTTCTTGCCAGTCGCCCGAAGGCGTCGGAACCTTCACCTTCGCCATCACGCGATCGGCGAACCCGGCGCTCGGCACAAACCCCGGCAGCTGGACCAGCGCCAGGATGACCTTGCGCTCGCGGTCGGCGATGTCGCGGCAGAGTGAGCAGTCGGCGAGGTGAATCGCCCGCTCGGCACCCAAGATGCCCAGCGCCCAAAGCTCGATCTCGTCGGTGGTGAGGTGTTTCTCAGGATGATTCATTGGCTACCCTTACGGGCCTCCCCCCGGCCGCGGTTTCACTCACGGCGATCTTCGAGGTAAACCCGCAATTCGTTGCGGGCGCGATGGATATAGGTCTTCACGGTGCCCAGTGGCAAGTCTAGAGATTCCGCGATTTCCTCGTAGGAATACCCCTCCACGTGGCGCAGCAGGATGCAGGAGCGGTACTCCGGGCGAAGCCGCGCGATCGCCTTTTCGATCGCGGTCCCGAGCTCGCGGCTCTCCACTTCGTCGAGCGGCGTCTCGCCCTTGCCGCCAAGCTGTAGCGAGGTGGCGCGCATCTGCTCCGGCGTCTCGGCCGAGGGTGAGCCGTCGAGCGACAAGGTGTCGAGACTCTTCTTGCGCAGGTGATCGATCGCCGCGTTGTTCGCGATCTTGAAGATCCACGACGAGAACTTGAACTCGGGTCGATACGACTTGATGCCGTTCAGCACCTTGATGAACGTTTCCTGCGCCAGGTCTTCGGCGAGCGAGCGATCGCGCACCATCCGATAGAGCAGCGAGAAGACCGGGCGCTCGTAACGGCGCACGAGCTCGCGGAACGCGGCCTCGTGGCCCTGCTTGGCCCACGCCACGATTTGCTGATCGCTGGCGGCGCTCAAGTGATCCGGTCTATCTTTCGCGCCTATGGCGCCACCCCCCGCTCGAACGGCTGCCTACGTGCGCGGTATGTTCACCGCGATCGCGCCGCGTTACGATTTTCTCAACCACCTGCTCAGCTTCAACGTCGATCGCTCCTGGCGCCGCACCGCCGTCGCGCGACTCGGCTGGGAGCGGCGGCCGCAGGGCATGTATCTCGATCTCTGCGCCGGCACCCTCGACCTCGCGGCCGAGCTGGCGCGCCGGCCCGGCTTTCGCGGCACCGTGCTCGGCGCCGACTTTGCGGTGCCGATGCTCGTCCGCGGCAAGGGCAAAGCCCCCCGCGCGGTGCCGGTGGGCGCCGATGCGTTGGCGCTGCCGTTCCCGGACGCCGCCTTCGACGGCGCGCTTGTCGGCTTCGGGGTCAGGAACCTCGCGGACCTGGACGCCGGCCTGGCGGAAGCGGCGCGGGTGCTCAAGCCGGGGGCGCGGTTCGTGATCCTCGAGTTCGCGACGCCCCGCTTCGCGCCGCTCCGCGCCCTCTATCTCTTTTATTTCCGCCACATCCTGCCGACCGTCGGCCGAATGGTCTCGAAACATAGGGACGCCTATACCTACCTGCCAGAGTCGGTGCTCGCGTTTCCGGAGCCCGAGGCGCTGGTGCGGCGCTTCGCCGCCGCCGGCTTCCACGACGTGGGGTTCGAGCTGCTGACCGGCGGGATCTGCGCCGTGCACCATGGCACTCGATAACCTCCGCGCCTTCATCGGCGCGATCGACGCCGCGGGTGAGCTGGCGCGCGTCGAGCGGCCGGTGTCGGTGGACAAGGAGATCACCGAGGTCGCCGACCGTTGCATGAAGTCGGCTGGCGGCGGCCCCGCGCTGCTATTCGCGAAGCCGACGCTGCGCTCGGGCACGCCGTCGCGCCTTCCCGTCGCCGTGAACCTGTTCGGCTCCGAGCGGCGCATGGCGATGGCGCTGGGCGTCGAGCGTCTCGACGACGTGGGCGAGCGCATCGCAGAGCTGCTCAATCTCAAGGTGCCCGACTCGCTGATGGGCAAGCTGGCGATGCTGCCCCGGCTCGCCGAGGTCGCCAAGTTCCCGCCGAAGACCGTCAGCCGGCCGCCGTGTCAGGAAACGGTGATCAAAGCTGGTGAGGTGGACTTCTCGACGTTCCCGGTGCCGATCTGCTGGCCCGAGGACGGGGGGCCGTATGTGACGTTGGGTGGGGTCATCACGCGAGACCCGGTGTCAGGTGTCAGGAATGTCGGAATGTATCGCGTGCAGGTGCTCGGCAAGAACGAGCTGGCGATGCACTGGCAGCGTCACAAGGTGGGCGCCGCGCACTGGCGCGCGATGGCCGAACGCGGCGAGACGATGCCGGTGGCGATCGCCCTGGGCGGCGATCCCGCGAGCATCTACGCGGCCTCGGCGCCGCTGCCGCCGACGATCGACGAGTATCTGTTCGCGGGCTTTGTACGGGGCGAGCCGGTACGCCTCGCCAAGGCCGTCACGTCGGATCTCGAGGTCCCCGCCGAGGCGGAGATCGTGATCGAAGGGTTCGTGGATCCGCGCGAGGAGCTGGTGCTCGAGGGGATTACCCGAAGGTCCACGTCACCGCCGTGACGCTGCGCAACGATCCGATCTGGCCGCACACGATCGTGGGCCGGCCGCCGATGGAGGACTTCTACCTCGGCCACGCGACGGAGCGGATCTTCCTGCCGCTCTTGAAGCTGACGATCCCCGAGATCGTCGATCTCCACATGCCCGCCGAGGGGATCTTCCACAATCTCGTGTTCGTGAGCATCGACAAGCAGTATCCGGGGCAGGCGTACAAGGTGATGAACGGGTTGTGGGGCCAGGGGCTGATGTCGCTCGCCAAGGTGATCGTCGTCCTGGACAAGGACGTGAACGTGCGCGACCCCAAGGAGGCGTGGTGGGTCGCGTTGAATCACATCGATCCCGAGCGCGACGTGCGCTTCACGATGGGGCCGATCGACGTGCTCGACCACTCGAGCCGCGGGTTCACGTACGGCTCGAAGATGGGGATCGACGCGACGCGCAAGTGGAAGGAAGAGGGCTTCACGCGCGAGTGGCCCGACAAGATCGTGATGGACGCGGCGACCAAGGGCAAGGTGGACGCGATGTGGAAGGACCTGGGCATTGAGCTCTGAGGGACAGGGCACCGAGCGGATCGGAGCGTTCTGCGACGGGGTGTTCGCCATCGCAATGACGCTGCTCGTGCTCGAGCTGCGCGTCCCGGCGGCGGAGGTCGTGGCGCGCGACGGACTGTGGCGCGCGCTCGGTGGGCATTGGTCGTCGTACGGGGCGTTCGCGCTGAGCTTCGCGATCATCGGCATCATGTGGGCAAACCACCACGCCATCTTCCGCTACATCGGCCGCAGCGATCACGTCTTCTCGATGCTCAACCTGGGGTTGCTTTTTTTCGTCGTGTTGCTCCCGTTCCCCACGGCGGTGTTGGCGACTTATTTGCCCAATGTGGGGGCCCGTACAGCCGCGGTCGTCTTGTACGGCGCCAACCTCGTCGCGACGGCGATCTGCTTCAATCTGGTATGGCGGTACGCGGTCAAGGGCCGTCGCCTGTTGAGGCCCGACGCGGACCAGCAGCTCGTGGACGCGGTGACGGCCGAGTACCGCCTGGGGCCGGTCTTCTACGGGGCGGCGACGCTGCTCGCCTTCGTGAGCGTCTGGATCAGCCTCGGTATTCACGCGCTGATGGCTGGACTTTTCCTCCTTCCCAACAAGTCGCGGCCATGACAGGGGTGCGCGAGGGGCAGACGTTCTCCGGCGAGTCGCTGCTGGTGCGCTACATCAACTTCGTCAAGCTTCCGCACACGCTCTTCGCTCTGCCGTTCGCGCTTCTGGGCGTCATCGTCGCGTCGTACAGCCATCCGGTCCTGTGGCGCACCGTCGCGCTGGTGATTGTGGCATTCACGGCGGCGCGGTTCGTGGCGATGGGGTTCAATCGAATCGCGGATCGGGCGCTCGACGCGAAGAATCCACGAACCCAGAAGCGGGAGCTCCCCACTGGACGTCTTAGCCTGACACAGGCGTGGGGAGGCGTATTGACTGCGGGGGCGGTGTTTGTTGCAGCCGCGTGGGCGCTGAACCCGCTCTGTCTCGCGCTGTCACCCTTCGCGCTCGCCTGGATTGCCGGCTACAGCTACACGAAGCGCTTCACCCACTGGTCGCATCTCTGGCTCGGCTTCTCGTTGGCGATCGCGCCGGCGGGGGGCTATCTCGCGGTGGCGGGTGCGTGGAGCGAGCCGTGGTGGCTGTTGCTCGTGATCGCGGCCGCGGTCACGTGTTGGGTGGCGGGGTTCGACGTCTTCTACGCGCTGCAGGACGAGGCGTTCGACAGGGCCGAGCGACTCAAGTCACTAGTCGTGCGACTGGGGCAGGGGCGCGCGATCTTCGTGGCCAAGGCTCTGCACAGCGTGGCGATCGCGGCGTTGTTGGTGTTCGGCTGGAGTGCCGCGCTGGGTTGGCCGTACTACGTGGGCGTGGGCATCGGCGCCGGTTTGATAGCGTGGGAGCATCGGCTGGTGAAACCGGGCGATCTCTCGAGACTCGACGCCGCATTCTTCACCGCGAATGGGATTATCAGCATCGTCGTTTTCCTGGGTGCTCTCATCGACCGCGTGATATGAAGCGCAAGAAGGCAACGCGGCGCGTGACGCGACGGCCGGTGCAGCCACCGAGGCCGCCTGCGCATCCGAAGAAATCCGTCACACCGAATAGGCGTGGGAGATGAAGGTCTCCGTCATTCTCGTTCTATCCGTCCTGGTCTCTCCGCTCCAGGCCCAGGTAATAGGCGCCGAGCGCCTCGCCGCGCGTCGCTGGTTCAGCGACGCGAAGTTCGGGCTCTTCATCCACTGGGGTGTGTACAGCCAGCTCGGTGCCGGCGAGTGGGTGATGCACAACCGCAAGATCGCGGTGCCGGAATATGAGTGGCTGGCGACGACGTTCAACCCCACGAGGTTCGACGCCGCAGCGTGGGTCGCGCTCGCGAAGCGCGCCGGCGTCCGCTACATCACGATCACATCGCGCCACCACGACGGGTTTGCGATGTTCAAGACGGCGCAGACGCCCTACAACATCGTCGACTGG
>WNFM01045872.1_pt2 | contig 22373 bp, 27 predicted proteins | sample 5400271 | NCBI WGS metagenome assembly WNFM01 (sample SAMN13153352, study PRJNA577476) | soil metagenome | isolation source: 60 cm saprolite on Douglas fir-dominated hillslope | place: USA:California | collected 2013-09-17
AGGTAGCCGAGACCGGCCAGGACCTGGAACTCGTGGAAGAAGGACCACGAGTACTCGCCGTGCGGGCCGCCGTGGATCTCCATCACAAGCGGCCACTTGCGCTCCGGGTCGAAGCCGTCCGGCTTCAGCAGCCAGCCTTCCAGCTTCAAGCCATCGGCGGCGGTGAACTCCCAGCGCTCGGGCGTCGCCAGCGATCGCTCGCTGAAAAAGTGGTTGCTGGTGGTCAGCCGGCGCTCGTCGCCGGCGTCGCGGATGAAGATGTCGCCCGGCGTGGACGGGTCGGAGGCGGCGAACGCGATCGTGCTCCCGGCCAGGCTCCAGTCGAACACCTGCCGGTTGCCCGCAACCTCGGGCCCCAGCTCGCCGCCGGCCAGGTTGCAGGACCAGAGCTCGGTGCGGCCAGGGAGGGCGACGGGGAAGATGACCCGGGTTCCGTCCTCGCTCCAGGCGATCTCGAAGCCGTGGCCGCCCCGCATGTCGGAGATGCAGTGGTCGCCGACGCAGATGTCGTGCCCTGCCGTGATGCAGCGCTGGTCGCCGCCGGAGGGGGAGACGAGCCAGAGGCGCGTGTAGCTGCCGGCCGTCACCTCGGTGCCGGCGAACACGATCGTGTCGCCCCTCGGCGACCACGACACCACGTACAGGAAGTTTGTCTCCATCAGGTCGTTGTCCGCCTCTGCGTTGCCGTCGAGGACCAGGCTCCTGCCGTCGGGCGACCAGTCGAAGCCGCCCACGTCCCACCGGCCCGAGGTCAGCTGCAGGGGCTCCCCGCCATCGGCCGAGACCACGAATAGGTGGCCGCGCCGGCCGTCGAGGTAACCGCGCCCGTCGAACTTGTAATCGAGACCCTGGGCGACCCGCGCGATGGGTGGGCGGGGCGAGGCATCAGGTCCGCCTTCGGGTGGCCGGGGGTCGGCCACGACGCCCTCTGGATGACCGATCACCGACGCCTTGAAGGCGATCCGGCGGCCGTCCGGCGACCACTTCGGCGCGCTGGCGCCGAACTCGAAGGAGGTCAGCTGCCGCGCTTCGCCGGCGGCCGGGTCGAGCACGAAGACCTGGCTCACGTTTCCCTTCTTGCCGGCGAAGGCGATGCGGCGCCCGTCCGGAGCCCATTCCGGCGAGTCGTCCTTCGGTCCCGCGGTCAGCTGGACGACGGCGGCGTCCTCGTCGGTCCCGCGCAGGTAGACCTGGCTTCGGTAGTCGACTGCGTCGCGGTCGGCCCGGCGCACGACGTAGGCAACCCGCTTGCCGGTCGGATCGATGCGGGCGTGGTCGATCCAGCGGAAGTTGTAGATGTCGTCGGCTGTAAAGGCGGTCATCGGCACTGAGAGCCGAATGTTAAGCATTGGGCCCGCAGCTGAGGGCTCCGCTGCCTCAGCTGCTCTTGACCGAGCTCCTCTCCAGCAGCCGGCCGACATCGCCGTTCCAGCGGTGGAGGATCTCGTGGACGGCGATCAGCTCGTCGCCCGTGATGGGGTCGAGGTCGGGCACCTTGACCGGTTCCGGAAGCAGCAGCTCCTCACCCTCCCCCGTCGCGAGCTGGGCCGCTTCGCGGCACATTTCGGGGGTGAGCTCGAACTGTCCGCCGCCCTCGAAGGAGCAGAACCGGCAGCGGAAGTGGAGCTGGATGCTGTTGTCGCTGCGGAAGCTCGCCTCGATGTCGGCGCGGCGGAGCGAGTTTCCGCAGCCGGGACACTTGCGCCGGCGGACCTCCGCCCGGAGAACCCTGAGGACGACCTGCTCCATCTCGGAGATTGAGCCTAAAAGCGGGCTGAAACATTCCTGCTACGTCCTGTTAAGGAAAGCCGCCAAGTTCAGGCCCCGTTCCCCAATGGAGTACTGCTGGTGGAGCACTTGACACGACTAGGAATTTTGAAACGAACCTCGGGAGCGACACACTACGCATCGAATGAGAAGCGCTGAAACGCGGCGCGGTCTCCTCGCCGGCGCCGTCGCCGGCCTGGTTCTGGTCGCCCTCCTGTACCTGCTCGGGACGCTGACCGGTCTCCGGCCGCTGCCCCAGCTTCTTCAGCAGCCGATCCTCGACCTCATGCCGGGCGCCGTTTTCGGCTTCCTGATCGACCACCTGCAGCACGCCGGCAAGGTCGTCGAGGAGGCGAGCCTAATCGTCGCCATGGTCATCGGCCTGGCGGTGCTGGGCGGCGTCTACGGCTACCTGCGCCGGCGCCTTGCCATCCCCCGCCTGGCGATGGCTGTCGCGGCCGCCGCCTGGCTGGTCGTCACCGTCATCCTCCTCCCTGCCACCGGGGACGGCTGGTTCGGGCTCGCCGAAGGCTTCACCGCGCCGCTCCTCTGGGCGGTCCTCTTCGTCCTCTACGCCGTGATCCTGGAGGGCGCCTACGACAGCTGGCTGGCACCCGCCCCGGCGGAGGCCGACCCCGGGCGGCGGCGGCTGCTCGGCCAGATCCCGCTCGCGATCGCCGGCGGCTCCCTGCTGGTCCTCGGTTTCGAGCTCGTCCCGGGCTGGTACCGGGCCATCTTCGCGGCGCCCTCGGGCGGGCCGACCGCCGAGCTGACGCCGGTCGGGGACTTCTACGTCGTCTCCAAGAACTTCACCGACCCGATCGTCGACGCCGCCGGCTGGGAGCTCAACATCCACGGCCTGGTTGACAAGCCGCTGCGGCTGAAGCTGGACGCGCTCCGCCAGCTGCCGGCGGTGACCGAGTTCGTGACCCTCGAGTGCATCAGCAACAACGTCGGCGGCTACCAGATCAGCACCGGCCTCTTCGGAGGAGTCCCGCTCGCCTCCCTGCTCGCGCAGGCGGGGGTCCAGGCCGCCGCCACCCTGGTCGCGTTCCGCTCGCGCGACGGCTACACCGAGAGCCTGCCGCTCAGCCTGGTCCAGCAGTCACCCGAGATCCTGCTCGCGCTCACCCTCGACGGCGCGCCGCTGCCGGACGTGCACGGCTTCCCGGCCCGGATCCTGGTGCCCGGCCACTACGGCATGAAGGGGCCCAAATGGGTCGAGGACATCGAGCTGACGACCGGCACCCGGAACGGGTACTGGGAGAACCAGGGCTGGAACCCCGACGCCCCGGTCAAGACGATGTCGCGCATCGACCACCCCCCCGAGGGCTCGCTGCTCAAGGTCGGTGCGGTGACGGTCTCGGGCGTCGCCTTCGCCGGCAAGCGGGGCATCAGCGCGGTCGAGTTCAGTGCCGACGGGGGCCGCAGCTGGCTGCCGGCGAACGTCAAGCCCGCCCTGTCGAGCCTGGCCTGGAACCTGTGGAGCGCGACCTGGACGCCGGCGGCGGCAGGGGCCTACAAGCTGCTGGTCCGGGCGCGCGACGGCCAGGGAGCGGCCCAGGGCGGCAGCGCCAACCCGAGCTTCCCGGACGGGTCGAGCGGCTACCACTCGGTCCAGGTGAGCATCTCCAGCCGGTAGGCCTCCGCAGGCCCCGTCCCGACTCTCCCGGCGGAGACGAGAATTGCCTCGCCATGGACTTGATCGGACTGACCGGGGGAATCGGCTCCGGCAAGAGCACCGTCAGCGCCTTTCTGCGCGAGCTCGGCGCGCGCGTGCTCGACGCCGACGAGGGGGCGCGGGCGGTCGTCGAGCCGGGAACCGCGGGCTTCGCGGCGGTGGCGGCCGAATTCGGCCCCGGAGTGGTGCGCGACGGCCGGCTGGACAGGCGGCGGCTGGCCGACATCGTCTTCAACGACAGACCGGCGCTGGAACGGCTGAACGCGATCGTCCACCCGCTGGTCCGGGACTGGATGGCGGATCAGCTCGCCGAAGCCGCGGCCGAGGGCGCCGAGATCGTCGTGCAGGACGTCCCCCTGCTCTTCGAGGGCCACCACCAGCCGATGTTCCACTCGACCATCCTCGTCTACGTCCCGGCAGCCCTCCAGCTGGAGCGGCTGGTGGCCCGGGGGATGCCGGAGGCCGACGCCCGCGCCCGCATCGCCAACCAGCTGCCGATCGACGAGAAGCTGCCGCTGGCGACCTATGTCATCGACAACAGCGGGACCCGGGAGGAGACGCGGGCTCAGACCGCAAAGGCCTGGACCGAGATCACCGCCTCGAGGTCGAGCGGCCCGTAAAGGTGAGGGTAATCCTCACCCTCTGAAACCTCCCAGCGGAGCTCCCAGCGCAGCCTCCTCGGGTCGATCTCGAGCACGACGAGCCCGGACCGGCCGGCGAAGTGGCGGCGGCTGGTCGCCTCCAGCTGGGCGGCCGTCGAGCAGTGGATGAAGCCTTCGGTGTGGAGCGAGTCGGCCTGGTACTTGCCGGCGAGGGTGGCGGGGTTCCACTGCTCGCGGGTTGTGATGTGGAAGATCCGGTCGGCCGTCTCAGACCACCCCGGCGGCGGCCAGCTCCGCCAGTCGAGCGGCGTCGACGCCGACCTCGCCCAGCACCTCCAGGTTGTGCTGGCCCAGCCCGGGCGGGTCGAGCCGGCGCCAACCGGGTTCGAGCGGGACGGCCGGCGCCACCTCGGTGCCGGTGGCCTCGTGGCGGATCAGCCGCCGCGCCGCGACCTGCGGATGCAGCTCTACCTCGGCCGGCTCGAGGACCGGCTCAACGCAGACGTCAAGCCCCTCGAACCGGGCGGCCCAGTCGTCCCGGCTCCGCTTGAGGAAGACCGCCTCGACCTCGGCGTGAGCCTCGGGGCTGGGATCGAGGTGGCGCGCCAGCAGCTCCGGCCGGTCGAGCGCCTCGACCAGGGCCGACCAGAACTTCGGCTCCAGGGCTCCGACCGAGAGAAAGCGGCCGTCGGCGCACTCGTAGACCCGGTAGCAGGGGAACTGGCCGGTCAGCCGGGTGCGACCGGCGACCGGCTGTTCTCGACACGTCGAGATGCCGGCCCTCGCCGCCCCTCGCCACGCCGAGGAGGGCGGAGAGGATCGCGGCGGCCGCGCCGACGCCGCCCGCGCCGATGTCGGCGACCTGGACGGCGAGCGGGTGGGGGCGGCCCCCGGGCGGCGCGTTGAGGGAGAGCGCCCCCGCGGTGGCCAGGTAGTTGAGGTCATGGCCGGCGCGCTGGGCGAAGGGCCCGTCCTGGCCGTAGCCGGTGATCGAGCAGAGGACGAGGCCGGGGCGCAGCGCCCGGAGCGTCTCCCAACCGAGGCCGAGCCGCTCCATGACCCCGGGCCGGTTTCCCTCGACCACCACGTCGGCGGTCGCGACCAGGGCCTTGAACAGTTCCCGTCCGGCATCCGATTTGAGGTTCAGCGTGATCGCGCGCTTGTTCCGGTTCAGGGAGTTGAAGATGACACCCTGTCCGCCGACGAGGGGAGGAAACCACCGCATGTAGTCGCCGCTGCCGGGCTCCTCAACTTTGATCACGTCGGCGCCCCGGTCGCCGAGGAGCATCGTGCAGAAGGCCCCCGGCAGCAGGCGAGTCAGGTCGAGGACGCGGATTCCCACCAGTTCCACTAGGTAGTTTCCTTATAGTGACATTGTTGATAATGTGATGCTATCGTCCGTTTACCCGGCCTCAAGCGTTAACGATCTTATAAAGCGTCATGGAAGAGATCACGATCAAGGTTCCGGCGCCATTCTCGGGGGTGAGCGACCTCGGCTTCACCGCCCGCTACCCCGGCCAGGAGGCTTACACCACCGCGCCCGACGTCCCGCTCCTGATCGAGGGGCCGGCGCAGCCCATGCAGCGCCTGATGGGTCACCTCCGGATGCTCCGCCGGCGGGATGACGGACCCTACTCCTGGACCGACCCCGTGATGCTCAGCGACGAGGTCGTCGTGATGGCCTTCCGCGATCGCAGCCTGGAGCGCCACGGGGGGCTGGAGAACGCGGCCGAGACGTCACGCGACTACATCCAGAACGCGGTGCGGCCGGTCGTCTTCCCCTTCCTGCAGGACTGCGCCTCGGTGGCCGGGCTCCGCCTGGCGGAGCGGATCGAGATCCGTGTCCAGGCCTCGCAGCAGCGGATCGCCGAGCTGCAGGTCAGCCTCGAGCAGATCGTCCAGCCCAACGGGCAAGACGTGCTCTGGAGCTTCTAGCCGACCCCTACTTGGTCGGAGACGGCGACGGGGATGGCGAGGGAGACGGACTCGCCGACGGCGAGGCGCTGGGCGAGGGCGAGGCGCTGGCCGTCACCGTGGGCGAGGACTCGGGCTGGGGCAGGTTCACCGGGGCCGGTCCCTTGTTCAGGAAGATGAAGGCGGCGGGCACGATGATCAGCCCGACGATGACGGTGACGACGAAGGACACCGCGCCCCATTCCTTCCGGATCAGCTGGCCGAAACCCACGATCGGCGATTGTACCGATCAGCCTCCGGCGACGCGTGCGGCCTAGAGCTCGACCTCGGCCCCCTCCTTCTTCCACCCCACGAAATCTTCGATTTCGCGGGGACCCCGGATCCGACTCCCCGGGAGCTTAAAGCTCGACCTCGGCCCCCTCTTTCTTGTTCCGCTGGTTCAGCAGCCGGATGAAGTCCTGGGCGCGGGCGAGGGCCTTCCAGCGCTCCGGAAAGAAGTCCTGCGCCAGGATGTCGCGGGCCGGGAGCTGATAGACGGTGACGCACCACTTTTGAAGGGTGCGCGTGACCTCCACCTCGAAATCGTTTTCAGCGGTGGTGTAGCGCACGACCTTGTCGTCGTCGTCAAATCGTCTTTTTCCAGAAATAGCCATAGCAATAGATGGATGCGGAGAGGGGAACAGCTCATCGAGCCAGACTTGATTATAGCCCTGACCGTGCCTCTTCAACCATCGATCAGGGAGCGGAGAAAGGGCAGCAGCTGGTCGCGGAGGCCGTCCCGTTTGAGGGCGAGGCTGATATTCGCCTTGAGGTAGCCGGGGATCTCGCCGGTGTCGTAATAGTCGCCCTCGAACTCGAGCGCGACCACCTTGCCGCTGGCGATCGTGCTCCGGATCGCGTCAGTGAGCTGGATCTCGCCGCCCTTCCCGGGCTTGGCCGCGTCGAGGGCCGCGAAAACGTCGTTGGCGAGAACGTAGCGGCCGAGGATGGCGAGGTCGGAAGGGGCTTCGCCGACCGCCGGCTTCTCGACCAGGTCGGCGACCTCATGCACCCTGCCAGAGCTGGACTTGGTGGCGATGATGCCGTAGCGGTCGACCTGCTGCGGGGGCACCCGGCGAGCGGCGAGCACCGTCGCGCCCTCCTGGCGGTGGATGTCGATCAGCTGCTTCAGGCAGGGCGTCGCGCCGAGGATGACGTCGTCCGCGAGCAGCACCGCGCAGGCCTCGTCGTCGACTAGCCGGCGTGCGGTCCAGACGGCGTGGCCGAGGCCCATCGGCTGCTTCTGCTGGATATAGGTGAGGTCGACCTTCTCGCTGAGTAGGTCGACCTCGTGGAGGAGCTGGAGGAGGTCGTCCCTACCCCGCTCGCGGAGGTAGAACTCGAGTTCGATCGAGCGATCGAAGTGGTCCACGATGGCGCGCTTGCCGCCGCCCGTGACGAGGATCACCTCCTCGATGCCGGAGGCCACCGCCTCCTCCACGCCGTACTGGATGGTCGGCTTGTCGACCAGCGGCAGCATCTCCTTGGGCTGGGCCTTGGTCACGGGGAGGAAGCGCGTGCCCAGCCCGGCGGCCGGGAACACTGCCTTGCGGACCGGCGGGACACCCATCTCGGACAATGTATCCGGTGGTCGAATTCGAGAATGTCCAGCCGGGGATCGAGGGATCGCTCGACCGGGAGGTCGACGCATCCCTCTTGACGAGCCACGTCGGCGGGCGGGGAACCTTCGCGACGCCGGCGATGATCGGGCTCATGGAGTGGTGCAGCCACAGCTCGGTGCGGCCCCACCTGCCGGAGGGCTACACGACGGTCGGTTTCGAGGTCTGCGTCCGCCACCTCGCCGCCACCCAGCCGGGTGGGCGCGTGACGGTCACCACCAGGCTGACCAGGGTTGACGGCCGGAAGCTCTTCTTCGACGTCGAGTGCCGGGAGGGCGACAAGCTCTGCGGCACCGGCACCCACCGCCGGGTGATCGTGCCGGAGTTCGACTAGCGGCGCCGCGGTTGGTGGCTTCGGCGGGATTCAGGCGTCGACACCAGGTCTCGTGAGAAGCCCATGAAGGGGCGGCGAGAATCACGTCGTGCGTCGCGACGCAGCGGCCCTGGACTGGCATGGATATGCATAGCGATCCGCCGGCGAATGCGCCTTTCGCGGGGCGGAATTACCCTAATTCGCCGGCGAATTGGGCCGCGGCAGACCGCAGGACGTCGCATCTCGACGCCAAGGCCAGACCCTCCTCCCCTTCCATGGTCTCACGCAAGAACCGGGCGCCCACACAAGGCGTCATCTCTCGGCTGGCAGCGTCGCGCCAACGTGCTGCCGCGTTATTCCGGCTTCGGCACCGGCTTCGGCTTCGGTCTCGCCGACCGGCGCCGCTCGGCCAGCTGCATCTGGACCTTGCGCAGGCCCGCGTTGTCGACGATCACCTTCGGCCCCCTCACCTTGCGGTCGCGTGCTTTGACCCGTGCTTTCTCCGGCTCGGGAAGCTGCTCGACGTCCTCGCTCACACCGCCGATGCTAACCGGCGCCGGCGGAGGGCGATGACGCCGACGAAGATCGCCGCGGCTGCGCCGACGCCGATCGCGACGCCGACCGCCGGCCGGCGTGCGGCCTGCGGGATGCGGCGCCGGGCGGGCTCCATCAGCCGCCGCCACCAGGGCGCCCGTCGAGGCTGGGCGAGCCAGTCCCGGAGCTCGCTCCGAAACGACTCCGGCGCCGGCATCCGGGTGAGGTTCTCGCGCAGGTAGCCGGCCGTCTCGAGCAGCTCGAGGACCTCGGCGTCGTCGTCGTTTGCGGAGGGCGAAGGCGCCGCTCCCCGCTGGCCGCGGTCCAACGCCCGCGCCAGGCGATCTTCGGCGGAGCGCGTCACGAGAGCACCTCCTCCCGGTCCAACGTTCCCCGGAGCGCCGTGATGGCGCGGAAGGTCAGGGCCTTCACCGCGCCCTCGCTGCGGCCCAGAACGCGGGCGATCTCGGCGTTGCGCATGCCGCCCTCGAAGCGGAGCAGGAGCACCGTCCGCTGGTCCTCGGGCAGCCGCCCCAGCGCCGAGCGCAGAGTGCGCCCGGTGTCTGCGCTGAGCCACGCCTCCTCGGGACCCGCCTCGTCCGCCGGCTGGGCGTCGCGCAGCTCCAGGAAGGGCGCCCGGCGCCGCTGCCGGGAGACGACGCTGGCAGCGATCCGGTAGAGGAGGGCGCCATAGGGAACGCCGCGCCAGCGGTAGCCGGGCAGGTGCTTGAGGGCGCGCTCGAAGGTTTCGGCGGTCACCTCTTCGGCCTGCTGGTGCGATCCGGAGTGGTGGTAGCTGAAGGAGTAGATGGCGTCGACATACCTCTCGTAGAGCTCCCCGAAGCGCGCGCTATCCTCTTGGGCGGCCTCGACCAGGCGCCGTTCGTCCTCGAGTTCAGCCGGGCTCAGTCGCTTCATCGCGTTTCGGGTGCACCCAGCCTAAGTCCGCCGACCCATTACGGTTACGGCGTTGGACACCCTGAGCATCAGCGCGGATGCGATCGAGAAGGCTGCTCGCGACCTCGCACCCTACCTGAGGACCACCCCGCTCCAGTTCTCCCGCGCCTTCACCTCGAAGACCCGCTGCGAGGTCTACCTGAAGCTCGAGGGAGTCCAGCCGATCCGGGCCTTCAAGGTCCGGGGAGCGCTCAACAAGCTCATCCGGATGACGCCCGACGAGAGGGCCCACGGCGTCATCAGCGCGTCGGCCGGCAACCACGGCCAGGGCGTCGCCTACGCGGCGCTCACCTTCGGCGTGCCGGCGACCGTCTACGTCCCATCGGGCGCCAACCAGCTCAAGGTCGAGGCGATCAAGCGCCTCGGCGCCCAGGTGGTCGAGCACGGGCGGACCTACCAGGACGCGTTCCTGGAGGCCCGGCGCAACCAGGGCGAGCAGACCTTCCTCCACGCCTACGACGACGCCGACGTGATCGCCGGCCAGGGAACCATCGCGGTTGAGCTGCTCGCCGACCTACCCGCGTTCGACACCGTAATCGTGCCGATCGGCGGCGGCGGGCTGATCGCCGGCGTCGCCGGCTACCTGAAGCAGCGACTGCCCGAGGTGAAGGTCGTCGGCGTGGAACCCTTCGGCGCGGCCGGAATGAAGGCGTCCCTCGACGCCGGCCGGCCGGTCACCCTGGAGCGCGTCCAGACGATGGCCGACGGGCTCGCGGCGAGCCGCCCGGGCGACATCACCTTCGAGATCGCGAAGCGCTGCATCGACCAGATGGTGCTGGTCGAGGAGGCGGAGATGCTCCGCGCGATCAAGCTCTACTTCGAGTGGGAGCACCTGCTCGCAGAGCCCGCCGGGGCGGCCGCCCTGGCGGCGCTCCTCTACCGCTACTCGCCCTCGCCGGGCGAGCGGGTGGTGGTCATCCTGAGCGGGGCCAACGTCACCGACGAGGTGATGCTGCGGGCGTTAAAGTCACGTTAGCGTCGGTGTTCGTTTAGAGCTGGGGGTAGCTAGGTTTATGAAGGCATACGTCCTCATCAATGCCTCGCCGGGTCACGCGATCGACGTCGCCAGGGCTCTCCAGGGTCTGCCTGGGATAACCGCCGCCGACGCCATCACCGGCGAGTACGACGTGATCGCGGTGTGCGAGGCGAAGGACGTGGCTGGGATCGGGAACATCATCGTGGAGAAGATCCAGAAGGTCGAAGGCGTCTTCAAGACCATCACCTGCCTGGCCGTGCGCTGAACCCGGTCGCCGGGGCTTTGGCGCCCAGCCAAACGGTTGCCTCGCTGCGCGAGGGTCATGCCTTCGGTCCCGCGCCGCCCTGGTTCAGCGCACGGCTGGCCGTTCGCTAGACCTCCGCAGCAGTCCCCGGAGCCGCGAGCGGAGGCGGCCAAGGACTCTCTCCGCGGGAGGCGTGGGTGCCCGGTCGTAGGCGCCGAGGATCGCCCGCCGGACGCTCTCCACCACCTTGAGCACACGCCGCGACGGATCCCACCAGGAGGGCGGGTCCGGGTAGACCGGCCTGCCGATCGAGATCCTGATCCGCGCTCCCGGCCAGAGCCGCGCGTCGCCGTCGATCGCGACCGGGACGATCGGGACGCCGGCCTGGAGGGCGAAGTGGGCGACGCCCTTCTTGAGCGGCCGGAGCCGGCGGCCGCGCGAGTAGCGACCTTCGGGGAAGATCAGGACCCGGCCGCCCTGCGAGAGGACGTGGTAGACGCTGCCGAGACCCGTCAGGTCGAGCTCGCCCTCGTGGGGGGCGATCGCGAAAACGCCCGCCCGACGGACGATCGCCCGCTTCCAGGCGCGGTTGAAAACGGTGTCGCGCCGCGCCATCGAGTAGACCATCGGCACCGGGCTGGGCAGCGCCGACACCAGGAAGGCGGGGTCGTACCACGCCTGGTGGTTGCTGGCGATTATGTACGGCCCCTCGGGGAGGTTCTCGACGCCCTCGATCCGGATCCGGAAGAGCTTCGGCAGCAGCAGGCGGAGGACGGCCACGACCCAGCGGTAGAAGCGCGGCGGGTGGAATGGGTCGGGGTGGAGGAGGGGGTCGGGAGGTCCCCAGGCGCCGCTGACCGCGGCCCGGTAGTCAGGGCCGTGGTAGGTCGTCTCGACTCGAGACGGCTCCGGCTCAGCGCTTGAGGAAGGCAGCGAGGTGCTGATTGAACTCCTCGGGCTTCTCCGCCTGCGGGGTGTGGCCGGCGCCCTCGATCACGACGAGCCTCGATCCTGGCAGCAGGCTGTGGGCTCGCCGCGCCTGGGCGACCGGGAAGAGCGGGTCGTCGGCGCCCCAGATGATCAACACCGGCGCCTTGATCCTCTCCAGCCGTCGCGTGACGTCGAGGGCGCCGAGGTAGCTGGCCGGGTTGGCCAGCGAGCGCACCGTCGCCAGGTAGGCATCCTGGTAGCCCTCGGCGGCGTACATCTCGCGGAGGTCGTCGAGGTACTCGTCGCTCATCGTCTTCTCGAGGTCGCCGCGGGCCCCGATGAAGCGGGCGGCGAAGCGCCGGATGACGGGGCTGGGCGCCCAGCGGAGCCCGTGCCTCATCCCCCGGAGCAGCGTCTCCCCCACCCGCGGCACGAGCATCATCGGGTAGTAGGGCTGGATGTTCGGCCGGCCGAGGCCGAGCGAGTTGACGATGACCAGCTTGCCCACGCGGGCGGGGTACTGGAGCGCGACCTCGAGCGCGATCCGGCCTCCCATCGAGGTGCCGACGACGGTGGCCTCGCGGATCCGCCGGCTCACCAGGTAGCGGTCGATCGTCCGTGCGAAGTAGGGGATGCCGTAGCGGGCGGCGGCCGGCTTGTCGCTCCTGCCGTAGCCGGGCAGGTCGGGCGCATAGACGCGGTTGGTCCGGGAGAAAGGCTCGAGGTTGAAGCGCCACTCGATGTAGCCGGAGGAACCGAGGCCGTGGATGAAGACGATTGGCCGGCCCAGGCCCCCGTAGGTGTGGTGGAGGGTGAGGCCGCCGAGCTTCAGGTACCCCTCGCGGAGGGCCATCTCAGGCCGCCGTCCCGGGCGTGGGCAGGGCGACCGGCGCGCCCGAGGGGCTGACCATGCGCTGCGCCCCCCTGATCAAGGTGACCGAGCCGGGCCCGCGCGCGGCCCACGCCCGGCCGTCCCAGACGGCCGCCGACCGCTCGTCGATGCCCAGCAGGATGGTGTCCTCGACGGGCGCCCGCTCCAGCGCGGAGTCGGCCCAGCGATGCCCGAAGGTCTCGAAGTGAGGCAGCACCGCGACTCGCGGGAGGAGCCCGAGGGCGGGCCGGTAGAGGCGGCGCAGGTCGCCCTTGAAGCGGTCCCGGATGAGTGTCCACTCCCCCATCGCCATGGCCCCCGCGCTGGACCCGGCGAGCACTGCGCCCTCCCGCCAGGCGGCGACGATGGCCCGCCAGACCGCGCTCTCGCGGAGCGTGGTGGCGGTGTGGCCGGGGTCGCCGCCGACCAGGTAGAAGAAGGACCCGTTCGCCGCCTGCGCCGCGACCGCCCCGCTGTTGGCCTGCGTCCGGGTCAGCACGTGGAGCTCCTCCACCTCGAGGCCGAGGCGGGCGAACCAGCGGGGGGCGTTGGCGACCGCCTGCTCCGGCCCGCCTCGCGCCGCAGCCGTGGGGACTACATAGGGGGTGCCGACGCGGTTCTTCGCGGCCGCGACGAGGAGCGCGTCCTGCTCCTCGTTGCCGGGCTTGAACTCGTCGCCGCCGACCAGCGCCAATGGGCCCGTCACTTCGCTCGGTAGCATATGGCGACATGGCCGAGCGCCCGGTCAGGGTGCGGATGGCTCCCAGCCCCACCGGACCGATCCACGTGGGCAGCGCCAGGACCGCCCTCTTCAACGTGCTCTTCGCCCGCCGCCAGGGCGGGAAGTTCCTGCTGCGCATCGACGACACCGACCTCGGGCGCTCGACCACGGAGGACGAGGAGTACATCTACGACGGTCTCAACTGGCTCGGCCTGCACTGGGACGAGGGACCGGTCCGGCAGTCGGAGCGGCTCGACCTCTATCGGGAGCACGCGGCGCGGCTGATCGCGGCGGGCCACGCCTACCGCTGTTACTGCACCCCCGCCGAGCTGGCGGCGGAGCGCGAAGCGGCCCAGCGCGAGAAGCGTCCCTACAAGTACTCCCGGCGCTGCCTCGGCCCCGACGCGCCGACCGGCCGAACCGACTTCGTCGTCCGCTTCCTGGTGCCGGAGGGCGCCAAGATCGAGTTCGACGACCTGATCCGGGGCCGGATGAGCTTCGACAGCGACCTCATCGGGGACCCCGTGATCATCAAGTCCGACGGGTTTCCGACCTACAACTTCGCCAGCCCGGTCGACGACGCCCTGCTCGAGATCAGCCACGTGATCCGGGGCGAGGAGCACCTCTCCAACACGCCGACCCAGCTGATGATCGTCGACGCGCTCGGCTACGGCCGTCCCCAGGCCACGGCCCACATCCCGCTCATCCTCGCCCCCGACCGAAGCAAGCTGAGCAAGCGCCGCCACCCCGCCCTGATAACCCAGTTCCGTGAATGGGGCTACCTGCCCGAGGCGATGGTCAACTACCTGGCACTGCTCGGCTGGAACCCGGGCACGGAGCAGGAGATCTTCACCATGGAAGAGCTCGAGCGGCTCTTCGACCTCGCCCGCGTCCAGCAGAGCGGCGCGATCTTTGATCGCGAGAAGCTGGACTGGATCAATGCGACCTGGATCCGCTCCCTGCCCAGCGCGGAGCTGGCGGAGCGGCTGCGGCCCTTCCTGCCGGAGCTGAGCGCCGCCCAGCTGGAGGGGGCGGTCCCCGCCCTGCAGGAGAGGATGCGCACCCTCGCCGACGGCCGCGACCTGCTCGCCTACCTCTGGACGGAGCCGGAGCCGCCGTCTCTCGGCGACGAGGAGAAGCAGCGGTTGGCGGCGGCGGTCGCCGCGCTCAAAGCCGTCGAGTGGACCCCCGAGGCGATCGAAATGACGCTCGAGACGCTTCGCGAGAGCCGCGGCTGGTCCCGCAACCAGCTGTTCAAGCCGATCCGCCAGGCCGTGACCGGCGGCAACTCGCCGCCCATCCACCACACGCTCGCCCTGCTGCCAAAGGACGAGGCCATCGCCAGAATGGAGCGCGCACTGTGACCTTCCTCGAAATCCAGATCGACCTCGACCCCAACCTCTTCACCATCGGCCCCTTCACGCTTACCTGGCACGGCGTCTTCAGCGTGCTCGGCATCCTGGCCGCCATCCGGATGACGCAGTGGATCGCCTGGCGAACCGACCGGATCGACGGCGACAAGATCTACGACGGCGCCTTCTGGGCGGTGGTCGTCGGCCTGCTCGGAGCGCGCATCCACTTCGTCCTCGAGAACTGGCACCTGTTCCAGGCAACGCCGATCAAGGTCTTCTACGTCAACGAAGGCGGGATCAGCCAGTGGGGCGGCATCTTCGGAGCGATGCTGGGGATCTGGATCTGGTCTTACCGGAACAGGGGGGTAGGCCGCGCGCAGGCTGAGCCGAGCACGGCCGACAGGGGGGACGTCCCCCCTTCCAAGATCAACTTCTGGAAGCTGCTCGACGCGTTGAGCCTGCCGGCGCTGGTCGGGCTCGCGGTGGGCCGGATCGGCGACGTCATCAACGGCGAGCACCACGGAACCCCGACGACGCTGCCCTGGGGCGTCCGCTACGTCAACGCCCATACCCTCGGCCAGCCCGGCTCGGTGGTCCACCCGGAGGTGGCCTACGAGATGATCCTCTGCCTCGGGCTCGTCGTTTTGCTGCTGCCCTTCTATGGCCGCCTCAAGGCCCGCTTCCCGGACGGCGTCCTCGGGCTCTGGTTCCTCGGCGTCTATGCGGTCGGCCGCTTCTTCCTCAGCTACCTGCGCGCCGACCAGGTCGAGTACGGCCTCCGCCAGGCGCAGTGGGCGTCGCTGGCCATGATCCTGCTCGCGGTCGGCTTCAGCTTCTACCTGCTGCGTAGGCGCGGAGCTGCAACGCCCGTCGTGGAGCCTCCACCGAGTGTCGTAGAAACGCAAACACCTCCAGTCCCGACGCCGCCTCGGAAGCGAGCCGCTCGCACCACGGCAGGAGATCCTCCTCCGAGTACTCCCGCCGCAGCCGGTAGTAGCGGAACGCGCCGGCGGCGTCCGCCAAAGGCCAGTCCTCCTGGTCCGTGACGACGACGGCGCCGCCGTGCGCTTCGACGACCCGGTAGACCTCCGCATCCAGCCAGCCTGCGTCGCGGAACTCAACGGCGGCCGGGCGGCCGAGGTTGGTCAGCAGCAGCTCCAGTAGCTCCGGGCTCCGCTTCTGGGTCGGGGGGAACTGGAGCAGGACCGGCCCCGCCCGATCGCCGAGCGGGCGCATCCGGGTGCCGAAGTCGCGGGCGACGATGTCCTTCGGGAAGGCGGCCGCGGAGTAGGTCAGCGCACGCTGTGCCTTCAGGCAGAGCTTGAACCCGGGCGGGGTGTCGCGGACCCATTTCGCCAGGGCCGCCTCCTGGGGCAGGCGCTGGAAGGTGTTGTTGACCTCGACCGCGTTCAGGCGCTGCGCGTACGCCTCGAGAAAGCGTCCCGCGGGCAGGTCATCGGGATAGAACGTCCCCTTCCACTCCGGGTAGCTGAAGCCGCTGGTGCCGGCATATAGGGTCACCGGGAAGTTCAGCGGTAGATGACCACGGTTCCGCCGATCTTGTCGTGCCAGCCCTGCTTGCGGCTGTCGAAGGCCGCCCAGATGAGGCCGATCGCGCAGCAGAAGGAGGCGACGATCCAGCCGACGTAGCGGAGGATCGCCTTGCCGACGCCGATCGTCTGGAAGGTCGTCGCGTCCGCCACCCGGATCCCGAAGATGCGCATCCCGAGCGTCGAGCCCTGGGACCAGAAGTAGACGAAGTAGCCGAAGGTGATCGAGAAGGCGATCAGGTTGACGACGCTGCCGTAGGCCTGGATCTGGCCGGCGCTCTGGGCCGCCGCACCACCGCCCAGGAGACCGAGGTTGATCGCGGCGATCGGGATGCCGATGATCAGGCTGTCGATGAAATAGGCGATGAAGCGGATCCAGAAGCCGGCGTAGGCGTGCCGGGAGGTGGACGAAGCGATCACGTCGGAATAGACGTTGGCCCAGGGCACCGCCCCCGGCGCCGGGGCCGCCATGGTGACGTCCCTGGTCAGGAGCTGGTCGGGAGGGCGACTGAGGCTGGCCGGTGGCCAGGGCGCGTCTGCCGGCAGCCACGAGGGCCGCTGTTTAGCGTCGGGCGCGGCTGCGGCGGCCGGCGGGGGGGGAGGCGGAGGAACCGCGCCCACGCCGGGAGGCGGCCCGCCGGGAGGCTGGAGCGCCTGGCCCGCGAGCGACGGCGGCAGCGGGACCCAGCTCTTGCCGTCCCAGGCCTTCTGCCCGTCGGCGGAGACGAGCGAGCGCCAGCCGGTGCCGTCCCAGAACCAGAGGCCGTCGGCCGAAAGCGGAGGAGGACCGGCGCTGGCCATTGCACCGGGCATCTAAACAGAATCCAACCCCGGTGGAAACCGGGAACAATTCAGGCCGCCCTGCGCCTTTCCCTGGCCTGGGCCATGATCTTGTGCATCTGCTCGAGGTGAGACGCGTCGTGAATCAACCCGGAGAGGAACCTGCCCAATGCGTTCATCGGCGGCCGTCCCTCGTAGGGTGAGTAGAAGTTGTCGAGGTGGGGCTGGTCGGGCCAGGCGGCGAGCATCGCCAGCCGCATCCGGCGGCTCTCCTCGATCCGCTCCCGGATGAAGGCGGCCGCGTGGACGCCCTCCCAGGGAACCTCGTAGCGCGAGCGACCATCCACCGGCAGGCCGCGGGCGAGGGTGAGCGCGAGGGCGGCCGACTCCTCGGAGGAGGCGGTGGCGTGGACCACGACGTGGCCGAGGGTCCAGGCGAGGCCCACCTCCTCGGGCCTGGCCGCGAACTTGTCGTTCGCGTCCGGGTCATCGGGCACCAGGTCGACGTCCTCGTCGACGGCTTCGCGGATCGCCTCCAGCTGGAGGTCGCACATCTCCTCGGTCAGCTTCGCGAGGTCTTCCCGGCTCAGGCCCGCGGCTAGGTCCTGGCTGGTCTTCTCGCCACGTTGGACGGGACTGAAATCAAGCATCAGAGACTGGAACCCTCGCTCGGCTCGAGGCCATTCCCCTCGGGAACCAGCTCGGCCTTCATCGCCCGTGCCCGGAGCTGGCCACAGGCGGCGTCCGCCTCCCGACCGCGGGTGTCGCGGACGGTGACATTCAACCCCCGGCTGCGGATCCGATCGGCGAAGCGCGTCAGCGAGTCCCGGCTGGGCCCCCTGAACTCGGTGTCGTCGACCGGGTTCCAGGGGATCAGGTTCACGTGCGAGAGGTAGGGGTCGAGCAGCTTGCCGAGCTCGTCGGCATCGCGCTCGGAGTCGTTGACACCGGCCAGCACCACCCACTCGTAGGAGACACGGCGGCCGGTCGTCCGGGCGAAGTCGCGCGCCGTGCGCACCAGCTCGGCGAGCGGGTAGCGGCGGTTGATCGGCACCAGGTAGTCGCGCAGGTCGTCCCGCGCCGCGTGGAGCGAGATCGCCAGGGTCACCGGCAGCTTCTCCCCGGCGAGCTGGACGATCCGGGGGACCAGGCCGGCGGTGGATACGACGATGCGGCGCGGGCTGATGCCGAGGAGGTCCGGGTCGGCGAGCAGGCGTACCGACTCGACCACCGCCGCGTAGTTGGCCATCGGCTCGCCCATCCCCATGAAGACGACGTGGGAGAGCCGCCGGCCGGTGGGCGCCAGCCGGCGGGCGGCGTCCAGCGCTTGGTCGAGGATCTCGTGCGCCTTCAGGTTGCGGCCGAACCTGCCCTGCCCGGTGGCGCAGAAGGGGCAGCCGATCGGGCAGCCGACCTGGGACGAGATGCAGAGGGTCGTCCGCCTCGGGTAGCGCATCGTCACCGACTCCACGGTGTAGCCGCCGTCGAGCCGGTAGAGCAGCTTGGAGGTCAGCCCGCGGTCGGCGGCCGACTCCGTGACCGGTTCCAGGGAGCTGAGCCGAAAGCTGGCCGTGAGGTCGGCGCGGAGCCCGGCCGGGAGGTCGTGCATCTCCTCGAAGGAGGCGGCGCCGCGGGCCAGCCAGCCGCGCACCTGACGGGCGCGGAAAGCCGGCTGGCCGTGCGCTTCCAGCCACTCCCGCAGCTCTTCCGAGCGCAGCGAAGTGATCGGCGGGGGAGCCTGGGTGGCGATGACCACCTGGCTACCATACCCACGTGCGCCTCCCCGGAACCGCCTGCTCGGTGCCGGATACCCGCGCCACGACTCCAGTCAACCGGCGGCTGAGGCCGCGCCGGCCGGCGGCCCGATGCCCGATCCGGCCTTCCACGACAGCATCGCCCCGGGCTACTGGCTTCCCCTGCTCGACGCGCCGAGAACGCCGGGCGACTATCGCCCCGCCGGTGGCCTGCCCCTCCTCCGGCCGACCCAGGGGTTGGAGACGCAGGCCTTCGGCTGCACCGGCTTCGGGCTCGAGCCGACCACCGGGAGCTGCCCGGGCGGCTTCCACTCCGGCGTCGACCTGGGCGACCCCCAGGGGACGCCGATCCGGGCGGCGGCGGACGGGATCGCTTATCCGCTGCCCGATTACCAGTTCTACGGCAACCACGTCCTGGTCCAGCACCAGGGCGCCCTCTCGACCGTCTACGGGCACATGGTCCGGATGAACGTAGGCTGGGGGCAGGCCGTGAGGCGAGGCGACGTGATCGGCTGGGTCGGGACGACGGGGAACTCGACGGGCCCGCACGTGCACTTCGAGGTCCGCTTCGCCGGGGTGGCGGTCGACCCCATTCCCTACTTCGCCGGCTCGCCCGCGGAGCCCTTCCCGCTGCCCGCCGGATGGCCGGGGATGCCGCCCGATGACGCTCTTGGATTGAGTTGAAAACGAATTGACCGACCGGCGGAGGTAAAGTTGGGCGCCCGATGAGCAGCGACCGCGAGCGCCGGCGCATCCTCCAGCAGATGATCGCACCCGGCTTCGGCCTGGCGGCGATCGCGCTGCTCGGGGTGGTCGTGCTGGGCGGGATCGACGCCCTCCGCTCCGAGCGCTACCACTCGCTCGCCGCGCTGCTGACCCCGGACCCGATCGCCGCGGCCTGGACGATGTCACTCCTCGGCACGGCCGAGGGCGTGGCGATCGCGATCGTGATCGTGGTGGTGGTGCTCGGCGTCCAGCTGACCGCCGACCGCTACTCGCCGCGGATCATCGACATCTTCATCCGCGACCGCCTGAACGGGCTGGTCCTCTCCCTCTTCCTCGGCTCGATCATCTTCACGGTCTGGGTCAGCGCCTCGATCAAGCCCGACTACGTGCCCTACTTCCTGGTCTACACGGCGATCGGGCTGGCCGTCGTCGACTTCACCCTCCTGCTGCCCTACGTCCGCTACATGTTCCAGATCATGCGCGGCGAGACGATCATCGCCGGGATCCGCCGCCACGCCCAGGCCGAGATCAGACGCGCGATCGCCAGCCCGCAGCGGCAGGCGATCCACCGGCGCGAGGTCCGCGAATCGCTCAGCCAGTTCGCCGACATCGCGCTCGGCTCCATCCAGGAGGGGGACACCGAGGTCGCACTCTCCGCCATCCACGCCGTCCGCGGCCTGCTCTGCAACGACTACATACCGGTCAAGAAGCAGCTGCCCGGGCACTGGTTCACGGTCTCCCACGACGATATGCCGGGCGCCTCCGACCAGACCATCGTCCAGGTCGACCGGACGAGGACCTGGCTCGAGCACGTCGTGCTGGCGACCTTCGTCGACCTGATGGGCGAGACCCCGGCGTTTCGCAAGGAGATCATCCATGCGATCGCGATCACGACCCGCGACATCGGCCGCCGGGCGGTGCTCCACCAGGACCTGGAGCTGGAGGACCTCGTCGTCCGCTTCTTCAACACCTACTTCCGGGCCGCGCTAAACCAGAGGGCGCCGACCTTCGCCTACGCGGTGATGAACGAGTATCGGCGCCTCGCCATCGACGTCAGCCCCGAGCGGCCCGACCTGCCGCTGCGCGTCGCCGAGCACCTCCTGCGCTACGGCCGTGCCTTCGACGGCGCCGGCATGCCCTTCATCGTCGGCACCGCGGCGGAGGACGTCTGCGACCTCGTGGTGGAGATGGCGAAGCACGACCTCGACCGGGCCATCCTGCTCACCGAGCTCGTCACCGAGAACCTCGCGGCCATGGCCCGGGTGGCGCAGCCGGTCAGCCTCAACGGGATCCTCAAAGCCACCATCAAGCTCGGCCTCTGGGCGGTCGCGGAGGAGCGGCGGGACATCCTGAATCGCGTCGCCCAGGGACTGACAGCGGTCGCTCCCGACGTCCTCGAGAGCGCCCTGCGCCGGATGGAGCTCACGACCGAGCGCGTCTTCTGGGAGGTCAGCGACCGGGTCGTCGCCTACGACTGGGTCGAGGGCCAGATGCGGGAGCTGATCCCGGTTCTCCGCTCCCGTCTCAATCCGGCGCAGAAGCCGGTCAGCGAAGCGAGTAGCGCTCTCCCTCTTCCCTGACCCGATCCTCGGCCACCAGCTTGTCGAGGTGGGCGCGGAGGGTCATCTCGGCCGCCCGGAGCAGCTCCTCGCCGCTGACCTCGGCGGCGTAGACGCGGCGGGTCAGCTCGGCGGCGTCGGCCGGGCCCTGCTCCAGCGCCTGGAGGACCTGGCGCTCCCGCTCCAGCCGATGGGCGCGATACTCCTCCAGCTTGGCCATCGGATCCTCGACCGGGTCCCAATGGCCGGGGAAGAGGATCGCCGGCTGGAGCGCCAGGAGCCGCTCGAGGGAGCGGAAGTAGGCGGCCATGTCACCGTCGGGGTGGGTGATCATGGTGCTGCCCCGGCCGAGAACCAGGTCACCCGTGAAGATGGCGCGATCCTCCTCCTCGAGGAAACAGAAGTGGTCGCTCGCGTGACCGGGCGTGAAGAGCGCCTTCAGGCGGAGCTTGCCGACCTGGAGCAGGTCGCCGTCGCCGAGCTCGGGGTGGCGCAGCACACGGGCCTGGTGCCGCTCGCCGAGCCGGGCCGCCAGGGGCAGGTGGTCGGCATGGGAATGGGTGACCAGGACCAGGCCCACCGCCGCGCCGCCCAGCTTCTCCTCGATCGCGGCCAGGTGGGCGTCGTCGTCGGGTCCGGGGTCGATGACGACCGCGACCGGGTCGCCCTCCAGGATCCAGGTGTTGGTGCCCGGTCCGGTGTAGGGGCTGGGGTTGGCGGCCACCACCCGCCTGACTCTCACGGCACTAGGCTAAACGGAAGTGAAAGGACTGCCCGAGCCGAGGCCATCGACCCTCGACGAGGTGATCGACATCCGGCGTCACCTCCACCGCCACCCCGAGGTGAGCTTCGACGAGCACCAGACCTCGAGGTTGATCGAGCGCCGGCTGGAGAGCTACGGGCTGACCCTCCATCCCTGCCCCACCGAAACCGGGGCGGTGGCGACCCTCGACGGCGGCAAGCCCGGCAGGACGATCCTGATCCGGGCCGACATCGACGCCCTGCCGATCCTCGAGGAGTCGGGCGTCGACTTTCCCTCCGCCCTCGAGGGCCGGATGCACGCCTGCGGCCACGACGGCCACACCGCGATCCTGCTCGGCGTCGCCAAGACCCTGGCCGAGCAGGCCGAGGACCTGCCCGGGCGGTACCTGTTCGTGTTCCAGCCCGCGGAGGAGATCGTCAGCGGCGCGCGGCTGATGATCGCCAATGGCCTGCTCGAGCAGCACCACGCCGACTTCGCGATCGGGCTCCACCTCGCCGCGTGGGCGGAGAGCGGCAGCGTGATCACCAAGCCGGGCCTGCTCTGGGGGGGTTCCGACGCCTTCGAGGTGACCTTCCGCGGCCCGGGCGGCCACGGCGGGCTGATGGGCCGGACGGGCAATGTCATCAACGCCCAGGCCTTCCTGGTCGAGCGGCTGCTGACGATCGTCGAGGGGTTGGAGTACGAGGACGGAACGCCCTGCCACACGACCATCGGCGACGTC
>WNFM01078243.1_pt1 | contig 22348 bp, 13 predicted proteins | sample 5400271 | NCBI WGS metagenome assembly WNFM01 (sample SAMN13153352, study PRJNA577476) | soil metagenome | isolation source: 60 cm saprolite on Douglas fir-dominated hillslope | place: USA:California | collected 2013-09-17
ATGACTGCGCCCGCCGGGAAGAGCCATTGTCCCGGCTGAGCCTGGTCAACGCTCAGGCTCTGGCCCGCCAAAGAGAAATCGGTCGAGGTGGGATTATACAATTCGACGAAGCCGGCCACCCTTCCAGCGCCGTTAGTGATGGCGCTGACATTTTTGGCCAGGACCTCGTTGAGCGCAGGGCCGTTGAAGAGCGCCACATAATTACTGGCTCCCGGACTGGCTGTTCCTGGAAAGGGGATAATCGTCGGGCTGCCATCAGGCAGCCTGCCTTGGCTGACGTTGTCCAATTGAGGCCCGAACGTAACCCGATTGATTTCCCCGCCGGTTTCGTCAGAAAGGATGATGGCATCGCCGCCGCCATGCAGTTTCAAATCCAGGTGGTCCGGTCCGGGCAGCTCATCCGCAAACAACTGGATGAAACCGAGCGGGGGGATGAAAGAGAGTGAACGGATTTGGAACAGCGCGTTGCTCGTCCCCACATAGGTATTGCGCAAGGCGGCAGGAGCCGTGCTGGAGCGGTTGAACAATTCCAGCCAATCGCTTGCGCCGGCCGGCGAATTGGCCAGCCACTCGTTAACGGTCAGATTGGAGGGGCTGGCCAGGGCCGTCGCTGCGTTGGTCGCGCCGGGGGTCGGCACGGTCAGTTGCCAGACGCCGCCGAGGCGGCCCAGCGAATAATCCGCCACCTGCGAGCCGAAAGAAATCGCATCGACCCGGTTGGTGTTCGGATCGTAGAGGAACAGGCTTCCTCCAGTCCGGGCGAGGGTGAAGCCGCTGTGGAGGCCGGGGGCGGCGTTGTTCGTGTCGCACCAGAGCACCAGGTAGCCGCCAGCTGCCAGAAGAGTGCTAGCAGGAAAGACATGTTGGCGCGCGTCAGGGCCCTGGCTCAGGCTCCAGTTCGCCAGGTCCACTGGGCTGCCGCCTGCGTTGTAAAGTTCGACCCAGTCCGGATAGGCCCCCGCGTTGGCCACGGCCGTGAGATTGTCCGCCATCACTTCATTGAGCACGACGGTGGGTGGAGGAGCCGCGCTGTTAGGGAGTCCGGGCGTGCCGTTGAGGCTGGCGCTGGCGCGCCAGTTCGCCGGGTCGTCAGGGTCTCCGTTCGGGTCGATGATTTCCAGCGAGAAACCGCCGGCGTTGGCGGCAGCCGGCCAGCCGCTGGAGGCGGAATAGTCCACCGAGATGATCGTGTTCAGATCGGCGTCAAGGAGCGCGATGCGTTCGCCGTTGTTGGACAATTTGCCTCCATACCAGCCGGCCACGTTGATGCCGGGGTAGCGCAGTTTCCATTTGTTGGTGTTATTGTTCGAGGCCAGCACCATGCGGTCGCCGGCGTCGATGATCGTGCCGGCGGGGAAGGTGAAATTGATGCCAGAGTAACTGAAGTTGCCGAGGTCCACCGGGGTGGCCCCGATATTCTGCAATTCAAGAAACTCGTAAAGTTCGGTGATGCGCAAAGGCGGGCCGAGGCCGCCGATATTGAATTCTGCATCCACGAGCGCGCTCCACAGCCCATTGGTCTGGAGCAGGCGGGCCTTCACTTCCGCGGAGACGGTTAAGACGACGGGCGCGCCGTTGGTGTAAGCATGAGCGCCAGGGGCAATCGCCCCCGACCCGTACGCCCGAGGGTCCACCCCGTTGGTGGTGTAGTAGATCGTTCCGGACGAAGCGTTGTTGGTCATAAAGAGTTGATAGCCTGCCAGCGCCCGGCCTCCGAACTGGCTGAGGCTGGGAGCGGGAACAGCCGGATAAAGCCCGCCAGCTTTGAATTGCTGCAAGACATTCGAGCTGCGGGTTGGCAAGTAATTCCAGGTGTAAGGGTAGCTGGTGGCGTTGGTAACGCCGAGCAAAGCCTTGAGTTCCTTCAACCATTGATCGTTGCGGCTGTAGTTAGTGGTCAGTTCGAAACTGCCCCAGCGCGCCGATTCCGCCACGATGGCGTTGGTGATTTCGGCGATGCGCTGCATGTAAAGAGCGGCGGGCCGGTTGCGCTCCGGGCGGGCCGGGTCCCAAATTGCTTTGGCCGGGTTTGGATCGGTGTAGAAAAGGCCGCCGTTGAAGAAGTGTTTGTGGAGGTGATCGGCAAAACGGAGGCGGAACTCGGCATTGCCGCGCAAGGCGTTATAGACCTGGGCGGGGCCGGGATCGGAAACGCCGGTGCGATCGACGGTGGCGCTTTTCATGACGTGCTCGGCGTCCCAGGTGATGAACTTGAAGCCGGCGCCAGGCTGGCGGCGGCGGATCACATACCAATTGTGCTGCGGCCAATCGTCGTTGCCGGCCCAGATGTTCGCGATCATGTAATCAATCAGATTGTCCACGTCGCAGTATTGCTGGAGCTTTTCGTATTGAGCGTTGCCCGCCACGCCGGCGGTGGCAATGCCGATCATGGTGTTGTAGGCCCCGCTGTCGCCGGCAAGTTGCTGGTAACCAAAGGTGGTGTTCTTGGCCACGTCATATTCGCTTTTGTCGCCGCCGAAATAGGAGGCGGCAAAGTCCTCATCCGGCCGCTCGTGGATGTAGCAGATCCCCCAATAAAGATTGTTCAAATAGACATGGGCGAAACGGCCATGAAACGATGGTTTGCCAGTGGCATTTTGCAGGTCGCTCACAAATTGATCGCGAACGCACTGGGCGCGCTGGCGCTGATCGGTGGCGACGTTGCTGCCATTGTAGTGCCACCAATAGTTGATCCCCAAATCGAGGACGAAGGTGTTGAAGGTGTCCACCGGCGAGTCGGGAAAGATCTGGTAGTGCAGTTTGGCGAAACTGTAGGCGCTCTTGAAATTGAGGCGGAAGGAGTGTTTCGGGCACTTGGTCGCGTCGCGGCTGGAGCCGCCCTGAATTTGCACGCCGCAATCGATCCGAAAACCAATCGAGCCGTCCGGCAGAATGAATTCCGCCGAGCAGGGCCGCTCCCAACCCGCTCCACGATAAAGCACCGGATCAGCGGCGGTGTGGGTATAGATGCCATTGGTCGCCCCAAAAAGATTATCCAGACTGGAGACGATCGAGATGGTCGGAATTTCCGTCAAACAACTCCGCACCGTGTTCGAGTATTGGGCGTTAGTGACCACCAGTTGGTCCATCGGGTAGTAGGACCGGGCACCGGTCCAGGAGTTGCCGGTGGGATAGCCGGGGGGGTTGGCGGGCTGATGGACGATGTCCTCCACGAAGAAATAGCCGCGGGTTTCCACCAGGGATGGCAACACGTTGGCCTGAAACGCGACCGCCCGGATGACGGTCGTCTTGTTGCTGATGAGGATCGGACCGGAATAATCGACGCCGTTGTTGAGAGTGGGCTCGCTGAAATCGGTGGTGTAGCGGATAGAGGCGCCGGGGGTGGGAGTGGTGAGAATCAAATTCAAGGGACCATTGAAAAAACCGCTGTCGATGCTGAAATGCACCGATTCAGCCGTGTCGCTAATCGCGCTGGCGCCGTTCGGCCCGCCTGGAGTGGATGTGTAGAAGTACTTCAAGGCGTTCGTCGAATCGTAACCGTAGGAGATGTCGTTTCGCTGCTCCGGGTAAGCCGGCGCAAATTCACTGGCGGCGTGCGGAACGAAATCCGGAGTGTAAAGGCCGAGGTACTGGCCGGGAGTGGTCAACTCAAAGTTGGTGTGGAGCTTGTTCGTGCTTACCGTGGTCTTTCGGTCCTTGCCGGAAGCGAACACCACCAGATATTGCCCCGGCGCAAGGACCAGCGTTGGGAAGGTCCACATCGCCGGGATGGTTGGATCGACTGTCAGGGACCAACCGTTCAAGTCCACTGATTGGGCGCCCCGATTGTAGAGTTCGATCCAATCGGAGAATTGCCCGTCTTCGTCCACCAATCCGTTGGTGCTGACGGGCGAGGCGAGAAACTCGTTGATAACCACGTCGCCCGCTGCCGCGCTGGCATCGACCTTGTAACTCCAGCTTCCACCGGCAAACGGGTTTGGTGTGGCAGCCAGGTCCTGGATGCCGTGGCCGTCGGCCCAAGCCAGCGAACTCATTCCGTTCGGCTGCGGAGGGAATTGAAAGCGATACGGGCCCGCGCCGCTGCCGGACAGATTGGTGGCTAGCGCGCTGCCGTTGATCAAGAGATCGGCGGCATCGACGTTGGTGACCGGTTCGCTGAACATGATTTGGACTTGGGACAAGGCAGTGAGGGTCGCGCCAGGCGAAGGCTGGATGATAATCATCGACGGCGGAAGGGTGTCGAGCAGTGTGTAAAGCCAGCTTCCGAAGCCGACCGAATCGAAGTAATTCCCCGAAAGATCGGTGATGCTTTGATCGATATCGACATAGAGCAAGACCTGGCCGGAAAGCGGTTGGGTAAAGGTGAAAGTGAAGTTGGTCGAGTTGGCGCCGCTGACCGAATCGGCATCCGTCCCGTTGATCTGCAAAGCCCCTGGTGTCACGCCTGTGACCGGTTCGTTGAACACGATGGTAATTTGGACCAAATGACTGACCGTGCTGCCGGGCAGCGGGGTGATGCTGAACACCGCGGGCGGAGTGGTGTCCGCCGCGCGGAGCGAACCCAGGTGAAGGAATAGAAAGAGGGCCAGCGCCGGCCAAATCAGATGCGTTCTCATGGATACGCTCCCAAGATACACGTTCCGGGGTATTTGTAGAGCAAAAAATGCGGGCGCATGGCACAAAATCCGAAATCCGAAATCCGCTCATCCTCCGTACTAGCTTTTCCGGTCCAGCCTTGGGCGGCCTTCCTCCCAAATGCGCCTGCGGGAGAGAGTGTGTGGAGACTGCGGAGGGTGGAAGAGCCGACCCGCAGCGACAGGCGCAACGCGCGGCGAGAAGAAGCTCGAAACTCGAACCCCGAAACGGGAGGACCCCGCGGAATGTCAGCCGGTAATCCGGCGGGCACGCTAAAGCGGTGGTTGAATTGGTGGCCGCAGGGTCGAGGCAGGCAGTCGGCCAGCGTCGCGAGACAGGCGCAGTCCAGCAGGTCCGCGTCACTTCATTCATCCAGGTCTTCCGGGGTGGTAAAGTCTAACAGCGCTTCGGCGAGTGCTCCCAATCGCTCCAGACTCAAGCGCCCCAGCTTTTTCTCCACCGACGAATCCAAACTCCCAACCCGCCGCTTCAGCAGTCTCTTGATCACAGCCAACTCGCCTTCAGCTCAGCCTTCCTGCCGGCCTTCCTGCCGGCCTTCCTGCCGGCCTTTGCGTTCCCAAGAAGTCATCAATTCCATAACAATGCGCCTTTCTTTTACGCCCAGAATATCACTCATCTCCCGCTCGAAGGCCACCATTTCTTTGGCCGTCAGGGCCAAGTAGCGCTCCACGAAGGCTATAATCAGCCCCATTTTCTCCAGTGTCAACCGCATCGTGCTCACAAGACGCATAATTTGGGCCTTTACCTTGGGGCGGTCCGCCCTCGGAATCATCATCCGAACCATCAGGGCAGTTGCCGCCGGGTTGTGCTGCCGCAGGAAAGCCCGCCAACTCATCCGATTCAACTGCACGACCCGATATCGAAAATCGAGGATGCCACAGCCCCGTACGGCCATCTCGATAAAAAGCTGGTCGTGATGAGACATGGCTCAGAGTAGAGGCAGGAGCCCCCAGCGGCCAACCAAAACCGGGCGCGGACCTCTCCCCGCATCTCAGGCAGGCGGCTTGGGATTCGGAGGGCAGCCCTAGCTTCTTCGGACTTCGGAATTCTTTCGGATTTCGGGCTTCGGAATTCGGAACGATATTCCCAATCACTCCTCGATTCTGTAAAGGTGCTGCTTGGTGCGCAGAAAAAAGGCTTGGCCGGCGATGGCGGGCGAGGACATGAAACCGGCCTCGAGTTTGTTCTCAGCCAGTTTCTTGAACTGACGCCCGGTTTCGAGAATGGTGGTTTTGCCTTCTTCGCTGAAAAAATAGATACGCCTGTCTGCATAAACCGGCGAGGCGGAATAGTTGCCCCCGACTCGCTCCCGCCAAACTTCGGCTCCGGTTTTGGCTTCGAGGCAACTGGCGATCCCGCCATCGTCGATCATGAACAAAAGGTCACCCACCAAGGTGACGGAGGGCTTGTTTGGCACATTGCGAGTGGCCTTCCAGACGAGGTGGAGTTGGCCGGGTTCCGGCCTGGTGTCCACCGCAGCGTCAATGACGCGAGGGCCGCTCCCGCCGAGCTTGCCCGGATCGACCGCCAAGAGGATGCCTCGGGAAAATCCAGTTGGCAAAAAGACCAATCCTTGCCCAACCACCGGGCGGGTGGCGGCGGAATGACAGCTTCGCTCTTCGACGCGCCACAACTCTTCGCCCGTGAGCGGCTCATAGCCGTAGTGCGCCTTTGCGCCCTGGCTGATCAGCACTGGCTGGCCGTCGAGGGTGGCGACGTGCGGCGTGGAAAAAGCTTTGCGAAGATCGCCTTCGATCTGGGGTTTCCCATCCGGACCGAGGTCCTTGTAATCAATCGAACGCTCTTTTTGCCAGGCGGTCTTTCCGGTCTTCTTGTCCAGCGCGACGATGAATTGGTGGTCGCTGCCATCGAAATTCATGATCAGCAGGTTCCGAAAAAGGATGGGTGAGGAGCCGGCCCCGCGATAGTGGTTGCAGACGAAATCGCGCCGCTCCCACAGGACCCGGCCAGTCTTGGTGTCCAGGCAGGCCGTGCCCGGCGAACCAAAGGTGACATACACCCGGCCCGCCTCGATTACCGGCGTGGGCGACGCGTAGGTGTTAAACTTGTGCGCAAATTGCGGGTTGGCGACATCAAAAAGTTTGAGGTCATGGATGATGTGGCCCGTTTCGCGATCGACACAAACGGCGAACAATTTGGTTCCGTCTTCCGTAGCCGTGGTCATCCAGACCTGGTTGTCCCACACCACGGGCGACGACCAGCCGCGGTCATGGATGGGGGTCTTCCATTTCACATGCTCGGATTCGCTCCACGTCAAAGGGAGGCCCTTGGCATCGGAGTGTCCATCGCCATCCGGGCCGCGGAACTGGGGCCAGTTCCCCGCGCCGGAAGCGGGGCCGGTCCAGAGCAGGCTGGCCAGAGCAAAAGCAAACAAAGGTTCTCTCATGCGCAGGCGCAGGATAACAGAGGTTGAACGGAGGACAAGGCAGTGTTCAGTAATCAGTAGTCAGGGGCCAGTGTGCCCCTCTCCCTGCTCGTTCCTCACGGGGCGAGGGAGTAAACTCTTGCGGGTGGTGGTAATGTCATGCGCTCCGCGGCCATTCCAGTAAGAGGCTGGCCTTGACGGGATGAACGGCCAGCGCCATGCTCCTGCCATGTCACGATTTTGCTCTCGCATCTCGGTTCTTGTGGCTCTCTTCACGAGCCTGGGATTTGCCGCTGCCGCCGCGGGTGTGGACACGTCCAGAGCCAAGCGGCTGCTGCTCATCGGCCAGGGGCCGGATGGTCACCCGGCGGCGTCCCACGAGTTCATGGCGGGAAAGCTGCTCGCGCCGGTGCGGGGCCTGCAAACAACCGTGGTCAAGGGTGACGAACCCTGGCCGGAAGGCCTGGCGTTAATCGACCAGGCTGATGGGGTGTTCTTGTTCGTCACCCAGGGCGCGCGATGGATGCAGTCCGACCCCAAGCGCCAAGCGGCCTTGAAAAGACTGGCGCAGCGCAAGGGCGGCATCGCCGCGCTGCACTGGGCGGTGGGGGCCATCGACGCGGATTACATTCAGGGCCAGCTTGACCTGCTCGGCGGCACCCGGGGCGGTCCGCAGCGCAAATACAAAGTCCTGGAAACGGATGTGAAGGTCGTGGATCGATCTCATCCGATCACAGCGGGGATGAGCGATTTCCGAATCAACGATGAATTCTATTACCGGCTCGATTTTGTGAAACCTGCCGGAAGCGTCCATCCGCTCCTGACGGCTCGGATCGATGACAACGATGAGGTGGTGTGCTGGAGTTGGGAACGGCCCGACGGCGGGCGCTCCTTCGGATTTGTGGGCCTTCATTTCCATAGCAATTGGCAACGCGTGGAATATCGCCGCCTGGTCGCACAGGGGCTTCTCTGGACGCTTGGCCTCCCAATCCCCAAGGAAGGGATGAACGTTGAGTTGGACCCGAAGTTCCTGGAGTTGAAGTGAAGGCAATTGTCTCCATTGTCGCCGTTCTGCTCTCTTTCCTGCTGGTCTGCGGTGGGGCCTCCGCGGCCTCCGCCAAAGAGGATTGGCCGGAATTTCGAGGGCCGGATGGGCAGGGACATTCCGATGCTCGCAACCTGCCGATCGAATCACGGCGGAACTTGCTGTGGCCGAGGACGGCCACACTCCGCGAAGCATCTACCGGAATTCCCGGATCCTACCCTCGCTTCAGAGGGTCAAAATGCCACTTCTCATCCGTGAAAATTTCGCTCTCCTGCTGGTCTGTGCTAGCGTCACCGCATCCGCCAAAGAGGATTGGCCGGAATTTCGAGGGCCGGATGGGCAGGGACATTCCGATGCTCGCAACCTGCCGATCGAATGGTCGAGTTCGATCAATGTCGCTTGGAAGACTTCCGTTCCCGGCCTCGGCTGGTCTTCGCCTGCCCTGCAAAACGGGAGGGTTTACTTGACCACAGCCGTGCCGGGTGAAGGGAAAAACCTTTCGCTTCGTGCCCTCTGCCTGGAGGCGAACAGCGGCGAAGTGGTTTGGGACAAGGAGGTTTTCAGCGTGACAGCCGGTTATGTCCACACCAAGAACAGCCAGGCCAGTCCTACGCCTCTGGTCGCGGACGGGAGGCTCTATGTCCATTTCGGGCCGAACGGGACGGCTTGTCTGGACTTGGAGGGAAAAGTCTTATGGCGAAATAGCGAGTTGAAGTATCCACCGGTCCATGGCAGCGGCGGTTCGCCCATTCTGGGAGGTAATGCCCTCATCTTCAGTTGCGATGGGGCGAGCGACCCATTTGTGGTCGCGCTGGAAAAGACGAGCGGGAAAGTGCTTTTGAAGGCCAGCCGCCAGACAGAAGCGAAAAAGTATTTTTTCTTCTCTACGCCTTTGCTCATCACGGTCAAAGGCCAGAAGCAGGTGATTAGTCCGGGGAGCGCTGCCGTTTGTGCTTATGATCCGGAGAATGGCCGCGAGATTTGGCGCGTTCGCTACGACGGCTACTCTGTCATTCCGCGGCCTGTGTACGGCCACGGTTTGATCTACATCTCCACTGGCTTCGATCATCCGGTGCTGATGGCGATCCGGCCCGACGGCCAGGGGGACGTGACCGGGACGCACGTGGCGTGGACGTTCAACCGGAGCGCGCCTAACACTCCGTCCCTCCTGCTGGCCGGCGATGAGCTTTACATGGTGGCGGACAGCGGCATCGCCAGTTGCCTGGACGCCCGCACCGGCCATCCGCACTGGCAGGAGCGCGTCGGCGGGAACTACTCGGCCTCGCCCGTCTATGCCGAGAGCAGAATCTATCTTCAAAACGAAGAAGGGACAGGCGTGGTGCTGAAGGCGGCCAAGGAGTTCCAAAAGCTGGCCAGCAATCCGTTGGGCGAACGAAGCCTCGCTTCCTACGCCGTGGGCGATGGCGCGTTGTTCATTCGCACGGCGCAACACCTTTACCGAATCCAAAACAAAACTCCCTGATGTATGGAGATAACGAAGACCCTCTGGCTGCTCTTGACGGCGTGCAGCCTCGCTGCGAGCGAATTTCCGGCTCCTTACAACACCGAACCCGATAAGTCCGGCCCGATGCCTGCCTCGGAAGCGGCGTCGAAGATGAAGCTGCCGCCGGGCTTCCAAGCGACGGTGTTCGCGGCCGAGCCGGACGTGCAAAACCCGATCGCGATGGCTTGGGATGGACGCGGACGGTTGTGGGTGGCGGAGAACTACACTTATGCGGAGCGCGGGATGAAATTCGACCTCCATTTGCGGGATCGGGTCCTTATTTTTGAAGACAAGAATGGCGATGGCCGCTTCGAGAGCCGCAAGGTGTTTACCGACGAGGTCCAGATGCTCACGAGCGTCGAAGTGGGACATGGCGGCGTGTGGCTGATGTGTCCGCCCCGGCTCATCTTCATCCCCGACCGCGACGGTGATGACGTGCCAGATGGTGCGCCCGAGGTTGTCCTGGATGGCTTCACCGTTCCTTCCGAGAATTACCACAACTTCGCCAACGGCCTGCATTTCGGCCCCGACGGCTGGCTGTATGGCCGATGCGGCGCTTCCAGCCCGGGAGAGATCGGCGCCCCCGGCACGCCCCCCGAGCGGCGCATCCCCTTGCGCGGCACCGTCTGGCGCTATCACCCGCGAAGAAAAGTCTTCGAAGCTCTGACTTGCGGAACCACGAATCCCTGGGGCCATGATTGGAACGCACACGGCGAATTGTTCTTCATCAACACCGTCAACGGCCATCTCTGGCACGATTTCCCCGGCGGACACTTCGTCCGGCCCCATACGATTGATCCGAATCCGCGCGCTTATGCCCTGATCGACCAGCACGCGGACCATTGGCACTTCGACTCCGCGGAAGGCTGGGCAAAGTCCCGCGACGGCAAAGCCGATTCCCTCGGAGGCGGCCACGCCCACGTCGGCATGATGATCTATTTGGGCGACAACTGGCCTGCCGAATACCACGGCCATTTGTTTACCCTGAATCTCCACGGACGCCGCGCGAACCAGGAGATTCTGGAACGCCAAGGCTCCGGCTACGTTGGCCGCCATGGCGCGGACTTTTTCACTGCAAGCGATCCGTGGTTTCGTGGCATGGAGCTTGGTTACGGCCCGGACGGCGGGGTTTTCGTTTTGGATTGGAGCGATGCGGGAGAATGCCACGAAAGCACAGGAGTCCACCGCACCAGCGGACGGATCTATAAGATTACTTACGGCAAGCCAAAGCAGCCCCGGGTCGGGGATCTGGCGAAGCTGAGTGAGAGCGAATTGGTGAAACTTCAGTTGCACCCGAACGAATGGTTCGCCCGCCACGCGCGGCTCGAGCTTGCCACTCGGGCGGATGGGCGGCACAATGGGGCAGGCGGGACGCCTGCCCTACTAAACGCTGCGGCCCGGCAATTGCGTGAGATGTTCGACCGACAGGACGATCCCGTAATCAAACTGCGCGCCCTCTGGTGCCTCTACGTTATCGGCGCGGCGGACGAGGCATTTCTCCAAGCCCAGTTGGCGCACCCAAACGAACATGTCCGCGCCTGGGCCATCCGCTTGCTCACGGACTCTTGGCCTCTTGATACCGTCCTCAGCAAACGGCCGCAGCTTGCAATACTCGATGGAATCGAACCGTCCGTCTCCGTCGCGGCTTCGTTCAACCGCCTTGCAAAGTCCGATCCTTCCGGTTTGGTTCGCTTGGTGCTGGCTTCCACTCTTCAGCGCCTGCCGGTTCCCCAGAGAGTGCTCCTGGCGACCGCCTTGACGTCGAGGACCGAGGACGCGGACGATCATAACCTTCCGTTCCTGATCTGGTACGGCCTGATTGCCGTTGGAGACTCCGACCCCGCCGCGCTAGCCCTGCTTGGCAGCAAGTGTGAACTGCCGGCCACGCGGAAGTTCATCGCCCGTCGATTGTCCGAGGACATCGATAAAAACCCAGCCCCGTTGAACGAGTTGATCCAGTTGGTTTCGACAAAACCTGAACCCTTCCAACGCGACCTGCTGGATGGCATGAGCGAGGCACTGACCGGCTGGCGCAAAGCCTTGAAGCCCGCTTCCTGGGAGGCGTTTGCCCAAAAAATTGCCAGCGCTCAAAATGCCTTGCGTGAGCGGGTGCGCAATCTAAGCGTGCTTTTCGGGGATGGCCGCGCCCTGGAGGATGTGCGGACCGTTGCCCTGGATGCGAAGGCCGACTTGAGCTTGCGAAAGTCCGCGCTCCTCACGCTCATCGACAGCAAGCCGGCTGACTTGCGAACGCTCTGCGAGCGGCTGCTCAGCGTCCAGTTCCTGAATCCGTTGGCCGCGCGCGGCCTGGCTGGTTTCGACGAGCCGGCTGTGGGAGCGAAGCTGGTGCGAGCCTACCGTCAATTCCATCTCTCCGAACGCCCCCAGCTCTTGTCCACCCTGGTTTCACGAGTGTCGTTCGCCAACGCGCTGCTCGACGCCGTCGGGGAAGGCCGGATTCCCCGGGCCGACCTCTCGGCTTTTCATGCCCGCCAGATTCGCAGCTTGAACGATTCCGGGCTGACTAAAAGGCTGTCGGAAGTCTGGGGCGAACTCCGGGAGTCTCCCGGCCAAAGCCTGCAACGCATCGCCGAGTGGAAGGCCCGGCTCACCCCTTCGATCCTGGCCAAAGCCGACCTCGGCCAGGGCCGGCTGGTGTTCAACCTGGCGTGCGCCTCCTGCCACAGTCTCCACGGGGAGGGGGGAAAGACGGGCCCCGATCTCAGTGGCGCGGGCCGCGACAGCCTCGACTATCTGATCGAGAACATCGCGGACCCCAGCGCCGTCGTCAGCGCGGACTTCCGCATGTCCGTCCTCAAACTCAAAGATGGCCGGGTGCTCAACGGCCTTATTTCCGCCAAGACCGACCGGACCATCACCCTCAAAACCATGACCGAGACCCTCACGATCGAGCGCGCTGAGGTGGACGACATTGAAAACTCATCCCTGTCCCTGATGCCCGAAGGCCTGCTTGAGGCCCTGACACCCGAGCAAGCCCGCAACTTGATCGGCTACCTAATGCACCAGACCCAGGTCCCATTGCCTGCGCCGAAGGAAGGGGGATGAACTCCGTGCATCGGCTGCCTGCCTGACCACCCAGCTCTGAGCCTCAATGCCAATCCCCGATTTTGCGCCAAAATGGCCCTAAAGATTTTTTGATTTTTCCCTTCCATCGGAAGGAATTAAGGGGTTCAATAGCCATCGCCCGCTTTAAACAATGCGGGGTGAAGCGGAAAATCGTCCTTCGTGCTCGTTGGAGCAGGACAGTTTTGAAACCCAACTATCGGGAACGCAGAGCTTCGGCAGAGTAAAAGGGCAAGAATAATATGGGTACAAAACTATTCGTTGGAAACCTTTCCTTCGATGTAACAGAAAATGACTTGCAAGATTTATTCGCGCAAGCAGGTCCGGTTAATTCAGTCAACGTCATGCAGGATCGTGCCACCGGCAAGCCCCGCGGGTTTGGGTTTGTCGAGATGTCCACTGAGGAGGACACCACCAAAGCCATTTCCATGTTCAATGGGAAAGACTTCAAGGGGCGCGCCCTGACCGTCAACGAAGCTCGTCCGCGCGAAGAGCGCAGCGGCGGCGGTGGCGGCGGCTATCGCGGCGGAGGAGGCGGGGGCGGAGGAGGCGGAGGTTACCGGGGTCGCCGTTAAGCGGCAGCATCATCTCACATTCAAAGCCGCGCTGCCTCGCCCAAAACGAGGCCGGCGGCTTCCATGTCAGCTTTCGCGCCGTCAAGCGTTAGGGCCGGGTGGCGGAGGTGTATGGTTATTGCCTGAACAGGGAGCCTGACAGCCCTGCAAGGGCCAGGGACAAAGTCGCCGGACCGCGGCTTTCCGAGCCGCAGCACCCCGGAGCTGTGGTGCGCTTGCCTTGCAAAAGGACGGCCCCTTCTCATCGCGCACACTGCGGCTCGGAGCCGCGGTTCCCCTCTCTTTCCTCATTATCCCATTTGCCCCGGATGCGCCGGATTTCGCCCCCGATTCTGCTTGCTTACCGAAGCGGTTCCTGTTATACATCATTAGTCCAGAGCTAAGCAATTCCAGTTTCCACAGGGGAAGCCTCTCTTTAGAAACGGTTTGCTGTTGTTTATGAGCGAGAGCTTTTGCGCGGTAAATCCGGCCCCTTTGAATGCCCACGAACGAACGGAATCGTTGACGAGGGAGGGTGCGCCGGCAAGCAAAGCCGCATCGGTGCCGCCGAACCCCACCCAATGGCCGTGAATTTGGATAATAATGGCCCTTCTCCCCTCGAAATCGCGCATTACTGAATGTGAGCAGTGAAAGAAACTTGAATTCTGTAACCTTTTGACGCTTTTGCAGTAGTACCCCAGCATGATTCGACGATCTACCGCCTCAATTCCATGAAACCAGACCCATGCATTCTATGAACCCAAAACCAACCCTGACCCTCGGTTTATTGCTCAATTTGCTTCTCCTTGGCACTGCTCCGGCCGGGGTTTTGTCCACCGACAGCGTGGTCGATGGCAAGACGGTTTCGGAATGGACGGCCGAATGGTGGAAATGGGTTTATGCCCAGCCCACCAATCAGTTGCCTTTGCTGGACCCAAACGGGTCTCTGGCCACCAACGGCCAGCCGGGAGGGAGCGTCTTCTTCCTCGCCAATATCGCCCTCCCCGGCTCGGTCACACGGGCGCTTTCCGTGCCGGAAGGGAGCTACCTGTTGTTTCCGCTTCGCTACGTGACGCTCGATAATGTCGATTTTCCCTTTCCCTTGAGCCTCGCGGAATTGCGCGACGCGGCCGCCGGGGTGGTTGATTTGATGACAAACCTCCATGCCACGGTGGATTACGTCTCCGTCGAGGTGGCCCCGCATCGCGTCCTCTCGCCCGTCTTTAGCTTCGACTTCCAAACCGCGGACAATCTGGATTCCTTCATTTACGGCCACCCGGTCATGGGGCTGGTGGACCCGATTGTCTCGGACGGTTATTGGATGATGGTCGAACCGCTGCCGGTCGGGAACCACGTCATCACTTTCGGGGGCAGCATCGGTCCGCCCTACAACTCGACCAAGGACATCACGGATTACATCACGGTTTACCCCGCTGCTGCCAGCCACCCGCCTGTGGCTGATGCCAGCGCCACGCGCTTCAGGGTTCTTGCCCCGGACAACCACAGCGCCGAGGTCGTGCTGGATGGCTCTCGTTCTTCAGACCCGGACAATCTCCCGCTCACCTACTCCTGGCAAGAGGGTGGCACGATGGTCGGAGCCGGGGTGCTTTCCACAAACCTCCTGGCGGTTGGCGAGCACATCATCGTTCTCGTCGTCTCCGACGGGATACTCAGCGCCACCAACGCGACCAGAGTGGAGGTGCTGAGCCCGTGCGAGGCGCTGGGCGAATTCGCCGGGGGGGTGGAATCGGCTCATCTCTCCAGGAAGAATACGAGGCCACTGGTGGAGGCACTGCAGGAGGCGTGCGCCGCCTTCGACAAGGCGTTTCGATCCCGGCATCATGATCGCCAGGAACACCTCAAACACGCCGTTCACGAGCTGAAGGAGTTCCAGGAGGAGGCGCGGGAGGAGTTCGGGCGCGCCAATCCGGTTTTGGCGGCAGTCTTGATTGACGGAGCGCAGGAAATTATTGATGCGGTGAAGCTACCGAGGGCCCACCACCACGGAGAGGAAGATGAGGATGAACACGACCGGGATTAAGAAAATCAAATGAATCGCCACAAAGGAACGCAAATGAAAATTAAACTCACCTTATTGCTCAGTCTGCTCCTCATCGCCTCGGCCAGGGCACAAGTGCAGGTCTTGCCGCCCGATTTCACTCTCTTCGGCAAGACCAGTGGAGAATATCTCGCGGAGCGCATCCAACGTACGTTACCGCTTTCCACGAACGGGGATTACCTCCTGCCCAAAGCTCTCCCATCGGCGACTGAACCGGTTTACTTCCTTCAGGGGCTCTTTTTCGGCGTAGCACCCCCGGACGGCGTCCAAACCTACTTCCTCCCCGACGACGTGTATGTTTACATTAGCATCTTTTATGCCTGGTTCGATAACGTTGGTAATGCCGTGCTGATGACCCCGGAGCAATTGCGTGACCAGCTTAACAGCGTCCTGGATACTGTCACGATCTTACACGCCACGATTGATGGCGTGGCGTTGACCAACTTGTTCGACTATCGGACCGAGTCCCCGGTTTTCTCCGTCTTTTTTCCGACGAACGACAACATTTACACGCTGCTGGGCGGCCAGCCGTTCGAGGGGTTGGATGATCCGGTGGTGGCGGGGGGCTACCCCCTCATGCTGAAGCCGCTGGCGGCGGGCCTGCACGACTTCCGCACCGGTAGCACTGTCGGTGGAGTCATCAACACCTCGTTTATGAGCCACTTCCAGATCAATGTCTTCCATACAAATCATCCACCTGTGGCCGATGCCAGCGCCACTGTTAGGCGAGTCATTTCTCCGAACAATAAGAATGCGACACTGGTGCTGGACGGCTCCCGTTCCTCCGACCCGGACAACGATCCGCTTACCTATGCCTGGATGGAAGGGGGATCTGTCCTATCGATCGAGGTCATCTCGACGAATGTCCTGAGCGTCGGAACGCATGTGGTCAGCCTGGTTGTGAGCGACGGAAGCCTGAGCGCGACCAACACCGTCACCGTGGAGATTCTTACTCCGTGCGACGCGCTGGGCGAACTGGCGGGTGTGGTGGAAACGGCGAAACTCTCGCAAAAGGAGATGAGGCCCTTGGTGGAAGAACTGCGGGACGCCTGCGCTGCGTTCGAGTATGGGTTTAAAGCACGGCATCATGACTGGCAAGAGCACGTTCGACACGCCATCCACAAACTGCTCGAATTCCAACACGAGGTCCGCGAGGAGTTGGGCCGCGTGAACCCCGATCTAGCGGCGCTTCTAATTGACGGAGCGCAGGAGATTATTGATGCAGTCAAGCCGGCCCCCAAGCGCCACCACGAAGAGGGAGATGGGAGTGAAGACGACCGGGATTAGGAAGACCTGAATGAATTGCCACAAAAGAACACAAAGAGCGCAAAGCGACAAACTCAACTCATAAACAACCAACATGAAAACTAAACTCACCTTATTGCTCAGTCTGCTCCTCATCGCCTCGGCCAGGGCACAAGTGCAGGTCTTGCCGCCCGACTTCACCCTCTTCGGAAAGACCAGCGCCGATTATCTGGTGGAGTATGATCAAACGATCCTGCCGTTTACCACGAACGGGGATAACCTCTTTCCCAAAGCAGTCCCATCGGCGACTGAGCCGGTTTATCTCCTGCAGCGGAACTTTTTCGGCATTATACCCCCAAACGCTGTCCAGACCTACTTCCTCCCCGACGACGTTTATCTTTACGTTCCCCTTGTTCATTTTAATTTCGATAACGTTGATAATGCCATAATAATGACCCCGGCGGAATTGTGTGACCAGCTTAACAGCGTCGTGGATTCTGTCACGAACTTACATGTCACGATTGATGGCGTGGCGTTGACCAACCTGCTCGCCTATCGGACAAAAACCCCTGTTTTCTCCATCTTTTTTCCGACGAACGACAACATTTACACGGTGCTGCTCGGCCACCCGTTCGAGGGGTTGGACGATCCGGTGGTGGGGGGAGGCTACCTCATCATGCTGGCGCCGCTGCCGGTGGGGCTGCACGACTTCCGCACCGGCGCCTGCATCGGCGGGGTCTATAATTTTTGCTTCGAGCGCCACTACCAGATCAATGTCTTCCACACGAATCACCCGCCCGTGGCCGACGCCTCTGCAACGGCGGTGCGGGTCATTTCTCAGAACAATCACAATGCTGAAGTGGTGCTGGATGGCTCCCGTTCTTCAGACCGAGACAACGATCCACTCACCTATGTTTGGCTGGAGGGGAACGCTGTCCTCTCAATGTCTGTCGTCTCAACAAGTGTCCTGAGCGTCGGAACGCATCTGATCAGCCTAGTCGTCAACGACGGAAGCCTGAGCGCGACCAACACCCTCACCGTGGAAGTGCTTACTCCGTGCGAAGCGCTGGGCGAACTGGCCGGCTTGGTGGAAACGGCCAAACTCCCGAAAAGGGACACGAAGCCCCTGGTGGAAGAACTGCGGGAGGCTTGCGCGGCTTTCGAGCTTGGGTTTAAGGCGCGGCGCCACGACCGGCAAGAGCACCTCAAACACGCCATTCACGAGTTGCTTGAATTCCAACACGAGGTCCGCGAGGAGTTGGGCCGCGTGAACCCCGCTCTGGCGGCACTTTTGATTGACGGAGCGCAGGAGATTAATGATGCAGTGAAGCCGGCTCCCAAGCGCCACCACGAAGAGGGAGATGGGGATGAAGACGACAGAGCGTAGGAAAACCAAATGAATCGCCACAAAAGAACGCAAAGAGCACAAAGAGCGAAAAGGAAAAAATGATGTTTGACAAAATAATGAGGAAAAGCTGCTCATCATTTTGTCCCCCATTATTTTGTCATCCTCGGGTTTCTCTGCGTTCTTGGCGTTCTTTGCGGTTAGCAAACTCAGATCATAAATAACCAACATGAAAACGAAACTTATCTTATCGCTCAGCGTCCTCCTTATCTACTCGGCCAGAGCGCAAGTGCAGGTCTTGCCCCCCGATTTCGCCCTCTTCGGCAAGACGAGCGGAGAATATCTCGCGGAGCTCGACCAAGTTCTGCTGCCGTTTACCACGAACGGGGATTACCTCCTGCCCAAAGCAGTTCCATCGGCGGCTGGGCCGGTTTATTTCCTTCAGCGGCCCTTTTTCGGCGTGACGAACCCCGTCGGCATCCAAACCTACTTTGTCCCCGACGACGTCTATGTATTCGTTCCCATTATTCATTTCGCATTCGATAACGTTGGTAATGCCATAATAATGACCCCGGCGGAATTGCGTGACCAGCTTGACAGCGTCCTTGATACCGTCACGAACGTGCATGCCACCATCGATGGCGTGGCATTGACGAACGTGCATGCCATGATTGATGGCGTGGAATTGACCAACCTGCTCGACTATCGGACCGAGTCCCCTGTTTTCTCCATCTTTTTTCCGACGAACGACAACATTTACACGGTGTACCAGGGAGGCGTACCGTACGAGGGGTTGGATGATCCGGTAGTGGCAGGGGGCTTCCCCCTCATGCTCGCGCCGCTGTCGGTGGGGCTGCACGACTTCCGCACCGGCGCTGCTGTCGGCGGGGTCAATAACTTCCAGATCGAGCGCCACTACCAGATCCATGTCTTCCACACGAATCATCCACCTGTCGCCGATGCCAGTGCCACGCGTTCTCGGGTCATCTCACCTGACAACCTGAGTGCCACAGTCGTCTTGGATGGCTCCCGTTCTTCGGACCGAGACAACGATCCACTCACATACGCCTGGCTGGAGGGGAACTCTGTCCTCTCAATGTCTGTCGTCTCAACGAATGTCCTGAGCGTCGGGACGCATGTCATCAGCTTGGTGGTAAGTGATGGAAAGCTGAGTTCGACCAACACCGTGACGGTGGAGGTGCTTACTCCGTGCGAAGCGCTGGGCGAACTGGCCGGCACGGTCGAAGCGGCCAAACTCCCGAAAAGGGACGCGAAGCCCTTGGCGGAAGAGTTGCGGGACGCCTGCGCTGCGTTCGAGCATGGGTTGAACGCGCGCCATCACGACCGCCAGGAACACCTCAAACACGCCGTCCACGAGCTGCGTGAATTCCAACGCGAGGTCCGCGAGGAGTTGGGCCGCGTGAACCCCGCTCTGGCGGCACTTTTGATTGACGGAGCGCAGGAGATTATTGATGCAGTTAAGCCGGCTCCCAAGCGCCACCACGAAGAGGGAGATGGGGATGAAGACGACAGAGTGTAGGAAAACCAAATGAATCGCCACAAAAGAACGCAAAGAGCACAAAGCAGAGCAGCCGGCGTGGAGAATCGTACGCCGTCAATCTCGGAGCGCCACCTCTCATTAACACCCCGCTTGAGCGGGGTGTGGGCGGGCGGCGGAGATCCCGAACCGTTTCAACGGTTTGGGGCCGGGGCTGGAAAACCGTTGAAATGGTTAGCGTGCCGTCCGGTCGCCCGAAACACCTTGCTCAAGCAAAGTGTTAATGAGACGGCAGAATATGCTGCGCCCCATACTCTCCAGACAAAGTGGGGCAAAAGTTCGAACAGAACCTTCCCATCATTTTGTCGCGCATTATTTTGTCATTCCCAGGGGCATCTCATAAATCTTGAAGAAAATGCCAGCCGAAACAACGAATCCTTATGAACATTAACCGATTGAACGCTTGCGCGATGCCTGGCCTTTGGTTGGCCGTTTTGCTCACCATCCTCGCTCCCCTTATCGCCAGGGCCCAACCCTCCAGTCTGGCGCGCGAGGATTTCTGGGTTCCAGACGGGCCGGTCAATGCCATCGTCGAAACCAATGGAGCGGTTTATATCGGGGGTTTGTTCGAGTACATCAGCCCGGTTTCACTCACTGGCAACGCCTTTGACTTGGTTTCGGGAGCCGCGCTGCCGGGTTTTCCGAAATTCAACGGCGCCATCAAAACCATCGTCACGGACAATGCGGGCGGTTGGTTTGTTGGTGGATTGTTCACGGGAGCGGGCGGATTTCCCGTTACGAACCTCGTCCACATCCGGGCAGACAAAACGGTGGATAGCAACTGGGTGGCCAATCCGGATGGTCCAGTCCTGGCCCTCGTCTCGTCGAGCGACAAGCTCTATGTGGGGGGAAGTTTTCTGCACATTTCCGGCCAGGCCCATTCTCTCCTGGCTGCGCTCGATCCAGCCACGGGCGCAGCATGGTCGTGGACCGCGGACGTCACGCATAGCTTTCCGAAGCCGACGGTGAATGCTCTGGCGTTGGGGGACGGGCGCTTGTACGTCGGCGGTTATTTCTCCTCCATCAATGGCGCGGCGAGGGTGCATGTCGGGTCCGTGGATGCCGCCAGCGGCGTGGTCAACAGTTGGTATCCGAACGGCTACACCCCAGCGGACGAGGGAGCGCGCGTCGATGCCCTGGCGGTCGCAGGAAACGTCCTTTACGTGGGCGGCACGTTTGTGTCCATCGGCGCGGTGCAAACCGACGCCATTCCAAGGCATTCGCTCGCCGCCCTCGACACGACGAAGGATCTCCAAGCCAGCGTGCTCCCTTGGAATCCAGACGCCGATGGGCCGGTCACCTCCCTCGCGCTCTCCTGCGATACGGTCTATGTGGGCGGCTCATTCACCAGCATTGGCGGTCGGCCGCGCAGCCGGATTGCGGCGGTGGACATGGCGACCGGCACGGCCACCGCCTGGAATCCGAGCGCCAACAGCAGTGTGCTTACGGTGGTGTTAGCCGGCAATACCATTTACGCTGGTGGAAAATTCACCCAGATCGGCGGGCAGGCGCGGGAGTTCCTGGCAGCACTGGATACGAGCAGCGGCGAGGCGAGCCTGTGTTTCCGGGGGAGCGGTGATAGCCGGTGGCGCCTTGGGTCCGGGAGGCAAGCTGCGAAGCAATGTCGCGGCCTTTGATGTGCGAACGGGCCAGCCGCTCGATTGGAATCCTGAGATAACTGGTTGCACGTCCAATAACGGCGCGTGTGACGGAAGCGTGTACGCCATGGCTGCCTCGTCAAATATGATCTATTTCGGCGGAGCCTTTACTTCCATCAACGGCCAAACTCGCAACCACGCGGGTGCGGTGGACTCGGTGAGCGGCGCCGTCAGTGGTTGGAATCCCAGCGCGGATGGCGTCATCGACGCCTTGCTCAACTTCGGGGGCGCGGTTTACGCCGGTGGCCGTTTCACGAGCGTCGGCGGCCAAACCCGCACGAACCTGGCCGCATTGGACCCGGCCACCGGGCTGGCCACGGGCTGGAATCCAGGGCCAAATGATATAGTAACCGCGCTGGCCGGCAGAGGCAGCACAATCTATTGCGGGGGTCGTTTCACCCTGATCGCGGGGCAATTGCGCAATAAGCTGGCCGCGCTCGACAGCACGAATGCTGCGGTTTCGGCGTGGAACCCAAACGTGAAGGACCAGGTCTCTGCGATCTCCGTGTCAGGGAATACGGCCTACATCGGCGGTCAGTTCTTGAAGGTCAGTACCCAGTCGGTCAGCCGGCTGGCCGCGTTGGACCTCGACACGGGCAGCCCCGGTTGCTGGCTGCCCACCCCGCAGTTGGTGACCAGCGCCGGAAAAACGAACAGCGCAGCGGTGAATGCGGTGATCGTATCCAGCAACCTGGTGTACGCAGGCGGCTCCTTCACAATCGTGGGCGGGCAGCCCCGCGGTAACCTGGCGGTTCTCGGGACGAACTGCCCGGGCGCCCCCGCCACCTGGGACCCTGAGGTCGATCAATCGGTCAGCTCCTTGGTCCTCAGCCGGGGCGTTGTTTATTCGGGCGGCTTTTTCCAAATCGTCGGGGGACAGTATCGGCCTTTCTTCGCGGTGTTCCCTGTGAATGGTGCGCCACGCATCACCAATCAGCCCAACAGCCAAATCGTCGCGATCGGGCAGGACGTGTCGTTTGTCGCTGGAGCTACTGGACAGCTTCCGCTCTCTTACCAATGGCTGTTGAACGGAACGAATCTTCCGGGCGCGACCAGCCCGACCTTGCTCATCCCCAATGCGCAAATGAGCAATTCCGGCGAGTACATGCTGGTGGTCACCAATGCCCTCGGACTGGTTTCCAGCCGGCCAGCCACTTTGACCGTCCTGCAGCCGATCGTCATCACGGCTCAGCCAGCCAGCCAGACCGTGGCGCCGGGCGCGATGGTGAATTTGAGCGTGACGGCCAGTGGCAATCCTGCTCCGACTTATCAATGGCGTCTGAATGGCGTGAA
>WNFM01091779.1_pt1 | contig 22346 bp, 22 predicted proteins | sample 5400271 | NCBI WGS metagenome assembly WNFM01 (sample SAMN13153352, study PRJNA577476) | soil metagenome | isolation source: 60 cm saprolite on Douglas fir-dominated hillslope | place: USA:California | collected 2013-09-17
GCCGCTCATGATGAAGGGCAGGAAGGTCAGCGTCGAGACCATCGCGTTGGGCAGGACGTGGCGCACCATGATGACGGGATCGGAGACGCCGAGCGCCCGGGCGGCGCGGACATAGTCGAAATTGCGCGCGCGCAGGAATTCGGCGCGCACGACATAGACGAGGCTCATCCACTCGAAGAGCAGCATGAGGCCGAGCAGCCACCAGAAATTCGGCTGCACGATGCTGCCGAGGATGATCAGCATGTAGAGCTGCGGCAGGTTCGACCACAGCTCCATGAAGCGTTGCATCAGGAGATCGATGGCGCCGCCGAAATAGCCCTGCACCGCGCCGGCGGCGACGCCGATGAGCGACGAGAACACGGTGAGCGTCAGGCCGAACAGAATCGAGATGCGGACGCCGTAGATGAGACGCGCCAGCACGTCGCGCCCCTGATCGTCGGTGCCCAGCCAGTCGACGGACGATGGCGGCGCCGGCGCCGGCACGGGAAGATCGTAGTTGATGGTGCGCGCGCCGAAGGGGATGAGCGGCCAGATCATCCAACCCTTCTTGTGAATGAGCTCCTGCACCGTCGCATCGCGGTAATCCGCCTCGGTCGGAAACTCGCCGCCGAACGCCGTCTCCGGATAGGCCGTGAAGATCGGCATATAGAACGCGCCGTCATAGCGGATGAGGATCGGCTGGTCATTGGCGATGAGCTCGGCGAAGAGGCTGATGACGAAGATCGCGAGGAACAGCCAGAGCGACCAGAAGCCGCGGCGATTGGCGCGGAAATTGGCGAGGCGCCGGCGGGTCAGCGGCGTCAGGCGCGAGACGAGAGGGCGCCGTCGCGGCGGCACCGTCGCTTGGCGCGCGAGGCTCATGCCTGCCGGCTCGCGAAATCGATGCGCGGGTCGATCAGCATATAGGTGATGTCGCTGACGAGGCGCATGACCAGTCCGATGAGGGTGAAGATGTAGAGCGTGCCGAAGACGATCGGATAGTCGCGGCCGAGCACCGCCTCGTAGCCGAGCAGACCGAGCCCGTCGAGCGAGAAGATGATCTCGATGAGCAGGGCCGAGGTGAAGAGTATGCCGATGAAGGCCGCGGGGAAGCCGGCGATGACGATCAGCATGGCGTTGCGGAAAACATGGCCGTAGAGGACGCGATGCTCGCTCAGACCCTTGGCGCGCGCCGTCGTCACGTATTGCTTGCGAATCTCGTCGAGAAAGGAATTCTTGGTCAGCATCGTCAGCTGCGCGAAGCTGCCGGCGATCAGCGCGACGATCGGCAGGGCGAGGTGCCAGAAATAATCGAGCACCTTGTGCAGGAGGTCGAGGCTCGCCCAATTGTCGGAGACCAGGGCGCGCAACGGGAACCAGCTGAAATAGCTGCCGCCGGCGAAGAGGACGATGAGAAGTACGCCGAAGAGAAAGCTCGGCACCGCATAGCCGACGATGATGACGGCGCTGGTCCAGATGTCGAAGGCCGAGCCGTCGCGCACCGCCTTGCGGATGCCGAGCGGGATCGAAATGAGATAGATCAGCAGCGTCGTCCACAGGCCGAGCGAGATCGATACCGGAAGCTTCTCGGCGATGAGCTGCACGACCGGCCGGTCGCGGAAGAAGCTCTTGCCGAAATCGAAGGTCGCATAGCTTTTCATCATCATCCAGAAACGCTCGAGCGGCGGCTTGTCGAAGCCGAACTGCTTCTCCAGCTCCTTGATGAGCTGCGGCTCGATGCCGCGCGCCGCCCGGCTGTCGCCGGTGTTGCCGGCCTCGCCAGTGGCGCTGCCGGCGATGCGCGAGAGGGCACCGCCGCCGGCGCCGCGGATCTGCGCGATGATCTGATCGACCGGGCCGCCGGGTGCGACCTGCACGATGGCGAAATTGACGACCATGATCCCGAAGAGGGTCGGGATGATGAGCAGCAGACGGCGAATGATGTAGGCGAGCATCGTCGCGGCGGCTCCCGAATTACTGTTGCTTTTCCTGCTGCTGTTGCTGCTGGCTGATCTTCTCCTCGGCGCCCTGATCGATCCACCAGGTCGGGAAGACGGCGGCGGGCATGCTGGCGTATTTCGGCTGCTCGGGCGGCTTCTTGAACTTGTTCCAGTAGGCGACGCGGTACTTGCCGAAGAACCAATTCGGGATGCCGTAATGGCCGTTCAGCAGCACGCGGTCCAAGGCGTGGATGATGGGCACGAGCTCGGCCCGGCTCTGCGCCACGATCGCCTTCTCGATCAGCTCGTCGATGACGGGGTCGGCGATGCCGGAGAGATTGGCGCTGCCGCGCTCCTCCCGCGCCTTGCTGCCGAAGAGCTGGCGCAGCTCGACGCCGGGCGCCAGCGAGGCGCCGCGATTGACGCTCAGCATGTCGAAATCATAATCGCGCCGGCGGTTCTCGTATTGCGCGTTGTCGACGTTGCGCAGATGCGCGGCGATGTTGACGCGCTCGAGATTCTTGAGGAATGGCAGTATGGCCCGCTCGAGCCTGGGCTCGTCGCTGAGAAATTCGAACTCGAAGGGTGCCCCCGTCTTGTCGTTGACGAGCTTGCCGTTCTTGGGATTCCAGCCGGCTTCCTTGAGGAGACGCAGCGCCTCGCGGATGCCGTCGCGGATATTGCCGCTTCCGTCATAGGTCGGCGGCTGGAACTCGGTGGTGAAGACGGCGTCGGGAATGCGGCCGCGATAGGCCTCGAGAATCGCCAGCTCCTCGCCTTGCGGCAGGCCGCGCGAGGCGAGGTCGGAATTCTCCCAATAGCTCCGCGTCCGCGTGTAGTCGCCGTAGAACAGATTCTTGTTGTACCACTCGAAATCGAGGAAGTAGCCCAATGCCCGCCGCACCCGGACATCCTTGAAGATCTCGCGCCGCGTGTTGAAGACGAAGCTCTGCATGCCTTGCGGTACTTCGTGCTTGACGACCTCGCGGCTGACGAGGCCCTGGCGGATCGCCGGGAAGTCGTAGAGCGTCGCCCAATCCTTGGCCGTGCTCTCCTCGCGGATGTCGATATGGCCGGCCTTGAAGGCCTCGAACATCGCCGTGGTGTCGCGGTAATAGTCGACGCGCACCGTGTCGAAATTGGCCGTGCCTTTGTTGACCGGCAAGTCCTTCGCCCAATAATCCTTGACGCGCTCCCAGGTGATCGAGCGGCCGGGATCGACCTCGGCGATACGATAGGCGCCGCTGCCGAGCGGCTTGTCGAGCGTCGGCTCGTCGAAGGCGCGCCCTTCCCACCATTTCTTGGGCAGCACCGGCAGCCCGCCGGCGGTGAGCGGCATCTCGCGGCTGGCGCCCGGCTTGAAGGCGAATTTGACCCGTCGCTCGTCGAGCGTCTCGACTTTCTCGATCTCGGCAAGGACGATGCGATAGCTCGGATGACCCTTGGTGATCAGCGTGTTGAAGGTCCACACGATGTCGTCGGGGGTGATCGGCGAGCCGTCCTGGAAGCGCGCTTCGCGGCGTAGCGTGAAGGTGATCCAGCTGCGGTCTTCCGGGTATTCGACGCTCTCGGCGATCAACCCATAGGCGGTCAGCGGCTCGTCGAGGCTGCCGGACAACAGGCTGTCATAGAGCGCGCCATCCTTCATGAAGTCGTTGCTGTACTTGGTGAAGCCGTTGCCCTTGAGGATGAAGGTGTTGAGGTTGTCGAAGGTGCCGATCGTCGCCGTCTTGACCGCGCCGCCCTTCGGCGCGTCCGGGTTGACGTAAGCGAAATGCGTGAAGTCGGCGGGATATTTCAACGGATCGTCATAGCGTGCGATGCCGTGGCTGGTGATCGTATCCGCCGCCCGGGCCAGCGGCGCGAAGACGCGCAGGGCGGGAATGAGGAGGGGGGAGAGCAGGATGGTGCGTCGCTTCATGATGCGCCTCGCGAAGGGGGCGGCGCGCGGCGCGCCGGCCCGAATTCGGTCTCGTCCATCGTCAGTCTCAGCGAGAATAGGGCGATTCTGCGGCTGCGTCAGGGGCCGCGTCAGACCGTCCGTCAGCCCGCCAGCACGGCCAGCGCCGCCGCGTGCACGCGGCGATCGCCGGCGGCGAGGACGCGGCCGTCCGAGGCGAGGCCGAGCGGCTTGCCCTGCCAGTCGGTGAAGAGGCCGCCGGCGCCCTCGATGATCGGCACCATGGCGCAATAATCATAGGGCTTGAGGCTGGCCTCGACGACGCAATCGATGAAGCCGCTGGCGACCAGCCCATAGGCATAGCAATCGCCGCCATGGCGGGTCAGCTTGACCTCGGCCTTGAGCCGGGCGAAGCCATCGGCATCGGCGCCGCGGAACATGTCGGGCGCGGTGGCGAAGAGGCTGGCGGCGGCGAGTTCAGCGCAAGGGCGGGCCTGGATGGGGTTGCCGTTATGGGTCGATTGGCGCCCGGCGACGCCGCGCCAGCGCTCCTGCGAGATCGGCTGGTCGATGATCCCGAGCACCGGCCGGCCGCGATGGAGCAGGGCGATCAGCGTGCCGAAGAGCGGGATGCCTGAGATGAAGGATTTGGTGCCATCGATCGGGTCGAGCACCCAGACCCATTCGGCGTCCTCGCGGACGGTGCCGAATTCCTCGCCGAAAATGCCGTCGGCGGGAAACCGCGCCTCGATCCGGGCGCGCATCGCCTGCTCGGCCTCGCGGTCGGCGATCGTCACCGGGCTGGAATCGGCCTTGTCGTCGACCGCGAGCTTCTGGCGGAAATAGGGTCGGATCACCTCGGCGAGGGCGAGCTGGGCGGCGCTGACGCCGGCGGCCGCCATGCCTGGCCTATTTCAGCGTCTGCAGATAGGCGACGAGATCGGCGCGGTCCTTGGTCTTGGGCAGACCGGCGAAGGTCATCTTGGTGCCCTTGGCGAAGCTCTGCGGCTTATACAGCCAGGCATTGAGCGTCTCGACGTCCCAGGTGCCGTGCTTGCTCTTCAGCGCGTCGGAGAAGGCATAGCCGCCCGCGCCCTTGGCGATCTCCTCGCCGACGACGCCGTAGAGGTTGGGACCGATCTTATTGGCGCCGCCCTTCTCGAAGGTGTGGCATTGCAGGCATTTCTTGCCGATCTCGACGCCCGCCTTGGGGTCGGCCGAGGCCATCAGCGGGGCGATCGGCTCGGGACCGCTCGGTGCCGCCGCGCCACCGGCGGGAGCGGCGGCTTCCTCGACGGCGATGACGTAGGCGGGCTTCTCCAGCGGCTTCGGGCGCACCAGGGCGCCGGCGATGATCCCGGCCACCATGGCGATGATCCCCGCCGTCAGAATGGCCGCCGCGATCTTGTTGAATTCCAGATCCATGCCCCAACCCTTCGCCTGCGCTCTTGCCCGGCCTTAGCGACCGGTTCGGGAGAAAAGCCAATTTTCGCTGACAACTCAAACGAAATATGGTTCAAGCGCGGGCACCATATCGCGGTCGGCCATTTCCGCGCCACGGGAGTTATGCGGCATAACGCCGCAATTAGGGAGCCATGAACCCGCTCGTCGTCATCCCCTCGCGCCTCGCCGCGACTCGCCTGCCGGGCAAGCCGCTGGCCGATATCCACGGCGAGCCGATGATCGTCCATGTCTGGCGCCGCGCCATGGAGGCGGCGATCGGCCCGGTCGTCGTCGCCTGCGGCGATGCCGAGATCGCCGCGGCGATCGAGCGCGCCGGCGGTACCGCGATCCTCACCGACCCCGACCTGCCGACCGGCTCCGACCGCGTCCACGAGGCGGTGCGCCGGCTCGATCCCGAGCGCCGCCACGACGTCATCGTCAACGTCCAGGGCGATCTGCCCACCGTCGAGCCGGCGGTAGTGCGCGCCGTGCTGACGCCTTTCATCGTCCCCGAGGTCGACATCACCACCCTCGGCTGCGTCATCCGCATCGAGGACGAGCGCTACGCACCGAGCGTCGTCAAGGCGGTGGCGCCCTTCGCGCCGGATGCCAGGCCGGGCGCCATCGCGCGCGCGCTCTATTTCACCCGGGTGACCGCGCCGGGCGGCGCCGGCGAGCACTATCACCATATCGGCCTCTACGCCTTCCGCCGCGCCGCGCTCGAGCGCTACGTCGCGCTGCCGCCCGGCATCCTCGAGCAGCGCGAGAAGCTCGAGCAGCTACGCGCCCTCGAGGCCGGGATGCGCATCGACGTGGTGCTCGTTGACACCGTTCCGCTCGGTATCGATACTCCGGCCGACCTCGCGCGGGCGCGCGAAATGCTGGCGCCGTGATGCGGCCTCTCTTCCCATTTAATGCGATAGAATGACCGCGATGTCCGATCCCGCCCGCACGATCGCATTCCAGGGCGCCCCCGGCGCCTATTCCGATCTCGCCTGCCGCCAGGTCTTCCCCGACATGGTGACGCTGCCCTGCGCCGGCTTCGACGACGCCATGGCCGCGGTGCGCGACGGCCAGGCGGCGCTCGCCATGCTGCCGGTCGAGAACTCGGTCGCCGGCCGCGTCGCCGACATCCATCATCTGCTGCCCGATTCCGGCCTCCATATCATCGGCGAGCATTTTTCCCGGGTCGAGCATCACCTCCTCGCCGTACCCGGCGCGACGATCGCCGACCTCAAGACCGTGCGCAGCCACGTCCATGCCCTGTCGCAATGCCGCAAGCTGATCCGCGAGCTCGACCTCAAGGCGGTGGTCGCCGCCGACACGGCGGGCTCGGCCGCCGAGGTGGCGCGCGCCGGCGACAAGAGCGTGGCGTCGATCGCCTCCGCGCTCGCCGGCCAGATCTACGGCCTCGTCTCGCTGCGGCAGAACATCGAGGATGCCGAGCACAACACGACGCGCTTCCTCGTCATGGCGCACGAGGCGCGCCAGGCGGCGAATGACGGCAGCCTCGCCGTCACCTCCTTCGTCTTCAACGTGCGCAACGTGCCGGCGGCGCTCTACAAGGCGCTTGGCGGCTTCGCCACCAACGGCATCAACATGACCAAGCTCGAGAGCTATATGGTCGGCGGCCATTTCACCGCGACGCAGTTCTATGCCGACGTCGAGGGTCATCCCGAGGACCGGCCGCTGCGCCTCGCCCTCGAGGAGCTGCGCTTCTTCTCGCGCGAGATGCGCATTCTCGGCGTCTATCCCGGCCATCCGTTCCGCCGCATCGCCACGCAAAGCGCGGCGGATTGAGGAGTACGCCACAATGCTGCCGATCCTGCCGTCCCTAGTGACTGGTCTCGCGCTGCTGCTCTATCTCGTGCTCATCATCAACGTCTCGCGCGCCCGCGGGGTCTACAAGGTCGCGGCTCCGGCGATTGCCGGCGATCCGGGTTTCGACCGTGTCCACCGCGTGCAGCAGAACACGCTCGAGCAGATCGTCGTCTTCCTGCCCGCGCTCTGGCTGTTCAGCGTCTTCATGTCGCCGGTGTGGGGCGCCGGCATCGGCTTCCTGTGGATCCTCGCGCGCGTTCACTACGCCTGGAGCTATTACCGCGATGCCGCCAAGCGCGGCCCCGGCTATGCGGTCGGCCTCGCCTGCAGCCTCGTCCTGCTGCTCGGCGGCATCGCCGGCATGCTGCGGGCTTTCTAAGAACTCAGCCGAGAAACGGCGCCGGGACGGGGTCCTCGCCGAGGGCGCCGCGCAGCGCCGCCCAATGCATCGTCTCGACGCCGAGAATGCCGGCCGCGCCCTTCGCCAGGTTCTTGTCGATGAAGGCCGGCACGGCGCCGAGATGGGCGAGCGCCAGCCCCTGCTCGAAGCCGAGCAGGAAGCGCAGCGCGTCGTCGCGCCGGTCGAGCGCACCGGCGGCGAAGCGATAGTCGGCGCGCGCCGTGACCGGCTTGCCTTGCAGGCGGAGGATCGCGCGGACCAGCGCCTCGGCATGCTTGGCGTGGTCGGCCTGGAAGCCATGCGCCAGCGCGGCATCCGTCGCGCCGAGCGCGCTGCCGGCAAGCGCCGTCTCATAGGCGGCGACCGCCTCGTATTCGAGACCGAGCACGTTGTTGAGCACGGCGGCATCGTCGATCGTCGCGCTGCTCCGCGGCGGGGTGGAAGCGACGCCGGTGCAGCCCGCCGCCACGCCGAGCGTCGCGATTCCCGCCCCGGCGATGAGAAGCCGCCGCGAGCCGACGCGCGGCGGTGGCGCTCTATCGGTCATGCTCGCCCGTCATGCTTGGTCGCTGCCCTCGCTCTGCCGCGCCGACGGCCCTAGTGTAACGCGCGCGACTTACGGCGCGGCCGCTTTTTTCACCGTCGCCTGTTTCAGATAGGCGATGAGGTCGGTGCGCTCATCCGGGTCGGGCACGCCGGCGAAGCCCATCTTGGTGCCGGGGACGACGCCGCGCGGATTGGCGAGGAAGCGATCGAGCGTCGCCGCGTCCCAAATCAGCCCGGCGGCGCGCATCGCCGGCGAGTAGTCGTAATCGGGCAGCGAGCCCGCCTTGCGGCCGTAGAGCCCGGCATGATCGGGGCCGACGACCTCGTAGCCGATCGCATGGCAGCCCATGCAGCGCTCGTAGATCGCCTGGCCGCGTCCGGGATCACCGGCGGCGACGGCGGTACCGCCGGCGGCAAGCATGAGACACGCTACGGCGCAGAGCAGACGCATCGTCATCTCCGGAAAGAAAAAAGCAGCGGCGGGACGCTCGGGGGGAGACCGGCCGCCGGAACCGGATTCTCGCCGAGCGCGTTGCGCAGGATCGCCCAATGCATCGTCTCGTCGCCGAGGATGCTGGCCGCCGCCTTGGCGAGGTCCTTGTTGTCGAAGACGGGTACCGCGCCGAGATAGGCGGAGGCAGCGCCTTTCTCGAGACCGGCGGCGAAGCGCAGCACGTCGGCCTGGCTCTTGAGCTGGTCGGTGGGAAACTTATAATCGCCCGCTTTCTTCATCGCGACCGGCGTGCCGCCGAGCTTGGCGATCGTGCTCGCCAGGACCTCGGCGTGCTTCTTGTGGTCGCCCTGGAATTGCACGGCGAGGTCGAGCACGGGTTTCTGCAGCAGCCCGCTCTCGCCGCCGATTTGGTAGGCGGCGATCGCCTGGTATTCGAGGCCGAGCGCGGTGTTGAGCACGGCGATGTCGTCGGCGGCCGAGCCCGTCTTGGCGCTGGTCGTCGCCGCCATGCTCTGGCAGCCAGCGAGCAGCATGACCGCGGTCGCCGACAGAGTGAGCTTGCCGGCGCCGGTGATGAGGCCCCGGCGAGAGGTGGGACGAGAGGTGGGACGCGAGGGGGCGGCCACGGGGACGTCCGCTGGGATGAGGCGTGACGGGAGTTGCATTTGGGGTCTCCGGTTGGGCGGCGCCGGCGCCGAAGCGCGGCGTCGCCATGCGTTGCGAAAGCCGGCCGGGGCGGCGCCCCGGCGACGCGGCGGAAACGCCGTGTCCTCGCTAGCTACGCGGGGTCGCCGGATTTGGATGCAGGCTCAGGAATCGGCGGGCAAGATCTTGCCCTGATAGAGCACCGGGCCGGTCGGGGCTGACGGCAAGGACGCCGTCGCGCGGCAGGGCGCCTGGCGGCAGGAGGAGACCCTGGCCGGCAGCCGGGCCGAGCAGGCCGAGCGAGCGCGGCGCTCCGCCGGCGATCGCCCAGAGCTCGAAGGCGCGGTCGGCGGCGAGCGGCTGCGCGCGGATGGCGGCGACGGCGATCTGCCCGTCGGCACGGCGCGTCGCCGCGAAGGATGGCGTTCCCGCCGGGTCGGCGAGCACGGCGAGGATGGCGGGCACCGGCGGGATCGGGCGCGGCACGGCGACATAGAGGAGCAGCGCGGCGGCGACGGCGAGCGCGCCGAATGCGAGGCCGCGCCACAGCGCCAGCCGCTCCCACCAGCCGGCCCTGGCTTCGCCGGCGGCGCTCGGCGGTCCGAGCGCCCGCTCGACGGCGCGCCAGACCGTCGGCGGCGGCTCGACGGGCGGCGCCGTGGCGTCGAGCGGCGCCAGGCGCTCCTGCCATTCGGCGACCAGCCGGGCGAGCGCCGGATCGGCCGCCATCAGCCGCTCGAACCGGGCACGGGCGCGCCGCGGCAGCGTCGCCATGACATAGGCGCCGGCGAGGAGGTCGCGCAATCGGGGATCGTCGTATTTCATCCGTCGAGACACTTCTTCAGGCGTTCGAGGCTGCGCCTGATCCAGCTCTTGACCGTACCGAGCGGCGTCGCCGTCCGCGCCGCGAACTCCTCCTGCGTCAGCCCGTAGGCATAGACCATCAGCATGGCGCGGCGCGGCTCGACGCCGAGCTCGCCGAGGCAGTTCTGCAGCGCGCGCAGCTCGCTGCCGCGCTCGGCGCCGTCGGCCGGGCCGGCGACCAGCGCCAGCAGCGCCTCCTCGCCCTCGGCGAGGCGCTCGGGCTGGCGGGCGCCGCGGCGCAGCGCGTCGATGGCACGGTGGCGCAGGATGGTGATCAGCCAGGTCATCGGCGCGCCCTTCTGCGCATCGTAGTCCCGCGCGCGCTGCCAGATCGCAACGAAGCTTTCCTGCAGCACGTCCTCGGCGCGGTCCCGTTGCCTGACGATTCGCAGGGCGATGCCGAATAGTTGCGACGCGGTGAGGGTATAGAGCTCGGCGAAGGCGGCGCGGTCGCCCGCGGCAACGGCGCGCAACAGGATCTCGAGGCGGCGCGGCTCGGCACTCTGCGCCGCCCGTCGCGGCGGCTCAGCCGGCAAGCCAATCCTCGATCAGCCGGCGGGCGATCGAGTCGCGGCGCGGCAGGCGGAACGCGTCGTCGTCCTGATGGGCGAGGAGGTAGCCGCGCTCGAACCAGCGCGCGTCCTCCAGCTCGCTGGGATCGACGGCGATCGTCGTGCTGCGCGCCTCGGCGGTGAAGCCGAGCATGATCGAGGCGGGGAACGGCCAAGGCTGCGAGGAGTGATAGCGCACCGCGCCGACGATGATGCCGGTCTCCTCGAGGACCTCGCGGGCGACCGCGTCCTCCAGGCTCTCGCCCGGCTCGACGAAGCCGGCGAGGGTGGAATGCTGCCCCTTGGGCCAGCTGCGCTGGCGGCCGAGCAGGCAGCGCGCGCCGTCGGTCACCAGCATGATGACGGCTGGATCGGTGCGGGGAAAATGCGCGGTGGCGCAAGCCGGGTCGCTGCAGCGCCGGACATGCCCGGCATCCTCGCTCGCCGCCTTGCTGCCGCAGACGCCGCAGAAGCGGTGGCGCGCATGCCACCACATCATGCCGCGCGCATAGGCGAGGAGCGAGCCCTCGTGGCGATCCATCAGCGCGCCGACGCGCCGGAGATCGGTGAACTCGAGCGGCCGCTCGTAGCGGATCGCGGCGAGCGGCTCGTCATGCGCCGAGAGATCGAGGGCGAAGAAGGCGCCGCTGTCGTCGATGCCGAGCAGCACGGTCTCGCCGGCGTCGCGCGCGATCTGCTCGGCCGTGAGGAACGCGGCGCGCGGCGGCTCGGCTTCTATGTCGACCAGGTTCTGGTTGCGCCAGACCGGCAGGAAGCGCGTGGTGGGATGGGCGATCCGCTCGCTCAGCCAGGCGGCGTCGCGACGACGCTGGCCGGCCCGGTCGATCTCGGCGAAGGCATAGAAATTGCGCAGCATGGCGGCGACACTGGCATAGCGGCGGGGCAGGGGCAAGCGCACGCGCTCGCCGCCGTCATTGCGAGCGCAGCGAAGCAATCCACGCCGACCGGCGATGGATTGCTTCGTCGCGCCGCTCCTCGCAATAATGGCGGTTGAGGCGGCGTCCTCTCAGGCCAGCCTGTCGAGCGGATAGATCGGCCGTCGCGCCTTGCTGAACAATTCCGGCGTATAGATCTCGGCGCAGAGCGCGCCGGTATCGACCAGCACGACCTGTCGGGCGATCGGCTCGAAGGCGGCGCGGAAATGATGCATCGACTTGACCGCGACGGTCTGATAGCGCGTCGGGTCGATGCCGAGCGAGGTGAATTGCGCGAGGTCGTTGGCCTGGCCGTTATTGGTGATCAGCACGATGTCGATGCCGCCGACGCGGAACACCGCCGAGGGGCCGTAATCGCGCTTGACGCCGCCGCCCATCGGTCCCCAGGCGATCATCTGGCCGTTGGCCAGGCAGGTGATCTCGCCGTCCAGCGTCAAGGGGCCGCCGCCGAGCGAGGGGTCGATCTTGCCGCCGATCGTCAGCCTCTGCTTGCCGAGCCCGTTCCGCGCCGCTTCCCTTACCGCGTCGGGATCGCAGATCGCGTGGAAGGCAACGCTTTTGACCTCGGCCTCGATCAGCCCCTTGAGGAAGGAAGTCGCGTCGCCGTAACCGCCGCCGCCGGGATTGTCGGTATAGTCGGCGACGACCAGCGGCTTGTCGCCCGGTTTGCCCTGCTGGGCGAGCGCCACCGCCGCGGCGACCGGCAGCAGCGTGGCGCTGTCATAGTCGCGCGTCTGCCAGGCGAAATCCATCAGCCCCTCGGCGATCGCCTGCAGCCGCGGATCATCGCCGTCGCCGGTCACCGTCACGCTCGGTCCGACATCGCTTATATTGGCGCGGGTGAAACCGGCGCAGATGCTGACGATCAGCGCCTCGCCGCTCTTCTCTATCGTGTCGGCGCGGGCGAGCGCCTCGACCATCGGCCCCGCCTGCGTGCGGCCGTGATTGAAGCCGTAGATCATCGGCCGCCGCGCGATCACCGTGCGCGGCTTGATCTCCCCGGCCATCGCGCGCTCGAGCAGCTCGGCGCCCTGCCACGCGCGCTCGTACTGGTCGATATGGGGATAGGTGCGAAAGGCGATGAGGGCGCTGGCATGCTCGGTCATCGCCGTCGTGACATTGGCGTGGAGGTCGAGCGTGACGATGACCGGCGCGGCGCGGCCGATCGCCTGGCGCAGCCGCGCCAGCATCTCGCCCTCGGCATCCTCGTAATCCTCCGCCACCATGGCGCCGTGGAAATGCAAGAGGGCGCCGTCGACCGGCCCCTGCGCTCGCGCCGCGCCGATCAGCGTGTCGCACAGCTCGTCGAAGGCGGCGCGGGTGACGATGCCCGACGGGTTGGCGCTCGCCGAGATCGGGTGGATCAGAGTCCAGCCGAATTTCTCCGCCGCCTCGAGGCTGCCGCCCATCGCCGAGCGCGTGCCGCGATAGGCGCCTGGGATCTCGTTGCCGAGGAAGAAGCCGTTGGCGCGAAAGGCGGCCATGTCGGTCTTCACGCGGCTGAAGGTGTTGGTCTCGTGCATGATGCGGGCGGTGAGAACGCGCTTCGCCATCGTCGGTCCTTTTCGGTTGGCTGGTTCGTTCGGCTGGTGTGGGCAGTGTCGCTCAACCGTCGCGCCGCGTCGAGCGTCGCCCCCACGTCTGGATCGCCCACGTCGGGGGCGGAACAGAAGGCGAATACCAGCGTTGCCGGAATCACGGGATCCAATTCGAAAGGGACGACCATGAGGACCTTCTCCGCTTGCGCGCTGCTGCCAGCAGCAGCGCTCCTCGCTCTTGCCGGCTGTGCCAGCAACCTGCCCGAGGGCAGCCGCGCCGCCGTGCCGTCGGGCGCGGTCGCGCCGACCGGGACGGTTATAACCGCGCCCTCCACCACAACCACGCCCGTGGTCACCAGCAGTGGCACTGTGGTCACCGTGCCGGCCGGCACGCCGCCCGGCACGACCGTGGTGACCACCACGACGACGCCGGGGACGGTGACCTACGTGCCGACGCAATCGGCCAGCGTCACCGCCGTCGCGGCGCTGCCGCCGCGGCTGAACAGCACCGAGATCCTCGGGCTGATGGCCGGCAACACCGCGAACGGCATCGCCAGCAACGGCCAGCCCTATTATGCGTGGTTCACCCGCGATGGCCGGATCCGCTTCCGGCAAGGAGATTTCAGCGATACCGGCTCGTGGCACGTCACCACCGATAATCGGCTGTGCTCGGCGATGACGCGGATCAATACCGGCATCGAGCAGTGCTACGCCCTCTATCGCGACGGCACCAACATCGCCTTCGAGCGCGACGGCACGCGGATCGGCAGCTTCACGGTGCTGAGCGGCGATCCGATGAATCTCTAGTCCCGGCATCGATCGCCGGCAGCATCGCGGCGCCGCCTCCCGCGCGAGCGAGAGGCGGCGGACGATGCTGTTGCGCTTCCCGATTCCGGTGTCTCCCTGGCATAGTGCTTGCACGAGTTCGCGGAGCGCCGAGCCAGGAGGACGGGATAATGGAACATCGACTGCGCAGTCTATCGCGGGGGGCGGTGCTCGCTATCGGTGCCGCGCTGCTGCTCGCCGCACCGCTGCGCGCCGAGACGGTGCTGCGCGTCGCGCCGCATGCCGATCTCAAGATCCTCGATCCGCAGACCAACACGGCGACGATCACGCTGATGCACGGGCTGATGATCTACGACATGCTCTACAACTGGGACGAGGACCTCCAGCCGAGGCCGCAGATGGTCGAGAGCGAGACCATCTCGTCCGACAAGCTGACCTATACCCTCACCTTGCGGCCCGGTCTCAAGTTCCATGACGGCACGGCGGTAACGACACGCGATGTCATCCCCTCGCTGAAGCGCTGGATGGTGCGCGACACGATGGGCCAGAAGCTGGCGCAGTTCACCAGCGAGATGAAACCGGTCGACGACAAGACCTTCACCCTGCAGCTCAAGGAGCCGTTCCCCTTCGTCGAGATCGCGCTTGGCGCCAGCAGCGGCACGATGCCGGTCATCCTGCGCGAAAAGGAGGCGCTGACCGATCCTTTCACCAACATCACCGAGGCGATCGGCTCGGGTCCCTTCCGCTTCGTCAAGTCGGAGTGGGTGCCGGGCGCCAAGGTGGTCTACGAGAAGAATCCCGATTACGTGCCGCGCGCCGACCCGCCGAACGGGCTCGCCGGCGGCAAGATCGCCAAGGTCGACCGCGTCGAGTATGTCGTCATGCCCGATCCGACGACCAAGGCGACGGCGCTGCAATCGGGCGAGATCGATATCATCGATCAGGCCCCGCACGACCAGGCCGGATTTCTTCAGAAGATGCCGGGCGTCGTCGTCGGGGTCCTGCCCAAGGTCGCCAATTACGGGTTGCTGCGGCCGAACAGCCTCTATCCGCCCTTCAACAACGTGAAAGCGCGGCAGGCGCTTGCCCTGATGGTCAATCAGGAGGACTACATGGCCGCCGCCTTCGGCGACAAGGAATGGTGGCGCGCCTGCTTCTCCTATTTCGTTTGCGACACGGCGAACGGCACCGAGGCGGGAGCGGACTCGTACCGCAAGCAGAACATCGCGCGCGCCAAGGAGCTCCTCGCCGAGAGCGGCTACAAGGGCGAGAAGATCATCATGCTGAACACGCACGAGATCGCCAGCATCGGCGCGCTCGGCGACGTCACCGCCGCCAATCTCAAGGCGATCGGCATGAATGTCGAAGTCGTCGAGACCGATTGGGGCACGCTGGTCGCCCGGCGTGCCAACAAGAATCCGCCCGACCAGGGCGGCTGGAACATCTTCCACACCACGGCCGGCGGCGCCGGGATGTCTTCGCCGCTGACCAATTTCGCCACCGACCAGAGCTGCGGCGCCAAGAACTGGTTCGGCTGGCCGTGCGACGACAAGGCGGAGGAGCTGCGCACCGCCTATATCAAGGAGTCCGATCCGGCGAAGCAGAAGGCGGCGCTCGAGGCGCTCAACGCGCGCGAATGGGACTCCGTCCCCTTCGTCCTCGTCGGCCAATACGTCCAACCCACGGTGTGGCGCAAGAACATCACCGGCTTGCTGCGCTCCAACATCGTCATTTACTGGAACGTGGCGAAGCAGTAGGAGCGACGTCCGCCGCCGCCGTCTCGCGCAGCCTGTAGCGCAGCACCTTGCCGAGGGCGTTCTTCGGCAGGGCGTCTGTCATGATCACGGCGTGCGGATGCTTGAAGCGGGCAAGGCGCCCGGCGAAGAGCGCCATGATCTCGGCCGCCTCGATCGCCGCGCCTTGCCGTTTCACGACATAGGCGACGGGCACCTCGCCCCAGCGCGCATCCGGCCGTGCCACCACCGCCGCCTCGGCGATCCGGCTCTCCGCCGCGAGGATGGCCTCGAGCTCGGCGGGATAGATATTCTCGCCGCCCGAGATGATGAGATCGTTCTTGCGCTCGTCGATGAAGAAATAGCCCTCGTCGTCCTGGTGGCCGATATCGCCGGTATGGAACCAGCCGCCGGCGAAGGCTGCCTCGGTCGCCGCCGCATTGCCCCAGTATTCGCGCATCAGATTGGGGCCACGCAGCAGGATCTCGCCGCGCTCGCTCGGCGCCACCTCGGCGCCGTCGCCCCCGACGATGCGCGCCGCGCAATGCGGCGCCGGCTTGCCGCAGGAGCCGATCTTGCGCGCGTGGTCCTCGCGCGGCAGATAGATCGCGATCGGCGCCGTCTCGGTCGAGCCGTAGACCTGGACGACCGGCACGCCGCGCGCGTGAAAGGCCTCGATGAGCGGGACGGGCACGATCATCGAGCCGGTGGCGACCAGGCGCAGGCTGGAGAGATCGGTCGTCTTCCAGGCGGGATGCGCGATCAGCGCCGCCATCTGCGCCGGTACCAGCACGGTGAGGCTCGGCCGCGCGCTGGCGATGGCGGCGAGGGTGGGGGCGGGATCGAAGCGGCGGTGCAGCGTCACGCGCCCACCGGCCAGCAGCACCGGCAGGGTCTGGATGTTGAGCCCGCCGACATGGAAGAGCGGCAAGGTGGTCAGCGCGTGATCGCCGCTGGTGAGATCGTGCAGCCGCGTCGCGTTGACTGCGTTCCAGATCAGCGCTGACTGGGTCAGCACCGCGCCTTTCGGCCGCCCCGTCGTCCCCGAGGTGTAAACGATGAGCAGCGGCGACTCGGCGCCGCCCTTGGGCTCGCTCCCCTCGTCTCTCGGCAAGGCGGCGAGCGCGTCGAGCGCGAGCATGCGGCAGGACGGGCGCATGGCGGCCAGCGCGGCGACATGCTCGGCGAAGGCGGTATCGTGGAGGAGGAGATCCGCGCCGGCATCGGCCAGCACGTAACCGTGCTCGGGCGCCGCGAGCCGCCAGTTGAGCGGCACCAGCAAGGCGCCCAGCCGCGCGCAGGCGAAGAGCAGGATGAGGAATTCCGGACTGTTGGTGCCGAGATGGGCGACGCGGTCGCCCGGCCCGATGCCGAGCCGGTAGAGCGTTCCCATCATGGCAAGCGTCGCCCGCCACAAAGCGGCGCCGTCGATCTGCGCGTCGTCGCAGGCAATAGCGAGATCGGCGGGCGCGAGATCGGCGCGCCGCTCGATCAGCTGCGCGAGACCGGCCGCATCCGTTGCCGCCATCGCCCGCGCTACTCGTCGCTCTCGCCCGGCTCGTAGAGCGCTTCGCGGCCGATGCGGTCGAGGCAGAGCTCGGCCGTCCAGGGCAGCATCAGCGCGCCGCAGCGGCTGTCGCGATAGAGCCGCTCGAGCGGCAGCGATTTGAGCATCGCCTGGCCCCCGCAGGTGCGGATGGCGCGCTGGCACAGCGCGTTGGCGTTCTCCATGATGGTGTATTGCGCGGCATAGGCGCGCAGCCGCTCGCCCTTGCTCGGGTCGATGCGCGCCTCGGCGATGGTGCGCAGGAAGAGGGCGCGAGTCTGCTCCAGCATGACGAACATCTCGGCGACGGCGATCTGCTTGGTCGGATACATGCGGCGCTTGACCGGCGGTGTGCCCGGCGCCTCGCCGCGCAGATACTGCACGGTGAAATCATAGGCCGCCTGGGCGATCCCCATATAGGTCGGCGCCAGGGTGAAGAACATGTGCGGCCAGCGCGACGCCGCCTGGAAATAGACGCCGCGCGGCATCAGCTCGAGCGCCTCGGGGACGAAGACGTCCTTGAGGAGGAGCGTGCGCGAGACGGTGCCGCGCATGCCGAGCGGATCCCAGTCGCCGACCACCGAGACGCCGGCGGCGTTGCCGGGCACGGCGAGGTAGAGCGTGTCGGCGCGCGATAGTACCGGCTTCTCCTCGGTGCAGAGGACGCCGTAATAATCGGCGGCGCCCGACAGCGAGGCGAAGATCTTTTTGCCGTTGAGGCGATAGCCGCCTTCGACCGGCGTCGCCACCGTGCCGAACGGCGCCCTGCCGGCCGCCGCCGCGCCGCCTTCCGAGAAAGGCTGGGCGTAGATCGCGCCCTCATCGACGATGCGGCGGTAATGCGCGGCGCGGTGCGCGGCGTGGCGCGCGCGCTGCTCGGCGCTCATGTCGAGATCGTCGGCGAGGGGACCCGTCCACAGCGTCGACGAGACATGCATGTTGAAGGTCAGCGCAGTCGAGCCGCACCACCGCCCAAGCTCGGCCGAGACCAGGCAATAGGTCGCAAAATCGGCACCCTTGCCGCCCTCGCTCTCGGGGATGCAGAGCGCGGTCAGCCCGGCCGTCTTGAGATCGGCGTAGTTCTCGAAGGGGAAGCTCGCCTCGCGGTCGTAGCGCGCGGCGCGCGGCGCGAATTTCTCGCGGCCGAGCTGGTTCACCAGGGCGACGAGCTCGCGCTGTTTCGCGGTCGGGGTGAAATCAACCATGCGCGATCCCTGCAAGAAATTCCTCGAGCACCCGATTGAACGCGGCGGGCTGCTCGAGATTGGCGAGGTGGCCGGCGCCCGGGAGGGTGACGAAGCGCGCGCCCGGAATCTTCGCCGCCATGCGCTCCATCACCGCGGCGGGCGCCGTGGTATCGGCGCCGCCGGCGATCAGCAGCGTCGGCACGGCGATGCGCGGCAGGGCGTCGCGGCGATCGAAGGCGACCAGGCAGTGGAGCGCGGCGCGATAGGTCGCCGGCTTGACGCGGCCCATGCTGGCGAGCGCGGTCGCCATGCCGTCGGGGTCGGCGGCGGGGCCGATGAGGCCGCCGACCAGCCGGGCGGCGAGATCGGCCATCGCCTGGCCGGCTTCGAGCGGCGCCAGGCGCTGGCGGATGAAGTCCCGCTGGAAATCGCCGTCGGGCCGGCCGAAAGCGGCGGTCGTGCCGGAGAGGGTCAGGCTCGCCAGGCTGCCGGGATGGCGGAACGCGAATTCCTGCGCGATCATCCCGCCGAGCGAGTGGCCGACGAGATGCACGCGGGCGATGCCGCGCGCATCGAGCAAAGCGGCGACTGCGTCGGCGAGGGCGGGGAAGGTGGTCTCGGTCAAGAGATCGGTGCCGCCATAGCCCGGCATGTTCCAGGCGATGGCGCGGAATTCGCGGCCGAAATGCGCGAGCTGCGGGCGGAAGCATTCGGCATCGCCGCCGATGCCGTGCAGGAAGAGCAAAGCGGGGCCCTTGTCGCCGACGGCGATGCAGCTCGGCAGCGTATTCATGCGAGCTCGCCGAGCAGCCGACCCTGCTCGACGATCGTCTCGCCGTCGAGCGCGATGGTGCAGTTGCGCATCGGCAAATCGAAATGGCCGAGCGTATGGCGCCCGGCCGTCTCGTTGGCACCGGTCGAATAGAGGAAATTGCCGGCGAAGGCGCGCAACTCCGTCCCGTTGGTATCCGCCTTGTCATAGAAGGCGAGCGCCTCCCAGCGCGCCGCCGGATTCATCCCCCAGCCGACATGGCTGACCGCATAGGCGTCGCGATCGCCCCAGGCGGCGATGTAGCTGCGCATCAGCTCGGCATCGAGCCCGTCGCCCTCGATCGCGGTGACGTAGTCGTCTGCGATGCGCAGCGTGATCGGCCGCTCGACATAGCGCTTGAAGGTGAGGTTGGCGTCGCCCGGCGCCAGCACCAGCGTGCCCGCGACCGTGCCTGCCTTGGGAAAGCACAGGCAGAGCCCGCCCGGCCAATGCGCGATCTGGCCCGGCTTCGCCGCATAGCCCCAGACGCCGCCGACCGGCGCGCCCTCGACGCGGATCGTGAGATCGCTGCCCGCCTGCGAGGTGACGCGCATGATCTTGGCGGCGCGCAGCCGTTTCATGCCGGCGCGGATCTTGGGCTCCAGCGCCGGGTCGGGCAGCAGCCGCTCGAGCGCGTCGGGATGCTCGTTCGAGACCATCAGGACGCGCGCCCCGCCGCGCAGGATGTCGGGCAGCTCGGGGGCGTGCAGCAGACCCTCGACGGTGAGGTCGATGACGAGAGCCGAGCCGGCGAGCGCAGCGACCACCGGGGCGAGGCGCTGGATCGCGTCCGAGGCGCCGGTCGAGCGCACCGGCACGGGGGCGCTCTGGCACGGCGTCGGGACCACGAGGTGAAAGGCGCGGCCGCCGAGGCGCAAGGCGGCGAGCGCGGCGAGCTGCACGTTGACTTCGCGCGACTGGGTCTCCGACAGGATGGCGACGCTCTCGCCGGGCTTGAGCTGCGACAGCTCAAGGACGCGGGCGAAAGCGGCGATCCATTTCTCCTCGATAGGCGGGCTCGACATGCGCTAGGAACCTAGCCCACGGCGGCCCGTGTGAAAAGCAATCCGACGATTGAGCCGGCCGTGTATCCTGCGCGCGGCGGCAAGGTGGGATGGAGCGATGACGGCAGAGCAGAGTTGGGATCGCGAGACCGATATCGTCGTCGTCGGCTCCGGCGCGGCGGCGCTTGCCTGCGCTTTGACCGCCGCGGTCGGCGGCGCGCGCGTCACTGTGCTCGAGAAGGCCGAAATGCTCGGCGGCACGACGGCGATGTCGGGGGCGGGAACCTGGATTCCCGCCAATCATCACATGCTGGCGGCGGGTATGGAGGATTCGCCGGAGGAGGCGCTGACCTATCTGCGCGCCACCGCGCCCGAGGGCTGGCACGCGGAGGAGGATGCGCTGTGGCAGGCTTTCGCCGCCCATGCGCCAGCGACCCTCGCCTTCATCGAGGCGCATACGCCGCTCGAATTCGAGCTCGTCCACCACCCCGATCTCTATAGCGAGGCGCCGGGCGGCAAGTTCCGCGGCCGGATGGTGAGCCCGCGGCTGATCAGCCGCAATCTTCTCGGGACATGGCGCAATCGCATCCGCTCCTCGACCCTGCCGCAGATCTTCACCTATCGCGAGATGGTCATCGGCACGGTGCTGAGCCGGCCGGTCCGCACCCTCGGGCGGATGGCGCCGTCGCTGCTCCGCCGCCTGCTGACGCGGCGCGTCGGCATGGGCAATGCGCTGGTCGTCGGGCTGCTCAAGGGTTGCCTCGATCATGGCTGCGAGATACTCGCCGGGACGGCGGCGCAAAACCTTCTCACCGATGGCGGCGAGCGCGGCCGCATCCTCGGCGTCGCCGCGCGGCAGGGCGAGCGGGACATCGCCATCCACGCGCGCAAGGGCGTCGTGCTGGCGACCGGCGGCTTCGAATGGGACGACGCGCGGCGGCGGAAGCATTTCCCCGGCGAGACCGGCCTCATCGGCTCGCCGCGCAGCAATACCGGCGACGGCCATCGCATGGCGGAGGCGGTCGGCGCCCGGCTCGCCCGCATGGATCAGGCGAATATCTTTCCCGTCACCAACACAGTCTACGAGGGCAAGCGTCACGCGAGGCCGCTCAATGAGGCCTATAAGCCGCACGGCATCTTGGTCAACCGGCTGGGCCAACGCTTCGTCAACGAAGGCGATCCCAATGTCGGCGTGGTCGTCGACGCGCGCGACGCGGCGACCGGCGCGCCCATCCATCTGCCGTGCTGGCGCATCTTCGATGCGCAATACGCGCGCAAGAACAGGATGGCGATGTGGCTCGGTCGGCGCGATCCCGACTGGTTCCGCAAGGCCGGCAGCATCGCGGCGCTCGCCGGGCTGATCGACCTCGATCCGGCGGCGCTGTCGGCCACGGTCGACCGCTTCAACGGCTTCGTGCGCGACGGCAGGGATGAAGATTTCCAGCGCGGCGAAACGGCATGGGAGATGTTCCACACCGAGAACCCGACGCGGCCCAACCGCAACGGCGCGCTCGGCACGATCGAGAAGCCGCCCTTCTACGCCGCACCCTATCACCGCGCCATCCTCACCACCAAGGGCGGGCCGCGCACCAACGAGCGCGGCCAGGTGCTACGCGCCGACGGCAGCGTAATCGGCGGGCTCTATTGCGCCGGCGTCGCCATGGCCAACCCGATCGGCAGCAAGGCGGTCGGCGCCGGCACGACGATCGGCCCATGCCTGACCTGGGGCCATATCTGCGGCGTCAACCTGCTGCGCGAGAACGCGTGAGGACCCGATTGAGAAACCGTCAGGTCGATAGGGCGATAGCGACTATGCCCTCTTTGCCGTCGTCGAATTGCTTGGCGATAGCACGGACAATTGTCCCTGGAGTGAACATCCATTCCTCGTGATCAGGCTCAGGGCCAATCACCCGAAATGTATCGGGGCCGAGGCGCTCGGCGTTAACCGGCCGCCACACATCCGTACCCTCGTTCAAGAGTGGCATAAAGATCGCGATCATCTGCGCCATGAATGACGTTCCTAAACGAACTCTGTGTCCTTACTCCGGCTTCGGCATCAGCTCCAGATGCTGCAAGAGGCCGACGAGGCGGGTCAGCGTCTCGTTGCGGTAGGCGTCGAGGTCGCGGCCGGACCAGTCGTGAAAGCCGCGTCCCGCGCGCATTCCGGTGGCGCCCTCCTGCATGTTCTTGACGATGATCTCGGGCGGCGCGTGGCGGCCGTCGCCGAGCGCGTCCTTCAGAT
>WNFM01263570.1_pt1 | contig 22344 bp, 20 predicted proteins | sample 5400271 | NCBI WGS metagenome assembly WNFM01 (sample SAMN13153352, study PRJNA577476) | soil metagenome | isolation source: 60 cm saprolite on Douglas fir-dominated hillslope | place: USA:California | collected 2013-09-17
TCGCAGTACAAGGTCCTGAGGCTGATCGAGTCGAAGCCCGAGCTCACCCAGCGCGAGCTCGCCCAGGAAATGGGCGTGAGCCTCGGCAAGGTCAACTACTGCCTCAACGCGCTCATCGACAAGGGCTGGGTCAAGGCTCGCAACTTCAGGAAGAGCAACAACAAGCTTGCATACGCCTACCTGCTCACCCCGCGGGGCGTGCAGCAGAAGGCCGTGATTACGCTGCGCTTCCTTCAGTTCAAGGTCACCGAGTTCGAGTCCCTGAAGCGCGAGATCGCCGAGCTGCGCCGCGAGGTGGACGGGCGTTCGTCCGAGGCGCGCCGATGAGCGCTTCGCAGCCCGAGGTCCTCGTCATCGAACCGGGCATCGCCGACCGCCACTACTGGCAGGACCTGTGGCGCTTCCGGGAGCTCTTCTATGTTCTCGCATGGCGCGATATCGCCGTGCGCTACAAGCAGACCATCATCGGTGTCGCATGGGCGCTGATCCGGCCCTTCCTCACGATGATCGTGTTCACGATCGTGTTCGGCCGGCTGGCGAAACTTCCCACCGAAGGCGCCGTTCCCTATGCGTTGATGGTCTTCGCGGGTCTGCTGCCGTGGCAGTTCTTTTCCACCGCGCTATCGGAGTCCTCTGCGAGCCTCATCGGCAACGCGAACCTCATCAGCAAGGTGTATTTCCCGCGGCTCATCGTACCCACGGCGGCCGTGGTCGTGTCGTTCGTCGATTTCCTGATCAGCTTCGTGATCCTCATCGCCCTCTTGGCATGGTACCGATTCCTCCCCGGCTGGCACATCGTGACGCTGCCGCTTTTCGTGCTGATGGCGTTTCTCGCGAGCCTGGGGCCGGGGTTGTGGATCACGGCACTCAACGTGAAGTACCGGGATTTCCGCTACGTGATTCCGTTCATCGTGCAGTTCGGCCTCTATGTTTCGCCCGTGGGCTTCAGCTCCTCGGTCGTGCCGGAGGAATGGCGACTGCTGTATTCGCTCAATCCGGTGGTGGGCGTAATCGATGGATTCCGCTGGGCCATCCTCGGCCGGCAATCGACGCTCTACCTCCCCGGATTCCTATTGAGCTGCGGGGTGATCGTCTTTTTCCTGTGGCTCGGCATCCGCCAGTTCCGAGGCATGGAAAAGACCTTCGCGGATCTCGTCTGATCCCATGTCCGCCGACATCGCCATCTCCGTTGAAAACCTGGGCAAGTCCTACTTCGTGGGACACCAATCCTCCCGCGAGGAGCGCTATACGGCACTGCGTGACGTCATCGCGCGCAACGTGAAGAGCCTCGCGCGCAAGACCCGCGATATGTTCAGTGGCCGTCCCATCGTGCAAGGCGACGAGGTGGAGGAATTCTGGGCATTGAAGGGCGTGAGCTTCGAGGTTCGGCGCGGCGACGTCGTGGGCGTGATCGGGCGTAACGGCGCGGGCAAGTCGACCCTTCTGAAGGTTCTCTCGCGCATCACGGAGCCCACCGCGGGCCGCATCAGGATCAGGGGTCGCGTGGCGAGTCTTCTCGAGGTCGGAACCGGATTTCACCCCGAGCTCACCGGCCGCGAGAACATCTTCCTGAATGGCGCCATTCTCGGCATGACGCGTGCCGAGATTAGGACGAAGTTCGACGAGATCGTCGCGTTCGCGGAAGTCGAACGGTTCCTCGACACACCGGTGAAGCGCTATTCGTCGGGAATGTACGTGCGTCTCGCCTTCGCGGTCGCCGCCCACCTGGAGCCCGAAATTCTGGTCGTGGACGAAGTTCTCGCCGTCGGGGATTCGGAATTCCAGAAGAAATGCCTGGGCAAGATGAAGGATGTGGCAGGGCACGGACGCACAGTGCTCTTCGTGAGCCACAACTTGGCGGCGGTGCGCGCGCTTTGCCGCACCTCGCTGCTGCTGTCGGCCGGAAGGCTCGCCGCCTCGGGAGAGAGCGGCGCGGTGATCGCGAGTTACGCCGACCAGCAGGATGGCAGCGCGAGTTTCTCGCGCTCTCCGCTCAGCATCGAGAGGCCGCACGTGATCGCCGCATCGGTCGTCGATATCACAGAAGGCCAGCAATCCGCTCAGCGCCTGCTGAAGGTAAGGGTGACGGCACATTCCTCGCGCCCCATGAGCGTGGAGATCTCGGCCCTGGTTCGCGACAACGCGGGCGCGCCCATCGGATTCGCGCCAGTCGGGTCCCTGATGAAACGCTCGCCGGCGCAGCTTTCCGAGGGATCGACGACATTCCTCATGACGCTGGACGTGTCCAGCCTCGCCTTGGGTCAATACAGCCTCACGATGCAGATCGGCCGGCCCCTCGGAGAGATGTTCGACAGCTGCCCGGATTGCCTGTCTTTCGACCTCGGCTCCGAACATTTCTCGGAAGTGATGAGTCCGTTCAGGCAGGACTGGCACGTCGGAAGCGTGCTCTTCGCGTCGACGATCGAGAGGGTCCAGTAGATGCTGACGAACCGGATGCTCCAGCTCGATGGCATACGAGGCATCGCCGTGGGGCTCGTCGTCCTGCATCACTGGACCGAGGCCGGTCGGTCGATGGATCTCGGGAACATCGGAGTGCAGCTCTTCTTCGTCCTCAGTGGATTCCTGATCACGGGAATCCTGCTGGACATGCGTGCCTCGTTCGAGCTCGGGAAGCGCAGCTTCCGCGACATCCTGTCGACCTTCTGGCAAAGTCGCGCCGCGCGCATCTGGCCCGTTTGTTTCCTCACACTGGCCGCGGTCTTCCTCGCGGGCGACCGTTTCGAGAAGCGCGCCGACATGATGTGGCACGCGGTGTTCGCCTCGAACTTCCTCTTCATCGAGCGCGGCGAATTTGGCTCCTCTCTCGCGCACTTCTGGACGCTCGCCGTCGAGCAGCAGTTCTACCTGGTATGGCCCTTCGCCATCCTCCTTGTGAGGAGGAAATGGCTGGAGCCGATCACGCTGGCGCTCGTGGTCCTCGCGCCCCTGACGCGCGCGGGAATCTACGCGGCGGGCTATCACGACTTCACCCAATACAACCTGTTGCCCGTCGCGAGCTTCGATTCGTTGGGCCTCGGCGCCCTCGTGGCCCTCTGGGCGCGGCTTCCCGAGGCGCAATCTGCAGTCCGGCGGCGGCTTCTCGCCACCGGGGCGATGCTCGCGGCCGCGGCATTCGCGGCGAGCCAGGCGCTCGGCCCCCTGCCCGCGAACATCCAGCAAACGTTCTACTCGATCGTCTTCGCGTGGCTTATCTCGCTCGCTTCCGAGGGATTGCCCGGATGGAGCGGCAGGTTGCTGCAATCGCGCGCGTTGGCGGGGCTCGGCACGATCAGTTACGCGGTCTACGTCTTTCACATGTTCGCGCCGCGCATGGTCGGCGCGGGCTTGAGGGCCGTGAACGCTCCCGCCGAGATCCAAAAGGGCGTGAGCCTGTTCGCGCTGTCGGCCGTGTTGACCCTTCTCGCCGCGGGCCTTTCATGGTTCCTCATGGAAAGGCCGATAAACCGCGCACGCAAGGACTGGCAGGAGCGCGGAAAGGTGCGGCGATCGCCGCTGCGTGAAGTGACGCGATGACGGCGCTTGCCAGCACAGTGCTGGAGACGTCCGCGCTGTTCCTCCTCCGGAGGATCCGGCCATACCGCGCCGCGAGCCATCAAGACGGCCTGCAGACCCAGCTCGAGCGGGTGCTAAAGGCCGTCACTCGCGATCACGGCTTCATAGTGCAGGGTGGGCCCTTCAGGGGGATGAAGTACGTCGATCGAACGAGCTGGAGCAGGCTCCCCCCGAAACTGCTGGGCGTATACGAGCGCGAGCTCGCCTCGGTGGTCGGGAATCTGCTCGCTACCCACGAGATCACCGTGATTCCCGCAGTCAAGGCCGGGGCCGAGCTGGCCGCACGTCTCGATCTGAGCTCGGAGGACCGGATTTTCGCGGTCAGTGAATTTCGACCGGCCGGCATGGAATGGGCGCCCATGTCCGCGCGCAGATCGGGGCAAGGATGACCCGATCCAGAGCCATTTCCCTCGGCGTGGTGCCGCTGCAAGTCGCGACGGCGCTCGTGCTCTTTCTTCCGGTGCTTCTGTTCGGCGAACCGTTCACGCACAGCGACCGGATCAACCATACCTGGGTGGAGCTGTTTACGCGGGAGCTCATGTCAGGAGAAATGTACCCGCGATGGCTCTACGATTCGTTCGGAGAAATGGGAGCCCCGTCGTTTTACTTCTACCCGCCCGCGTTCTTCTACATCGCCGCGGCGGTTCGCATAGTTTCGCTCGGGGCGATCTCGACGCAATACGCGATCCCCATCGCGGGCGCGCTCATTTCGGCGGCGTCCGGCATCGCGATGTTCGCGTTCCTCCGATATGTCGCTGACCGCAAGCTCGCGTTGATCGGCGCGACCTTGTACCAGCTGGCGCCCTATCACGTCGTGGATTTCTATCTTCGCGGCGCGCTCGGGGAATTCACGGCCTACGTGTTCATGCCCCTCATTGTCCTCGGCATGAACAGGGTCGCGGCCTCCCAGAGATGGGGCGCGATCCCGCTCGGCCTCGGCTATGCCGGCCTCATCTACTCCCACCTCCCCGGCACCGTGCTCTTTTCAGTCGTGCTGGCGTGCTACGCGGTCTTTCTCGCGTTGACGTCGCGAAGCGACTTGAAAGGGCGATTCGCGCTTCTCTTCGAGATCGCATGCTGGCTTCTCGTCGGAATAGCCCTTGCGACCCCCTACGTCCTGCCCGCGCTCACGCTGCTTCAGTACACCTCGACCGTCGAGCTCTGGACTCCCTTTCATCGCCCTGAAAACTGGCTGATCCAGAACTTCGATCATTGGCCGCTGAAGCCTTTCAACTTCTCGATGCTGGGCCTCGCCCTGGGAATGGCTGTGCCGGCCACCTACATGCTGCTTCGCAGACCACGAGTCGCATCCAGGGAGAACCTGTTCTGGGCCGGCGTCACCGCGATCTCCTTTCCGCTGATGCTCGGCGTATTTCCATGGTTCTGGCAGGTCAGTCCCATCGACAAGGTGCAGTTTCCGTTTCGCTTCCTGATGGCGACCGAATTCGCATTCATTGCGGCGTGCGTGACCTACCTGAACGAGCGCAGCTTCAACCCTCGGCAGGCGCAATGGCTGGCCGCCGGCGCGCTGATCGCCGTATCCACCGCCCCCCTCGCGTACAGGGCCGCCGCACAGGTATCCGTGCTGCACACGAAAGCGAGCGGCGCCATTGCCGATTGGGAAGTGGGCTATCGCGACGCGGATGTCTACCTGCCCCCCCAATTCTTCGCGTCACGGCCACCGGACGTCACCTACGAACAAGATCGATCGAGCGACGGGCGATATAGCGCGTTCGGGACGACGAAATTGTCATCACTCCAGGCGCAGCCGTTGGGACGGCTCCAGAACGGCGATGGGCAGGCGGCCGTTACCGGCTCGGGCCGGCAGTTGAACGTGGAGGTAGATGCCTCCGGCGCGGGAAAGGTCATCGTGAAGCGCTTCTACTTCCCGACATGGACGGCAACGGGCGCCAGAAACGAATCGTTCAAGATCGAGCCGACGGCGGACGGATTGGTGAGCGTCGATGTGCCCGCCGGGAAGAGCCGATTCGTCCTCACCCAGAGGCTCGCGGCTCCCGCTCGCGTCGCCCGCATCCCCTGCCTGGCCGCCGCGTTGCTGCTGACCATCGTCTCGTTCGTCCTGTATCGCAAGAAGCCCCGGCCGTACGCCGCTCCCCTCTCTCGATGACGACAATTGCCAAGGGAGTACACCTATGAGGCTTGCCATAGTGATCCCGTGCTACAACGAGCGCGAGGTGCTCCCGGAGACCGTCCAGCGCACGACGGACCTGATACGCCATCTCGTTTCCGCCGGCAAGGTTTCCGACGCCAGCACGGTGCTCTTCGTCGACGACGGCAGCTCCGACGGCACCTGGCAGCTGATCGAGCAGTACTCGAAGACGAAGCCCCACGTGAGCGGCATCAAGCTATCGCGCAATTGCGGTCACCAGAATGCCCTGGTAGCGGGGCTCTTTTGCGCTGAGGGCGACGCTCTCGTGAGCATAGACGCCGACCTTCAGGACGACATAAGCGCCATCGAGACGATGGTCGACAGGTTCCATGGCGGCGCCGAGATCGTCTATGGAGTGCGCAACCTGCGAACCAGCGATTCTGCGCTCAAGCGATGGACCGCGGAAGGATTTTACAAATTGATCGCAGCGCTCGGCGCGGAATCCGTCTACAACCACGCGGATTTCCGCCTCCTCAGCCGGCGGGCGGTGGAATGCCTGAAGGGGTACAAGGAGGTCAATCTCTTCCTGCGCGGAATTGTCCCTCTCATCGGACTGAAGTCCGAGATCGTCTACTACGAGAGGACCGCCCGCTTTGCCGGCACCTCGAAGTACCCGCTGAAGAAAATGATCGCGCTGGCCCTGGACGCGATCACGTCGTTCTCGGTTCTTCCGCTTCGCCTGATCACGTTGACGGGCTTCGTCATATTCCTCGGAAGCATCGGCGTCACTGTCTGGACGCTGTGGGTGCGGTTTGTCGTCGACGATGCCGTTCCGGGTTGGACCTCGATCGTGTTGCCAATGTACCTCCTCGGAGGCATCCAGGTCTTCTGCATCGGCATGCTCGGCGAATACCTCGGAAAGACCTATGTCGAAGTGAAGTCGCGGCCCCGCTTCGTCGTCGAAAAAATCGTTCCCGCCTCCCAACAGTGACTCCCATGGCCCAATACCAATACGACAGCACGTTCTTTGACTACGTCGATCGCAGCGCGGCCACGTCGGCCGGTGCGGTCATCGACGAGCTGTTTGCGGCCATCAAGCCCAAGAGCGTCCTCGATGTCGGATGCGGGCGCGGAGTGTGGCTCGCGGAGTGGCGCAAGCGCGGGATCGTGGATGCCCGCGGCATCGACGGCGACTACGTCGACCGCGGCGCGCTGCTGATACCCGCATCGGACTTCACCGCGCACGACTTGGCCGAACCGCTGAACCTCGACAGGAAATTCGACCTGGTGCAATGCCTGGAGGTTGCTGAGCATGTCCCAGCCGAGCACGCCGATACTCTCATCGGCCAGCTCGTCGCCCACTCGGACGTGATTCTCTTCTCCGCAGCGGTCCCCGGGCAGGGAGGCGAATTCCACGTGAACGAGCAGCCGCCCGGGTACTGGGTCGAAAGGTTCGCGCGGCAAGGCTATTGCGCCTTCGATTTTCTTCGCCCCCGAATCCACCGGCGCTCCGAGATCGAACCGTGGTATCGCTACAACGCGATCCTCTTCGCCAACGATGCCGGATGTGCGCGGCTCTCCGCCGAGGCCCTCGCAAGTGCGTTGCCGCAGGGACAAAGGGTCCCGGAATATGGTTCGCTGGGATGGCGGTTTCGCTGCTGGATCGTTCGCCGGATCCCGTCCGCGCTCGCCCACGCGCTAGCCCAGTGGAAGCACAAGCTCTTCCTACTCAAGGCGCGCACGAAATGAGCCCCGCGATCCTCCTGATTCTCATCGTGAGCGCGGGGTGCGCCGCTGCGGGCCAGGTGTTCTTCAAGCTGGGCGCCATGGGCCGCACATCGACCCTCGAGTTCCTGAACCTGTACATCGGCCTAGGCTTCATTTTCTATGTGGCGGGGACCATCTTGTGGATCCTCGCGCTCTCGAAGGCGCCACTGAACGCCGTCTATCCCTTCACGGCGGTGACGTACGTCCTGGTGTTCATCAGCGCGGCGGTCTTCCTCCAAGAGGAGATTTCTCTGGGAGCGGCGATGGGCTCGGCCCTCGTCGTTCTGGGGCTGGGCCTTGTATACCTGGGTTCACGGCAATGACCGCGCAGCCGCCCGCACGAGGCGACATGGTCTCGATCACGCTTGTATCCCCGTCGCAAATGTCGCATCGCGTTCGCGCGGTGCGCGTTCGGCCGGACGGGCTCTGATGCCCTCCAATGTGGCGCCCACCGTCGTGCAGCGCGGCGAACGCTTTCCGGAGTACTCGTCCCTGTTTTGGCGGCTACGGTGCGCTGTCATCCGCCGGACCCCATCTTCGCCGGTGACTGAGATGGCGAAGCGCCGGCACCAGACCTGCCGCCGACACTCCACGAAAAAAGCGAAATGAAGCGCCCGGCCATTCATCTCTTTTCCGACGTGCTGGGCCCTTACGGCGGCATCGAGACTTACCTCGACGCGCTCGCGCGCCGCCTGAAATCCGAGGATTGGCCGGTGCGTGTTGCCGTGTCGTGCAACGACGATGCGCCGTTCCTCGAAGACCTTGCCGCGCTCGGCATTCCGGTCTATCGGCAGCCCGCCGTTCCCGGCGATAGGTGGCATGTTCGCCAGCGCCTGCTCATCCGACACGTCGCGCGGCAGCTCCATCCCGGGGACTGGGTGTATTGCGTGCGCGCGCCGATGGCGCCGATCTATCTTGCGCTGGTCCGCGCGGTCCATCGCAAGGGCGGCAAGGTCGCAGCAAGCTGGGCCCTTGCGCCGGAGTTCCTGCCCGCCCCTGAGGGCCGAGTGGGGAAGGCATTCAGGACCGCGATCTCGGAGACGGATGCCGTCATCTCCGTGTCCGCGTGCACCACGCCCCAGTTCAAGCAGGAGTACGGATACGAAGGTCCGCTGCACGTCGTGCGATACCACAACCGCGAGCGATTCGGCGAGGTCGTTCCCCTTCCGGGCACGAGCACGCTCGATATCGGCTTTCTCGGCCGGATCGATATTCCGCACAAGAATATCGATACCATCCTCTCGGCGTTTCGAATCGTCGCGAATCGAAGGAGCAATGTCCGGTTGAATCTTCACGGCGGTGGCCCCGATATGGATCGAGTCGCGCAATTGATCGACGCGGCCGGCCTCCGGGATCTCGTGAAATTACACGGCCCCTACGACCATCGCACCGGCCTCCGAGAAATCGTCGAGCGCAACCACGTGTTCGTGTACACCTCGCGCTTCGAAGGCGGTCCGTGCTTTTCGCTGATCGAGCTGCTCCAGGCCGGCCGTTTCGTGGTCGCTTCGCCGGTTGGGGGCATACCGGATATCTACTCGGGACGACCTGAAGCGGGTGAGCTCGTGTCCCAGGACGATGCGTCGGCGATCGCCGAGGGCCTCGAGAAGGCGCTGCGACGCGTTGAACAGGGATCGATCGAGCCCGCGGGAATCCGCGCGGTGTACAAGGAGCACTTCACGGAGGACGTCGCGCATCGGCAATTCGCCACGGCGCTGGGATTGTGATGTCAGGCACACCGACAACCTCGCGCTCACGGGGATATGCCAGCCCTCTCGATGGCAAGCCCGTGCCGCCGAGTGGCATGCTCCCGAGATTGCGCTACTACGGCCGGCGCAACGGATACCTGTACGCGCTCGCAAGCTACGTGGGACGGTATTCCCACGCCTTCTGGCGGATTTTCGCGCCGGCATTTTCACGAGGCAGGATCCGAAGGTGGCTCGCACGGCCGGGCGACAAGATCGTTAACCTTGGCGGCGGCTCGAACATTTTCGATCGATGGCTTACCGCCGACGTCGATGCGCGCGCCGATGTCTACGTCGACATCCTGCATCCTCTTCCCTTCGACGACGGAACGCTCGACGTGATCTACCTCGAGGAAGTGATCGAGCACGTGTCGCGAGAGCAAGGCCGCTCCCTGATGGCCGAGTGCGTGCGGGCGCTCAAGCCTGGCGGCCATCTTCGTCTCACGACTCCCGACCTCGACGCGTTCGTCGCGAGCTTCGATGGAACGGCCGACGCCGCCGGCGCGATCAACGACATCTTTTACGAGCACGGGCATCGATACATCTACAGCCGCGCGGGAATCAAGGGCCTGCTAACTGCGGTGGGATTCGTCGAAGTGCGCGAATCATCCTTTCGTGACGCAGAAGCCCGATTCGGATTCTTCGATACGCATCCGCTACGCTTCGAGGTATCGCACGCGGAGCTCGCTCAGTACTGGGAAGCGCGCAAACCGTGACCTACCTCGCAAAGACGATAAGAAATGTGGGGGCCGCTCTGCGCCGCCCCGCGCTGGCGCTGGACTATGCGGGGTGGGCGCTTCAGAACCGATTTCGCTCCGGGGGCGCGATCCGCAACGTCTGCGGCGTGACACTCGGAAGCTTCAACGGATTCTCGGAATTCCACTCGGTGGCGAGGGGCGTCTCTTCCGCGGAACAGTATTTCCTCAGCACTTTCCCATTCCGTGACGGCGCGATCCTCGACATCGGCGCAAATCTGGGTCTTTTCGCTTTGGTCGTGCGCAACGTCCTCCCCGACCGCCGCATCATCGCGTTCGAGCCGGCACCCTCGACGTTCGCCGCATTGTCGAGCAACGTCGCCCGTAACAACGCCTCGAACATCGAGTGCCGGCAACTCGCGGTCTCCGATCGGGACGGCATGGTGCCTTTCGTGGTTCGCGAGAACGCGCGTGCCAATTCATCGATCGGCACTCCCGGTTCGAACCGCGGCACTACATCCATCGACATCCCTTGCGTTACGCTCGATAGCTACGCTTCCGAGACGCAAATCGGGCGGATTGCGCTCCTGAAGGTCGACGTCGAGGGCTTCGAGGAGGCCGTGTTCGCGGGCGCAAGCCGCGTGCTTTCGACGCTGCGCCCGCAGCTCGTGTACTTCGAGGTCTGCCCCGCGCTAGCGCGCGCGTGCGGTTTTGCCGGGGACCAAGCCGCCGCAAGGCTCGAAGAGCACGGCTATCTGTTGCACCGCATACGGTCCGACGGCGGGTTCGAAAAGGCCGATCGAAGCGGCATCGCGCAGGTGACTCTCGAGAACTGGCTAGGAATATGTCCGGATTGACGCGGCAAGTAGAGCGCACTGAGCCCCTCCGACTCACGTGGCTCGCGCCCGACGATCTCGGAGGCGGTGTCGTGTCAGTCGCGCAGGCGTGCTGTCGACAAGCGGCGGCGTCAGGTCACGCGGCCACGTTGCTCCTGGCATTGGAGCCAAGGGGCACGCATGCCGACGAGTTCGGCGGATTTCAACTGCAGAGCCTCGACTCGCAGCCCCCGCACAACGACATCCCCGCTCGCCTCGTGCAGTGGCTCGAGAAAAATCCGCAGGATGTCGTCCTCCTCAATAGCTGCGAGCAGGCGGATTCCGCAATCCCCTACATTCCCGCCTCGACACATCTCGTATGCGTCGTGCACGACACCGCGGAGCGGTATTTCGGCGCGGTCGTGGATTACGAGGACCAGGTCGACGCGATCCTCGCAGTGTCGCAGACAGTGGCCGACCGTTTCCGCGACCGCCTGCGAGACCCCTCGAAGCTTCACGTCGTGCTCAACGGCACGGTACTCCCCGATGAAGTCGTTCCTCAACCGTCCGCCGATCGTGGCGACGATCTCGTGTTCCTTGGCGGCGACAAGCCGCTCAAGGGCGCCTTCGATTGCCTCGCTCTCTGGGCCGAGCTGCAGAAGTACGGATTCGGCGGCAAGCTGCACTGGTTCGGCGAACTAGATCCCGCATTTCGCGCGCGCATTGCCCGCTCGCCATCCTGCGAGCGCATCGAGACTTACGGACGCAGGCCGCGGCTGGACATTTTCCGCATCGCAGCGCAATCGAAGATCTTCCTCATGCTGAGCCGCGTGGAACCGTTCGGCATGGCGACCATCGAGTGCATGGGAATGGGCTGCCTTTCCGTCGCTTGGGACATACCCACCGGGACCAAGGAGATCGTCACGGACGGCGGCGGATCCTTCGCGCCGCTGGGAAATTTCGACGCCATGGCGCGTAACGTGATGCGCCTCCTGGCCGAGCACGCATCCCGCTTCGAGGCGTCGTCGAGTCGAATTCGGGTCGAATTCAGCGAAGAGGCGATGTGGTCGCGATACGACAAGGTTCTGTGGCAGGTCGTCGCATCTGCGACCGCGACCCGCAGGTTCGTCGGCCAGGAACCGCCCCCCTATCGCCCGCCGTTTCGAATCTTCCAACGCCTGCCGAAGGGAGTCCGCTCCGCCGTGCGGGCGCTGGTCGGCCGCTGGCCGCGAATCGGATTCGCGCTTCGCGATTTCCGCGGGCGATGAGCACAAACGTGGCTCGTCCCTCATTCCTTGTGCTCGCCGCCAACACGCCGTGGGTCTATGCGCTCGCGCAGAGTCTCGAATGCCACGGTCCCGTCACCGCGGTAAGGATGCTGGATTGGGCGAATAACGTGCGCCTCAAGCCCCAGTGGCCCGAGACCGAAAGCGGCGTGCGGCGCGTTCCCCTTGCGATGCCCCAGGGATATGCTGGCACGCTGGAGCCGCTGTTCAGGCCCCTTATGCGCGGGATCATCGACCGCGAGCGCGCCAGGCTGCGCGAGTCGTCCGGCAAGGAGCCGTTCGTGATCTGTCCCTATCCATTCATCGCGCCCTGGGTGCGTCACATTCCCGGCGACAGGCTCGTCTACTACAACCTGGACGACTACGCACTTTACGACGCGCGTCGCGTGGAGCGAAATCGAGCGCTCGAAGACGAGATGATTCGACACGCGAGGCTCTCGATCTGTCTTTCAAGACATCAGGTCGATGCGTTACGAAGGCGATTACCCGACCGTGCCGCGAACGTCCACCATTTTCCGCTGGGGGTCATCGAGGACTTCATCAACCCCGAGCCTGGCATCGCCTCCGCACCGAACACGGTCGGATACGTGGGAAACATGACCGACCGCGTGGATTGGAAGTTCGTCCAGGAGGTAGCCGAGTTTATGCCCGAGACGACATTCCATTTCGTGGGAAACGCATCGGACGGCCCTGCGGGAGCGGGCTTCGGAATCAATGACGGCTGGGCGGCGCGGCGAGCGCTCGCGCTCGCTACCTCGAACGTGGTCCACGAAGGACCGGTTTCGCAAAGCGATGTCCCGCGGCACTACTGGAAGTACGCGGTGAACTGGATGCCTTACGACGTTCGACATCCGTTCAACATCGCTTCCTGCCCGACGAAGATCATGGATGCGCTTGCGAGCGGCCGACCATTCGTGAGCACCGACCTTCCCGAGGCGCGCGTCTACCCGGACCGGGTGCACGTGGTCTCCAATCCGCAAGACGCCGCGGCGACGCTGCGCACGCTGCTGGGTGCGATCGAGTCGCACGACGCGCGCGGGCAGGTCGAGTATTCGCGAACGCAGGCGTGGCCATGTCGGGCGCGGCAACTCCTGCAACTTCTGGATTGAGCATGGCCGAGCCGACCGACCTGCAACGCAAATACTACGAAACGACGGCGGGCGCATATGACGCATCGCACACCGAACGTGAGCATGTCGTCGCCCTGCACATGCTTTGTGCGTTCATCGAGATGAACGGCATAAAGAGCGTACTTGACGTCGGTGCAGGGACGGGTCGCGCCATGCGCTTCCTCAAGCAGCGCTTTCCGAGCATGGTGGTGAAGGGCATCGAGCCCGTGGAGGCGCTGCGGATTCGCGGCCACGCGCAAGGGATCGCCGAGCAGGATCTCGTGGGAGGCGACGGCGCGTCGCTGCCGTTCGCAGACCGCAGCGTCGATCTCGTCTGCGAGTTCGCCGTTCTCCACCACGTGCGGCATCCTTCAGCCGTGATCGACGAGATGAACCGTGTCGCCTCGCGCATGGTCGTGATCTCGGATTGCAACTTCATGGGGCAAGGCGCCGCGTGGCTGCGTGCGGTCAAGCTCACGATCTGGTCGGCAGGACTCTGGCCGATGGCCGATTGGATCAAGACGCGCGGCAAGCGCTACACGTACAGCGAGGGCGACGGGATCGCCTATTCATATTCCGTGTACCAGAGCCTTCGCCAGATTCGCGGAGCCTGGGCCGATGTGCAAATCTATCCCACAAGTCCGGACGCAGGCCGATATTCCGGGCCCATCACCAGCGCGGGCCACGTCCTCCTTGTTGCCCACAAGCGCCGATAGTGGCTCCAATCGATTTCACGAAACGCGGCCCGGGTCCGCCCGACTACCTGGCCAGCCAGTCCGGCGTCACTCTGTCGCGATGGCGAGGCGCTACCGCGAGAATGTCCGGCGCGACTTTCGGTGCCCACGGCGTCAGCTGACCATCCGACAGAACGGAGTACGTCCGGTAGTCATGCAGCGACTTCAAGTACTCCACAAGATCCACGCCCGAATATCCAAATCGCGCCATGTTCTCGTCGGCTTCGAAGATGAGGGACGGAGCAGCGCTGCGGATCGTCTCCGCCATGCCACGAAGGATCTTCTGCTCGGCACCCTCGGTGTCGATCTTCACGATGTCTGGCGCCGCGCATTCGCCGCTCTTCACGAGGGCGTCAATCCTGTGCAGGGGAAGCGAGATTTTCTGGAACGCCTTTTCCCGCGGAATCATGGAAGCATGGATCGCGTGGCTTGTGAGAAAGAGCTCGCCTCTGCCGTCCTCGTCTCCGAGGAGGCATTCGAAGACGTCGATGTTGCGGTACCCGTTGATGGCGATCGACCTGCGCAGGCTCTCGGCCAGCGTCGGCTGCGGCTCAAACGAAAAGATTTGCAGCGAGTCCCCGACCATGGCACGGGTTTCCAGCGTCACCATTCCCGCATTGGCGCCGATGTCGAAGAAGACCTCGTGAGGCCTCAACATCCGCACGCAAGTGCCCGCGACGTGCGGCTCCCAGCGGCCCTGCGCGTTGTAGATCGGTGCGTACACCTCGAGGTTGTTCATGTCCATGCGCAGCTTCGCTCCGTGCGCGGTCTCGATCACGTAGTCGACGTCGCGCCCGTAGAGCTTGCCGATGTACCGTGGAACGAATCCCCGGCCTCGTGGGGCCACGCGATTCCAGAAGAATCCGAAACGGACCAGGAGAGGCAGATCGATTGTCGCGGCCATTTATCGCTTCGGGGGTTTGTGGGTCGAGGCGATGGTAAGCCCAATCCGATGCGCGTGGATAGGCGATGAGCTTTGTATGCGCCTTCCGGGGGCGGCGGGACAGCTACGAGGTGCCGCTGGCGCTTGCGGAGTCGGGAAAACTCGAGCGCTTCGTGACGGATTACTACCAGACGCGCACGCTCTCCTTCGCAACCCGCTTCCTCCCGGCGCGATTGCGTGAAAAACTCGAACGTCGATGGAAGGAAGGAATTCCCCCTGGGAAGGTCGAGTGCCTGATAGGCAGCACCCTCATCGAGAACGCGCTCATTGCTGCGGGCCGCGCTCCGGCGGCGACGTTCATGGAGTTCGACGCCCGATATTCGCGGGCGGCGGCACGCATCGCGCGGCGCGAGCGCGCGGACCTGTTTCTCTATTCTCCATACGCGTTACCCGCCTTTCGCGAGGAATTCGCGCACGACCCGCTGAAGGTCCTCTTCCAATTCCACCCTCATGCCAACCTGGAACGCTCGATTCTCGACCGCGACCGCGAGCGGTGGCGGCGGGAGGGGCTTTCATTCTCGGACCAGATCTCAAGCGTAGAAGCGCCTGCAACTGAACCCGAGTACGACCGCGGCTGGAGCTACGCAGACCACATCATCTGCGCCAGCACGTTCACGAAGCGCAGCCTCTGCGAGGCCGGTGCCGACGCGGCGCGAATATCCGTCATTCCGTACGGCGTCGACCCTCCAGCGCCGGCCGAACGCGCGCCGGCCGCCGATGATGGAATCTTCCACGTGCTTTTCGTGGGATCTGGAATGCAGAGGAAGGGCCTTCATCATCTCCTCGCGGCATGGCAGCGCTGCGGATTCGGCGAAACTACGGCGCGCCTTACTGTCGTGAGCCGCGTGATCGAGCCAAGCCTCAGGGCCCTCGTTGCCGCGACACCGGGTGTTACGTTGCGCTCGGACGTAATGCAGGTTCAGCTCGAAGAGCTTTACGCAGGCGCGTCTCTCTTCTGCATGCCCTCGCTCGTCGAGGGGTTCGGGCAGGTCTACCTGGAAGCATTGAGCCATGGGCTTCCCGTCCTCGGCACGCCGAATACGTGCCTGCCCGACCTCGGCGGAGAGGATAATGGCGTGTTCGTATGCGAGCCGGGTGATGTCGAAGCATTGGCTAAAATGCTGAAAAGGCTTGCCCACGCCATTCCTGGCGACCGTCGATTATCGGAGGCCGCCCGCGACTGCGCACAGCGATTTACGTGGACCGCGTTTCGAACGAAAATCGCGCTAACCCTCGAGAATGTGAATCTGAAACGGAAAAAATAGATGTCAGACATAGATGTCTCACGCTTGCCGCTGGAATATTGGCTTTGCGCCATTTTCCTGGTGGTCGTCTGCGCGTTTGCGGTTCGCCAGAGACGCGAGTTATGGGCGCCTCCATTCATCGCCGTGCTCGGCACGATCGCAGCCTGGTACATGGTGGAACCGCTCTACTTCGAGGGATTCTTCTCCGATTTCACTTATACGGCGGGGAGCACCGCGTACCAATGTCTCCTGATCTTCTTGATTGCCTTCACGATTGCCACCCCGGGGGTGGTGAAATGGATGCGGCCGAGGGATCCATCGGCCAGCGCTTCGCCCCTCGCATCGCTACATCCCGAAAAAGTGGTGCCCGTCATTGTGGTTCTTTGGGTTTGCCTGCTGGCCTTCGGTGTCTGGCGCCTTGACGGCGATGTCGTCGCCGCACTGTTTCCCGTCCAGAGTCGCTCCGGAGGAGCCAACATGTGGGCAAGGGGCGCGGCCGACGACGCCGGCGCATCGGGCTTTATCGTCTCCGCCGCGGCGTATCTGTACGTGCTCGTCCTGGCCCTGTTCGGACTACTCCTTCCACTCACGCATAAGTTCGTAACGCGCTCGCTTCTCGTGACCTGTATTGTGATTGCCTGGCCCTACGCCATCCTTCAGGGATCGAGAAACATAACTCTCGCGGTGATCACCCCGGCATTGGCCGCATATCTGTTGATTGGCCGCGGAAAACCCGCCGTCAAGGCGATCGTCGCTGTGAGCGCGTTCTTCGCGCTGGACTTTCTCATGCGTGCGATCATCGAATTCAGGGACTTTGGCTTCGAGGCCGCGACCCTCGGAGACGCGCAGTACGCTCGCCATCTGGGGCTCAACATGGCCTCGGAGCTGATCTACATCTCGGGATTCGTCCAGGACGGAATGATCGATATCTCCTACGGCTGGGGATATCTCTCGGAGCTCCTGAACATGGTCCCGCGGGCGATTTGGTCGAACAAACCGTTGCTCGGAATCGAATATGCAGTAGTAAGAGGATTCGGCGGGGGCGCGGCGGACATCGGAGTCGTCGCTACGCTCTCAACAGGCATTGTCGGTCAAGGCGTGTTGAACTTCGGGATATGGCTGGGCCCTGTGGCGGCCGCGTTGCTCATGTCATGCTGGGTCGGCATCCTGGCCAGGCTGCGCGCCCAGGGCGGCGCAGGGCGCACGGCTCTCTTCCTGATCGGACTCGGACTCACGTTCAACCTGGGCCGCGATATCACGCTTCTCGTTCTGTTTCCTTTCGTGTTCGGCTATATCGGTGTCCGGATACTGGAGGCGCGTGAAAGAAGAAAGAGCGCGCGGGAGAGACGCGAATCGCACGGCTTGCTCACTGCATTGCGATCGCTCGCGGCGCGGGCGCCGACCCCCCGTTGACCGGCGATCCCGCGCTCGCGTTGAAACTCGACCGCGTCGCGCTTCTCACGCAGCAGGTTTCGCACTATCACGCTGCCCGCTACCGCGCCGCGAGGACGAAGTTCGACGACCTGCGGATCTATTCTTGGGTGAACAGCGCGGATTTCGAAGAGTTCCTCAGCCGCGACCCTGAATCCTCCGACGTCATCCGACCCTTCGCTGACCACGACGCCTACATTCGGGCGGTGCGCTCGGGCGCGCTCTGGGAGCGCGTGCACCGTGAGTTCGATCGCTATTTGCCCGACGTCGTCGCCGTCGCGGGCTGGTCCTTTCCCGAAAGCTTTGCTGCCATTGCCTGGGCGCGACAGGCCGGGGCCCGCGTGGTCCTCATGTCCGCGAGCCAGCCGCACGATGCGGCTCGTACAGGCTGGAGAGAGGCGATCAAGCGCCGCGTGGTCTCCGCGTGCGACGCGGCGTTGGTGGCCGCAGGGCCCCATGGCGACTACGCGTCGCATCTCGGCATTCCGTACGACCGGGTTTTCTTCGGATACGACGCGGTCGACAACGACTACTTCACCGCCCGCGCCGAGCACGCGCGTAGGAATGCGAGCGAGCTCCGGGCGGTCCACCGCCTTCCGCAGCGCTACCTGCTGGCGTCCGGGCGCTTCATCGAGAAGAAGAACTTCCCGAGGCTGATCGAGGCCTTCGCGCGCGCGCTCGCGGCCGATGATCGCGGGCACCATCTGGTGATCCTCGGCGACGGCCCGGAGCGCCCGATGATCGAGCGGGCGGTGGAGCGGCACGGGCTCAAGGACCGGGTGCACTTGCCGGGGTTCAGGTCCTACGAGGTGCTTCCCCACTTCTACGGCCTCGCGGAGGGCTTCGCGCACGTTGCTCTTGCCGAGCAATGGGGCCTCGTCATCAACGAGGCGGCCGCATCGTCGCTGCCGCTCGTCGTCTCGCGGCCCTGCGGGGCCGCGACCACTCTCGTGCGGGACGACGAGAATGGCTTCCTCGTCGAGCCGCACGACGTGGCGGCAATGACGCGCGCGCTCGGCGCGATGATGACTCTCACCGATGACGGACGCGCCTCCATGGGGGCGGAAAGTCGCCGCATCGTGGCCGATTGGAGCCCCGGCCGTTACGCGAGCGGCCTGCGTTCGGCATGCGAGGCGGCCGTCGACCGGCCACCCCGGGGCCTTTCGCTGCTTAACAAAGCGCTCTTCAGGACGCTTGCGCACATGCAGATCAACACGGTCAATTGAGCTGCCGATGTCGGCTCCCGCCGCGATGCGCGTTGCGCTGCTGACTCAGCAGATATCGCCCTATCACGCCGCGCGATATCGTGTGGCGAGGCGCGAGTTCGCGGAGTTGCGCGTCTTCTCCCTCATGAACAGCGCCGACTTCGACGAGCTCCTCAGCCGCGTTCCGGATTTCGACAATGTCGTGCGCATGTTCGACGGAAAGTCGCCATACACGCGCGCGGTCCTCACCGGGGCGCTCTGGAGTCGGCTGCACGAGAAGCTGGACGAATGCAAACCCGACGTCATCGTGGTCGCGGGCTGGTCATTCTCGGAAAGCCTGGCGGCGATCGCCTGGGCGCGCAAGACTGGCGCGCGCGTGGCGTTGATGTCGGACAGCCAGCAGCACGACGCCGTGCGCAGCGGTTGGCGCGAGGCAATCAAGCGCCGGGTGGTCTCGGCATGCGACGCCGCCCTTGTGGCCGCAGGGCCTCACCGTGAATACGCGTGCAGTCTCGGCATTCCACTCGAGCGCGTTTTCTTCGGGTACGACGCCGTGGACAACCAATACTTCGCGGCTGGCGCCGACCGAGCGCGGGGCCAGGATCGGGCGCTGCGCACGGCGCACGGACTTCCCCAGCGGTATCTCATGGCCTCCGGGCGCTTCGTCGCGAAGAAGAACTTTCCCCGGCTGGTCGAAGCATTCGCCCACGCGCTTCGATCCGAAGATACCGGCCACGATCTCCTGATTCTAGGCGATGGACGCGAGCGCCGCGACATCGAGCGGGCCGCGCGCCACCATGGGATTGCCCACCGTTTGAGGCTCCCGGGTTTCCGACCCTACGACGCGCTCCCGATGTTCTACGGTCTCGCGGATGCGTTTGCGCACGTGGCTGTCGCGGAGCAGTGGGGCCTCGTGATCAACGAGGCGACGGCCGCGGCGCTGCCGTTGGTCGTTTCGCATCCCTGCGGAGCGGCGACGGCGCTGGTCGACAGCGGCAAGAATGGTTATCTCGTCGATCCGACGAATGTGCAGGACATCGCCGGTGCATTGCACAAGGTGATGGCAGCGCCGGAAGGAACGCGTCGCGCGATGGGAGCTGAAAGTCGCCGCATCGCCTCGGATTGGGGTCCCGAAAGGTTTGCCCACGGGCTGCGCTCGGCGTGTGAAGCGGCTCTCGCTTGCCCTCCCCGTTCCCTTGGATTGGGAGACCGCGCGCTTTTTCGCGCGCTTTCGCGCATGCATATCAGCAAGGTGAGCTAGCGGCGAATGGCGGCGCCCCTGTCGATCGGCATCGTCACGTCCACGCTGTCACGGTCGGGCGGTGGAATCTTTCCCATCGTGCGCGCGCACGCGCGCGGCCTCGCCGCGCTGCCGATGACGAGCGTCACCGTGCTCGGCCTTCGCGACGCCACGACCGAGGAGGATTTCGAGAGCTGGCAGCCGGTCGTTCCGATCGCATACCGGCCGCTGATTCCCCGCTTCGGTTTCGCGCCGCGGCTCTCCGACGACTTGCAGCGAAGCTCCCATGACGTCGTTCACCAGCACGGGCTTTGGCTCTATCCGTCGATCGCGGTTGCCCGATGGCGTCGGGCGAGGGCGAGGCCGGTCGTCATCTCCACCCAGGGAATGCTGGAGCCGTGGGCGATCGCGAATTCCGCCCTGAAGAAACGCATCGCCGGCGCTCTCTTCGAGCGGTCGAATCTTGCCCACGCCGCGTGCATCCACTGCTCGGCGGCCGAAGTCGACGGGATACACGCCTTCGGTCTGCGCAATCCGATCGCCGTGATCCCGAACGGTGTCGACATTCCGCTCCGCCTGACGCCGTTGGCGAGGCCCGCCTGGATGGGAAGCGAACCGCGCAGGACGTTGCTCTTTCTCGGCAGGATCCATCCCAAGAAGGGGATTCTCGAGCTTCTGCGCGCCTGGTCGAGCCTCAAGAGCGAATTTCCGCAAGTCGCCAAGTCATGGCTCCTCGCGATCGCCGGTTGGGACGATGGAGGACATGCAGCGGAAGTTCGCGCTCTCGCCGAAGAGCTGCGCCTCGATTCGAATAGCGTCGTCTTTCCGGGGCCCCTCTTCGGCGAAGCCAAGACGGCCGCGCTCTCGCATGCGAACGCGTTCATCCTTCCGTCGTACTCGGAGGGCCTGCCGATGACGGTCCTGGAAGCGTGGTCCCAGGGCCTCCCGGTCCTGATGACGCGGGAATGCAATCTCCCCGAAGGATTCGACGCAGGCGCGGCCGTCGAGATCACGACCAGGCCGGACGCGCTGGCCCAGGTCCTTTCGCGAACCCTCGTCCGCGACGATTTGTCCGGCATCGGCATCAAGGGGCGCGATCTCGTGAGATCGCGCTTCGACTGGGGCTCGATCGTGGCAGAGCTTCGTTCGGTCTACGAATGGCTCGTGGAGCGTGGACCTCGGCCGTCTTGCGTGCTAATAGACTAGCCGCATGACACAAGCCATGCGCTCAAACCGCCTCTCCCTCGCCAACCGCGTCGGCCGCAGCCTCTGGCAGGTCGTATGGCTCCTGTTCTTTCGGCCCACGCCGCGAATCCTTCATCCGTGGCGCTGCTTCTTGCTGCGGATATTCGGCGCCAAGCTCGGCAAGGCGGTGCATCCCTACCCTTCCGCGCGCATCTGGGCGCCCTGGAATCTCGAGATGGGCGACCACGCATGCCTCAGCGAGGAAGTGGATTGCTACTGTGTCGACAAGATCCGCATCGGCGCGAATTCCACGGTGAGCCAATACAGCTTCCTCTGCGCGGCGAGCCACGACTACGAGCAGCAATCCTTTCCCATGGTGTCCGCGCCGATCACGATCGGCGAGCGCGTGTGGATCGCCGCGGACGTATTCGTCGCTCCCGGCGTCACCATCGGCAGCGGCACCGTGGTAACGGCACGATCGAGCGTGTTCAGTGACCTTCCCGAGTGGATCGTCGCGAAGGGCAATCCCGCGCTGCCGGTAAAGCCACGAACCCTTCGATGATCTCGATCGTCATCCTGAGCCACAACGAATCCATCAACATGGGCCGATGCCTCGCGAGCGTCGCCTGGTCCGACGACGTGCTCGTGGTCGACTCGGGAAGCACCGACGGCACGATCGAGCAGGCCGAACGGCTGGGCGCCCGCGTCATGCGCCGCCCCTTCGACAACTTCGCCGACCAGCGCAACTTCGCCCTCGATGAAGGACGGCTCAAGCACGAATGGGTGCTGCACCTGGACGCGGACGAGGTGGTGACGCCGGAGCTCGCGCGCGAAGTGCAGGAGATCGCCGCGCGGGGGCAGGGGCGGCCCGGCTACCGCGTGCCTTCCCGCCTGATGATGATGGGGCGCTGGCTCAAGCATTCCGGGATGTACCCAAGCTACCAGGTGCGATTCGGCAGCCGCGAGCGCCTGCGCTTTCACATGGTGGGGCACGGCCAGCGCGAATTGCTCGATCCGGGCGAAATCGGCACGATGAAGGGCGACCTGATCCACTACAATTTCTCGAAGGGGATCTCGGATTGGCTGGCCAAGCACGCGCGTTACGCACGCGATGAGGCGGCGAGCGCCTTGCGCGGCGGCGAAACCTATCGTTGGCGTGACTTGCTGCGCACGACGGACAGGGTCGAGCGGCGGCGCTTGCTCAAGGGCTTGAGCCACGGCATACCGATGCGCCCGCTCGCCCGGTTCGTCTACATTTACCTGGT
>WNFM01263919.1_pt2 | contig 22334 bp, 19 predicted proteins | sample 5400271 | NCBI WGS metagenome assembly WNFM01 (sample SAMN13153352, study PRJNA577476) | soil metagenome | isolation source: 60 cm saprolite on Douglas fir-dominated hillslope | place: USA:California | collected 2013-09-17
AATCCGCGCGCCGCGCTCAATCCGATCCGTGCTGTCGGTGACCAGATCGCCGATGCGATCACGGCGCATAAGCGGATGCCGCGGGATCAAGCGCGCGCGCAGGCGCTGGAGCTGCTGAGCGCTGTACAAATCCGAGATCCCGAAAAGCGCATGGCCGCTTATCCGCACGAACTCTCGGGCGGAATGTGCCAGCGGGTCATGATCGCGATGGCGATTTCCTGCAACCCGGCTTTGCTGATCGCCGACGAGCCGACCACCGGCCTTGACGTCACGACGCAGAAGGTCGTGATGGATCTGCTGACCGGGATTGCGGCCGAGCGGGGCATGTCGACCATCCTGATCACTCATGACCTCGGTCTCGCTGCGCGCTATTGCCGCCGCGTGGTGGTGATGGAGCAGGGCCGCCTGGTCGAGGAAGCCGAACCGAGGACGCTGTTCCGCGCTCCGCAGCACGCCTACACTAAGCGGCTTGTGGCGGCTTCACCCACGGCAACCTCCCGGATCGCGGACTTGGTGCCGGTAGAGGATAGAGGGGGCTACGTTGAAAAACAGGCCGCGCCCCGGCCGCTGCCGGCGCCGGGTACGCCGCCACTGCTTGAGGTACAGAAACTCGCAAAGCGGTTCGATCAGGGGGCCGCGGCGGTCGCGGACTTTTCGATGATGATCAAAGCCGGCGAGAGCGTCGGTCTGGTCGGCGAATCCGGTTCCGGCAAGAGCACGACGTCGCGCATCATCTGCCGGCTGATCGATCCGAGTGAGGGGGAGATCGCATTCGAGGGACAATCGATCGGGCATATTCCGGCCCGCGATTTTCACCGGTCACCGTTTCGCAGGGATATCCAGATCGTCTTTCAAGACCCGAACGACAGTCTCAACCCGCGCTTTACCGCCTTTGACTGCATCGCCCATCCGCTGCTGCGGCTTGGTGGCATGCGCGCCGGCGACGCTTTGCGGCGGCGGGTGGAGGAGTGCGCGCAGCGCGTTGGATTGGAACTCGAACTGCTGACGCGCTTTCCGCATCAGCTTTCAGGCGGCCAGAAGGCCCGTGTCGGTATCGCCCGCGCCATCGCATGCCGGCCGCGCCTGTTGGTGCTGGATGAGCCGACGGCGGCGCTCGACGTCTCGGTGCAGGCGGTGGTGCTGCAATTGCTCGACCGGCTGCGGCGCGAGGATGATCTGGCCTTCCTCTTTGTCAGCCACGACCTCAACGTCGTTCGCATGATGTGCGATCGAACCATCGTGCTTCAAAATGGCCGCATCGTCGAACAGGGCGAAAGCCGCGCCATGTTCGATAATCCGCAAACTGCTTACACGCGCGAGTTGGTCGAAGCTGTGCCGCATATCGAGACAGGGCTAGTTGCGACCGCAACGTGATACTTTTTTTCAGGAGACTACAATGCCTTTCGATTTGATCCTGCGCGGCGGCCGGGTGGTCGACCCCTCCCAGAAGCTCGACGCCGTTACGGATGTTGCCTTTGCCGGCGGCAAGGTGGTCGCAGTCGGAAGCGAGCTCAAGGCCGATTCTGGAACCGACGTGCGCGACGTATCCGGTTACATCGTTACCCCCGGCCTCATCGACTTGCATACCCACGTTTATTGGGGTGGTACCTCGCTCGGCATCGACGCCGAGGAGTTCTGCCGCACGTCCGGCGTCACCACCGCGGTCGACACCGGTAGCGCCGGCCCGGGTAATTTCGCGGGCTTCCGCAAACACGTCATCGAGCGGAGCGAGATCCGCATTCTCGCTTATCTGCATGTTTCGCACGCTGGCATCTACGGGTTCTCCGACCGCGTCATGGTCGGCGAGAGCGAGGAACTGCGGCTGATGAACCCGATCGACGCCGCCAGGGTGGCAGACCAAAATCGCGATATCATCGTCGGCATCAAGGTGCGGGTCGGGCTCCACGCCTCGGGTACCTCCGGGATCGTGCCGCTCGACATCGCGCTTGAGGTTGCCGACCAAGTCGGCATGCCGCTGATGGGGCATATCGACCATCCGCCGCCGAGCTATGAGGAGGTGCTGGCCCGCCTGCGCCCGGGCGACGTTCTCACCCACGCCTTCCGGCCGTTTCCCAACACACCCGCCACCGCCCAGGGCACGGTCAAGAGGGTGGTGCTGGAGGCGCGCGAACGCGGCGTATTGTTCGACATCGGCCACGGCAAGGGCTCGTTCGCCTTCAAGACCGCACGCGCAATGCTTGCCAACGGCTTCTATCCAGACACTATCTCTTCCGACGTCCATGCGCTGTGCATTGACGGCCCGGCCTTCGATCAGGTGACGACCATGTCCAAGTTCCTCTGCATGGGAATGTCACTTCCCGACGTCGTCGCGGCTTCGACGGTCAATGCCGCGATGGCACTGCGCCGTCCCGAACTCGGCAGCCTCAAGCCGGGGAGCGTCGGCGACGCCACGCTGATCTCGATCGCGCAGGGCCAGTTCGATTATGTCGACGTCGTCGGCGAACACTTGATCGGCGACCGCAAGATCGTGCCCGAAGGCGTCGTCATTGGCGGTCGCTGGTGGCACCCGAAAGCGTCGCCGAAGTTCAAACAGCTCGCCGACTGACCGGACTGCGCATCCGCTCGAAAATGTGATCGCTCGAAAAGCTTTCTCCTTCAAGGGAGGCGGGGTCGCATCGCGCCGCGCGCGGGCCCCACTGGCATACCACTTGCAAGCGAAAATGGGCTGATCGCATCGGTCTGGCTGGTCGGTTTCAGCTCGTTTGGCGCCGAATCCTCGGCGAATCATGTGGGCGGAGCCGCGATAACAACCCGAGACTGGGAGAACTCCATGGATCGCAGGACTGTGTTGAAGGGATTGGCCGGGGTGGGAAGCCTGGCAGCGACGGGCGGCCTTGCGATGCCGGCGCTTTCCCAAGGCGCATCGGCGCGCACCTTGCGCTTTGTGCCGCAAGCCAACCTCGCGAATTTCGACCCCATTTGGGGAACCCAGTACGTCGTGCGCAACGCCGCCGCGCTGGTGTGGGACACCCTCTATGGTCTCGATGCCACGCTGCAGCCACAACGCCAGATGGTCGAGTCCGAGGAAGTGTCCGATGACGGGATGGTCTGGACCTTCAAACTCCGGCCGGGGCTGAAGTTTCATGACGGCACGCCCGTGCTGAGCAAGGACGTGGTGGCGAGTCTGGCACGTTGGTCGGCACGTGATCCGATGGGGCTGATGCTCAAGGCGATCCAGAACGAGCTGAGCGCGGTGGACGACAGGACCTTCAAATGGTCGCTGAAGGCGCCTTATCCAAAAATGCTGTTGGCCTTGGGCAAGAACAGCACGCCCTGCGCCTTCATCATGCCGGAGCGTATCGCCCAGACCGATCCGTTCAAGCAGATCCCGGAATATATCGGCTCGGGCCCAATGACGTTCGCGAAGGGCGAGTGGGTGCCAGGAGCCAAAGCGGTGTTCGAGAAGTTTGCCGATTATACGCCGCGGCAGGAGAAGGCCTCGTGGCTCGCCGGTGGCAAGCAGATGCTGGTCGACCGCATCGAGTGGGTGGTGATCCCGGATCCTGCTACGGCGGCGGCAGCGCTTCAGAATGGCGAGGTCGATTGGTGGGAGAGCCCGATCACCGATTTGGTGCCCTCGCTCAAGAAAAACCGCAACATCAACGTCGACATCGCTGACCCGTTGGGCAATATCGGTTCGTTCCGGATGAACCATCTGTATCCGCCCTTCAACGATGTGAAGGTGCGGCGTGCCGTGCTGGCCGCGCTGAGCCAGGAAGACTATATGCGCGCGTTGGTCGGTGACGATACCTCGCTGTGGAAACCGCTGCCGGGCTTCTTCACACCGGACACGCCGCTCTACACGGAGGTCGGTGGGGAGATACTGAAGGGCAAACGCGATCTCGCAATGGCCAAAAAGATGCTGGCCGAGAGCAGCTATTCCGGCCAGCCGGTGACTTGCGTGGTGGCGCAGGATCAACCGATCACCAAGGCGCAGGGTGATGTCACCGCCGATCTACTGAAGCAAATGGGTATGAATGTCGACTTCGTCGCGACCGATTGGGGAACGGTCGGTTCCCGGCGCGCCCAGAAGACGCCTCCGGGCCAGGGCGGCTGGGGGATGTTCCATACCTGGCACGCCGGCGCGGACTGCATCAATCCCGCCGCCTACAACGCCATTCGCGCCAATGGCGACAAGGCGTGGTTCGGCTGGCCGACCAGCGATACCGTGGAAAAGGAAGTGCTGGCGTGGTTCGAGGCGAAAAACCTCGATGAGGAGAAGGCCGCCGTCAATCGCCTCAACAAGGCGGCGATCGATGACGTCGTCTATGCGCCGACCGGCTTCTTTCTGAGCTACACGGCATGGCGCAAGAACGTCTCCGGCATCGCGAAGGGGCCGCTGCCGTTCTTCTGGGGCGTGTCGAAGACCGCATGACGGCGCGGTGATACGACGTGATCTCATACATTCTGCGGCGCATTCTCTCGACCTTGCCCGTGATGGGGATCGTCGCGCTGTTCGTCTTTAGCCTGCTTTACATCGCGCCGGGCGATCCGGCGGCCGTAATTGCCGGCGACCAGGCGAGTCCCGCCGATGTTGAACGGATACGCCAAAGCCTCGGCCTCGACCGGCCGTTCCTTGTCCAGTTCGGCAGCTGGCTTTGGCACATCGTGCACGGCGATCTCGGCACCTCGATCTTCACCAACCTGCCGGTCGCCAAGATGATCGCGCAGCGCATCGAACCGACACTCTCGCTGATGGCGATTACGCTGGTCCTGACCATCCTTGTCGCGGTGCCGCTCGGCGTGGTGGCGGCATGGAAGGCGGGAAGCTGGATCGACCGCACCATCATGGCATTCGCCGTGTTCGCCTTCTCGCTTCCGGTCTTTGTTGTCGGATACGTGCTTGCTTACGTGTTCGCGCTGCAGTTCGAATGGCTTCCGGTGCAGGGCTACACGCCGTTGTCAGCAGGCCTTTGGCCGTGGTTGCAGAACCTGATACTCCCGGCCCTGGCTCTCGGCAGCGTCTACATCGCGCTGATCGCGCGCATTACCCGGGCCTCGATGCTCGAGGTGTTGCAGCAGGATTATGTCCGCACCGCCCGCGCCAAGGGCCTCGGGCAGCGCAACATCCTGTTCGTTCACGCGTTGAAAAACGCGGCTGTTCCAATCGTGACGGTGATCGGTATCGGCATCGCGCTCTTGATCGGCGGCGCGGTGGTGACTGAAAGTGTGTTCGCGATTCCCGGCCTTGGCCGGCTCACGATCGACGCGATTCTGCGCCGCGACTATCCCGTTATTCAGGGCATCGTGCTGCTGTTCAGCTTCCTCTATGTGCTGGTCAATCTGATGGTCGACGTCACCTATACCCTGGTCGATCCGAGGATCCGCTATTGACCGTCCTGGACACCAGCGCCGTACGGGTACCGCCGGGCCTCGCGATCGCGCCGCAACTGCCGGATTTGCTGCTGCCGGTCAAAATTCGTCGCGGTGCGCTCGGCTTCCTGCGCAATCATCCGACGGTGGCGATCGGCGCCGCATTGCTGCTCTGTCTCGTCCTGGTCGGGGTCTTTGCGCCCTGGCTCGGGACCGTCGACCCGACCGCGATCGCGCCCGCCAAGCGCACGCGCGTACCGTCAGCGGATTACTGGTTCGGCACAGATTTGCTGGGCCGCGACATCTATTCACGCGTGCTCTATGGCGCGCGGGTCTCGCTCACGGTCGGTCTTTCGGTGGCGGTACTGGCCTCACTCGCCGGACTTGCTATCGGCCTCGTCTCGGGTTTCGTGCGATGGGCTGATGGCATCATCATGCGGTTCATGGACGGGCTGATGTCGATCCCGCCGATCCTGCTTGCGGTCGCGCTGATGGCGTTGACGCGCGCCAGCGTCGGCAACGTCATCCTTGCCATCACCGTCGCCGAAATCCCGCGCGTTTCGCGTCTGGTGCGCAGCGTCGTGCTGTCGCTTCGCGAGCAGCCCTATGTCGACGCTGCCACAGCTTCCGGCACGCGAACGCCGATGATCATCCTGCGTCACATCCTGCCTAACACAATGGCGCCGATGCTGGTCCAGGCAACCTACATCTGCGCCAGCGCCATGATCGTGGAGTCCATCCTCTCCTTCATCGGCGCCGGCACGCCGCCCACTATTCCGTCCTGGGGCAACATCATGGCCGAGGGCAGAGCGCTGTGGCAGGTCAAGCCGTACATCGTATTCTTCCCTGCCGCGTTCCTGTCGGTCACCGTGCTCGCCGTCAATTTGCTCGGCGACGGCTTGCGTGATGCGCTCGATCCGCGAATGGCGAAGGGCCTGTGATCCGATGGCATTGCTCGAAGTGCAGAATCTGCAGACCCATTTCCGTACCCCGGAGGGTATCAACCGCGCCGTCGACGGCGTATCGTTCCATGTCAACGAAGGAGAGACGTTGGCCATCGTCGGTGAATCCGGCTGCGGCAAGTCGGTCACCTCGATGTCGCTGATGCGGCTCATCCCCGAGCCCCCGGGCAAGATCGCGGGTTCTGTTCTCTTCCAGGGAACGGATCTGCTGCAACTCTCCGAGCGCGAGATGCGCGCCATCCGCGGCAACGACATTTCGATGATCTTCCAGGAGCCGATGTCTAGCCTCAACCCGGTGCTGACCATCGGTCGTCAGATCGGTGAGACGCTGCGGATGCATCAGGGGTTGGACAAGCAGGCCGCGGAAGTTCGCGCCATCGAGATGCTGACATTGGTCGGCATCCCCGAGCCGGTGCGCCGCGTGCGCGAATATCCGCATCAGCTCTCCGGCGGCATGCGCCAGCGCGTGATGATCGCCATGGCGCTCGCCTGCAATCCAAAACTCCTCATCGCCGATGAACCGACTACGGCGCTGGATGTCACAATCCAGGCGCAGATCCTGCAGTTGATGCTGGACCTCAAACGCCGCGTCGGCGCGGCGATCATTCTGGTCACCCATGATCTCGGCGTGGTCGCAGAAATCGCCGAGCGCGTCATGGTGATGTATGCCGGCCGCAAGGTGGAGGAGGCGCCGGTGGCCGAGTTGTTCCGCATCCCCCGTCATCCCTATACGCAGGGCCTGCTTGGCGCGGTGCCCAAGCTCGGCTCCTCGCTGTCGGGCGCGGCTCGGCGCCTCGCCGAGATACCCGGCCAGGTGCCGAGCCTCAAGAACAGGATCGACGGCTGCGTCTTTGCCGGGCGGTGCGCGCTGGCGACCGATCTCTGTCGCCAGGTCGCGCCGGGTCTTGAAGAGAAGGGTCCCCGCCACTTCGCCGCCTGCCATTACGCGGTCAAGGAAGCGGTGGCGGCATGAGTGCTCCGCTGCTGCAGGTCAATGACCTCAAGAAGCATTTTCCGGTGCGTGGCGGCCTGTTCAGCCGCAAGTCCAACTGGGTCTATGCCGTGGATGGCGTGTCCTTTGAGGTCGAGCGCGGCGAGACCCTGTCTCTCGTCGGCGAGTCCGGCTGCGGCAAGTCAACGGTCGGCCGGTCCATCCTGCGGCTGTTCGACATCACGGCCGGCCAGGTCGTGCTGGACGGCCAGCGTATCGACGATGCTTCACCCGCGGGGTTGCGCAGCATGCGCCGCCGCGTTCAGGTGGTCTTCCAGGATCCATTCTCGAGCCTCAATCCGCGTATGCGCGTGCGTGCCATCCTGGCCGAGCCGATCCGTAATTTCGGCCTTGCGAGATCTTCCGCCGAACTCGAAGCGAAGATCGTGGCGCTGATGGACACGGTTCGCCTGCCGCGCGATGCGCTGGACCGCCTGCCGCACGAATTTTCGGGCGGTCAGCGCCAGCGCATCGGAATAGCCCGGGCACTCGCGGCGGAACCCGAACTGATCGTCTGTGACGAGGCGGTCTCGGCGCTCGACGTCTCGGTCAAGGCGCAAATCGTCAACCTGCTGCAGGATCTGCAGCAGGAGTTCGGCCTCGCACTGCTCTTCATCAGCCACGATTTGGCGATCGTCGAGCACATGACGCACCGTGTTGCCGTCATGTATCTCGGAAAGATCGTAGAGATGGCGCCAAGGCAGCAAATCTTCACCGCACCGAAGCATCCCTACACCAGGGCCTTGCTCTCGGCGGTGCCGGTGCCGGAGCCCGGGGCGATCCGCAACCCGATCATCCTAAAGGGCGATGTGCCGAGCCCGATCAATCCACCCAGCGGATGCCGCTTCCACACCCGTTGTCCCTACGTGTTCGATCGCTGTCGCACGGAGGAGCCGGAGTTTCGGTTAACCGGGGGGGCCCACTGGGCGGCGTGTCATCTCGATGCACTGCCGGAGCAACGGGCACCGTCAGTGGCGGCGGCCCCGACGCAATGACGAAGCCAGAGCGCTTCTTCGGTCAGCACTTCGCCGGCGCTGACTCCGCGGAGCGCATTATCCGCAAGGACCCAGGCGTCATCGACGCGCGAGCGGCCCTCAGGCATCAACCGTGCGTTCTCACGGCGCTATCAGAAAAGGTTCGGCGGGAAGTCTCGGACTTACTCATTTCTCACACCGGATCAGTGAGTCCCATCAGGAGTGTTTGTCGAGGCGGCGCTTGAGCAAAGTCAGGTGTTGCAACAGATCGGACTGCGCGACGTGTGACAGCTCGCCAATCAGCGCAATCACCCATTCCTCGTGCCGGCGGGCCATCCGGGCGAATTCCTTCGCGCCTACCTGCGACAGCCGTAAACGGAAGGTGCGGCGGTCGTCGGAATCGACCTCACGATGGATAAAGCCGTCGGCTTCCAGCTTCTGCACCAGGGCGGTGATGGCACCGTTTGAGACCATCAGGAGTTCGGAGACCTCCGACATGGTCGCGCCTGCCGGCCTGCGCGCGAGTTGCGCCAAAAGGTCGAAGCGCGCCAGCGTAGTGTTGAACTCCTTGCGCAGCCTTGCGTTCAGCGCCTTCTCGATCCTGGTGGCGCAGGAGAGCAGGCGCAGCCAGATGCGCAATTCCAGGTGTGCGCCGTCGGATTCGTGCGCCGGCTCGGTCGGCTGCGGCGGTTGCGCCCGTGCGACCTTGGGGGATCGGGCCTTTCGTTTGACTGTGGCATCCATGGCTGGTTTCTCACCGGGCTAGATGGAAATCGATCCGATGCTGGCTCCGCCGCAGACATAAAGCGTCTGTCCGGTGATGAAGTCGGCATCCGGTGAACTGAAGAAACTGACCGCGCGCGCGACGTCGGTGGATTTGCCGAGGCGGCCGAGAGGAATCGACTGCGCCAGCTTCTGGGCGCGTTCGGATTCCGGCGACATCACGCTCTCGAACATCTCGGTATCTCCGATCGGGCCGGGCGCGACGACATTGACGGTAATTCGAAAAGGGGCAAGCTCCAGCGCCCAGGTCCGCGCCATGCCAATGATGCCGGCTTTGGTGGCCGAATAGACCGTGCGTGTGGCAGCGCCGAGTGCGGCGCGGGACGACAGCAGCACAATGCGGCCGAATCGAGCCTGCTTCATGCCCGGCAGCGCCGCCTGCGCCAGCGCAATCGCGGCACCGAAATGCAGCTGGGCCAATGCGACGACATCTTCGTCAGCAACCTCTTCCAGTGGCTTGGCACGGATCGCGCCGGCATTGTGCACGACGTGGGTGATCGCAACCTTCGCAGCGATCTCGTCCGCTGCCTGCCGCGTCGCGGTCGCATCGAGCAGGTCGACCTCGCGCGAGGAGAGCTTTGGATGGCTCCAGTCGGGCTTGCGCCGCGACAGCGAAATCACGTCATAACCCTCGGCGAGAAGTCCGCGCGCGATCGCAGCGCCAATGCCGGTATTGCCGCCGGTTACGATCGCCGTGTGGTGCACGCTCATCATCCCTCACATGAATAGCTGGATGTTGCCGAAGGCAGCATCGCAATTGACCAGGTCGACGCGCTTGAGCCTGATCTTCAGCTTGCCGTTCTCGACACTCAGATGATGCGTGGCCCAGGCCGCATAGAGCGTCTGCTCTTCCAGACGGGTCTCGACATAATGCATCGCCGTCCAGGTGACATAGCTGTTGGCGGCGGCGTCGCGCGAATCGACCTGCGGCGTCTGCAGGACGTGGTGGCAGCGGCTCTTCGGCTTCTGGCTGAAGGTCCGGGCGCCCTTGAGCCGCTCAACCCGGATCGAGAGCAACAGCTTGTCCTCGTACATCAGCGAGCAGGTCAGCCGCGGATCGGTTTGATTCCATTCCAGCGGCATCCAGTAGAAGGCGTCGTCGGCGTACATATCGAGCCATTCGTCGAAACGCTGCTGGTCGATCAGCCGCGCCTCGCGCACGACGAAATCGATCAACTCCTCGTCGGTGGGGACTACATTTTTCAGTTGAGCTTCGGCGACCATGCTCATGTCACATCCCCATCGTCATGAACTTGGTCCACGCCCGGAACTGGTGGCGCATCGGCCACTCGCTGGTCCCGTTGATTGCCACGTTGGTCTGTTCGGCCTCGTCGGGGCTGTAGAGGCGCTGGAGGTTCACCCACTCATTGCCGTTCGAGTGCAGGCCTTCCTGCGCGCGTTCGTACATTTCGAGGTCGTCATGACCGACAATGGAGGTTGGCGCATTGATCAGCCGGTTGTACATCAGCGTGCGCTCCAGCAGCATGTCCGGCGCATCGACGAGCTGGAAGGTCCAGGATTCGACCAGCGTCTTGTTGGCCGCGATCGGCTTGAACTGCCGCAATAGCTGGATCGGGCCCTTGATCATGATGTTCGGGAAGTAGACGGTGTTGTGTCTGTTCTCGTCCAGGATCGTCTTGGCGCGGGCCTCGCCATAGGCCGCGGTCATCTTGTCGAAATAGCCGGGTACCGCCGAATAGTCGGAATGGATCGAGTGGTGCACGCCGGTGTGGCCGTGGCCGTTGTCCCAGATCCGGATGCCCATGTTCTCGAAGAACTCGTAGGGGCTCATGAAGGGCGCGATGATCTCGACCGCCATCGGCTTCCTGGTGCCGGGAGGCGCTTTCTTCCAGACCTCGACCGCAGTCCCCGCGGAAGATTCGTGCGCCACCATGGGATGACAGGTGTCGGTCTGGTTCTCGACCAGCATCTTCCAATTGCAATTGTGCATGTAGCGCAGCACACCGCCTGCGACCTTGAGCTGGCCGGCTGGCGAGCGGTCGACCATGTTGTCGAAGCTCGACAGGCTCTCGCCGAAGAACTCCTCGAAGCCGAGGCCGCCGTCATTGATCTTGGCGAACACGAAGCCGCGATAGTTGCGGACATGGCGCACCGGCGCCATCCCGCTCGCCGCACGGCTCTGTTCGAAGCTGGTGTTCTCGTAGCCCTTTTTCAGGGGAATCGCGAGCAGCGAGCCGTCGGTCTTGAAGCTCCAGGCGTGGTAGGGGCAGCGGAAGAATTTTCCGGTGTTGCCGCAGGTCTCGGACGTGATGCGCGTGCCCTTGTGGGGGCAGCGGTTGTGCAGCACTTTCACCGTTCCGTCGGTGTGGCGAACCAGCAGGACCGGCTGGGTGCCGATCGTGGTACTAAAGTAGTCGCCGGGATTGGAGACCTGGCTATCGTGGCCGACGTAGACCCAGCTATTCGGGAACATGTGCTCCATCTCGAGCTGGAACACCTCCTCGCTGACATAGACATCGCGGTGAACCTCTTGGTCGCGGACCAGGGCGCGAAGCGCTGCGGCGTTGCCGCCATATCGGGTCATGCGTTCCTCCATCACAGGTCGAGCACGAGTCGCTTGGTTTTCGCGCGCGAAATACAGATCTGCATCACCTTGTTCGACGCCTTCTCGCCTTCGCTCAAGATGTAATCGCGATGATCGGGAATGCCCGAGATCACCGTGGTCTGGCAGATGCCGCAATCGCCGCGCTTGCAGTCATGTATCGGGTCTTCGCCGGCCTCGAGCAGCACGTCGAGGATGGTCTTGCCGGCAGGAATCTCAAAAACGCGCCCGCTGCCCTTCAGTTCGACCTCGAAACTGGCATCGCCGGACTTCTCTTCGGGCGCGGTGAAGATTTCGAAATGCAGACGCCCTTGCGGCCAGTTCATCTGCTTGGCCAGCGCGATCGAAGCTTCGATCATCGGCAGCGGTCCGCAGAGGTAAAGCGGCACGTCGGGCGCGAGCCGCGCCATCAGGCCATCGAGATCGAAAAGCCGGCCCGCGTCGTCGTCGGCGTGGATGGTCGCACTTACGCTGGCCAACCGCTTAATGTCGCCGAGAAAGGCGAGCTCACTGCGGCTGCGTCCGGCATAATGGAACGAGAACGGCCGCTTCGCTGCATTCAATTCGCAGGCCATCGCGAGCAGCGGCGTCACGCCGATGCCGCCCGCGACGAGCGCGACTTCGCCCGCGTCCGCGCCGAGGGGGAAATTATTCGCCGGCGGCGAGACCGTCAGGCGATCGCCGGTCTTGAGGCCGTGCATGAAAGTAGATCCGCCGCGGCTTCTGCTCTCCTGCAGCACGGCGATGCGATAGGCAACCGGATGTTCGGCGGCCGCGCGCGGCGACGCGGTCTCGATCAGCGAATAGGAGCGCCGGCCAATACTGGGCAGATGGACGTCGATATGGGCGCCCGCGGCCCAGCCCGGCATCGGAGCGCCGTTGGCGCGCGCAAGCGCGAATTCGCGGATCCGCGGCGTGAGCGCCTCGGCCTTCGACACCACGACCTCGAACTGATCCATCCTCAGGTGTCCTCGAACAGCGTCTCGACGGTGCGCAACGCGCCGTCGAGTTCGGCACCATCAGCATCCTTCAGTGCCACCTTGATCAGCCGCTGTACCCATTCGGCGGCGTCAGATCGACCGGCCAGGCGTTCAGACGCCTGCATGACCTTGTCGAACTTCGATTCACCGCGGGAATGCGTGTCGGAATAGCCGGCGACGAGACGGCGAGCCTCGCACACGGCGGTAGCGAGCGCTGTATCGCTCGCGGCGAATTTCCGGACGCGCTGCGACCATTGGTCGAGATGGCGCATCTCGCGGGCGTGCCGCAGCGTGCGACGGCGGAACCGCCGCAGCCCTGCCACGAAGTACAACATCAGGAACGCCGCCGGCGCGGTGGTGCGCAGTTTTCGTCCGCGATCGACCAGCCGGGAGAGCCGTTCGCTGCGCTCGACCTTTTTGCCGAGCCGCGGCGGCAGGAGCCCCGCCAATTCCTCGATCCGTGGATGGAAGAATTCGGTGATCCCGAGAATCTGGTCGTCGCCGGCCCGCGCCTCGCGGCGCACCCGGTCGAATCGGCCGGCGCGCGTCTTCAAATCCGCCACGCGGATCACGTCGTCATAGGCCATCGCGATGGCGAGATATTTGGCAAAGGCCTGCAGCAGTTCCGCCGAGTCGCGCGGCATCGTCTCCAGCCGGTCGAGATATTCGCCGCCATAGGCGATATCCTGATAATCGACCACGCGCTGCAGTCCGGCGGCGACGATGCCGTGTAACTCAGCCGGAAATTGCCGCGCCCGTGCGACCAGCGCGTCGTAATCGGCATGGCCGATCGGTTCGAGGCGCGGAAAGCGCTTTGCGAGCGGCGGCTTAGCCGTTGGCTTGATCTTGGGATCCTGATTGAGCGTGGCGACGGCGCGCTCGCGGCCGGCGGCGAAGGCGCGCAGGCTGGCATCGACGCCGACGCCGGCCGAGCGAATTGTGGCTTCAAAATCCTCTGTCGTGAAGGGCAGGGCGCCGGAGCCCGCGAGCGCACCGAACAGCACCGAGGAAACCACGCTGCCGGTGGCGTCGGCGATCTCGGCCATGTCGAACGCGATGAAACGGTTGGCTGCGACATTGGCGGCCTCATAGACCTGCGATGCGTCGGCGGTGCCGTCGCCGGGTGCGGTCTTCTCGACCACGGCCAACGAGCGGTGCGAGGAGCCGATCAAAAGCGTGCGGTCGGGCGAGACCAGCCCGCGCAAGATGGCGCGTCCGGCCTCCATCAATTCGGCGCCGATAACGATGTCGACCTTGCCGGGCGCCGGCATCAGCGACAGCACGGGGTGACGGTCCGGCTTGCCTGGATCGGGCGCGATCATCTCGATGTAATAGATCGTGGCGCCTGTGCGCTGGGCGACACCGGGCACCGAGGTCGATTGTGCGAACCAGCCGCGCCGCTCGGCCAGAGCGACGATCCAGTCGACCAGTACGCCGCCGCCCTGGCCACCCATCGCGAGCACCGCGACGGTGATGGGGCGCGCCTGACTGAGCGCGATGGAGGCGGGCTCGACCGAGACGTTCATGCCGCCTCCTGCTCGAACATGACCCGCCGTCCCGCCCGCCAGCGCTGCAAGGCGCCGATCATCCGTTGCCAGATGCGGTCGAGTCTCGCTTCGAATGCGGTCGGATTGGAAACGATGTCGGCGCGGTAGAAGGAGGGACACAAGACGGCGGCGTCCGCGACTTCGCCGCAATGGCCGCAGCCGACGCAAGTGTTGTCAACGGCGGCGACCGGATTGTCCTTTAGCGGGTCGCTGGTCGGCTTCACCGACAGCGACGGACAGCCGGAAAGGCGGATGCAGGCATGGTCCCCGGAGCAGACGTCTTCATCGACGCCGAAGCGCTCACGCACGACGCGCTCGCCGCGTTTGGCGGCGGCAGCCACCAGCGGCTTCACCCGCCGCTGCTTGTTCAGCATGCATTCCGACGAGGCTACGATGATCTTTGGACCCTTTTCCTTCGTCGTCAGTGCTTCGCGCAGGGTGTCGCGCATGTGCGAGACGTCGTAGGTGCGGTCGATCTGGCGCACCCATTTGGCGCCGACGCCCTTCACCGCCTCGACGATCGGATGCTTGGTCGAGCGCGAACGGTTATCGGCGCGGGAGGAGGGGATATCCTGGCCGCCGGTGGCGGCGGAATAGTAATTGTCGACCACGACGATGACGCCGTCGTGCTGGTTGAAGACGGCGTTGCCGACGCCGCTGGTCAACCCATTATGCCAGAAGCCGCCGTCGCCCATCATCGAGATCGAGCGCTTGCTTGCGGGAACGTTGAAGGCGGAGGCCGACGCCGGGCCCAGTCCGTAGCCCATGGTGGTGGCGCCGATATTGAACGGCGGCAGGATCGAAAACAAATGGCAGCCGATATCGGCGGCGATATGGTGCGGGCCGAGCTCCTTTTCCACGAGCTTCATCGCGGAAAAGATTGGCCGCTCCGGACACCCGGTGCAGAAGCCCGGCGGTCGCGGCGGCACCACGTCGGCCAGCGCGCGGATCTTGTCGTCGACCTCGACACGGTCGATGTTCGGCGCGCGCGCGGAATCCGGCAGCGCATCCGCGCGCCAGCGGCGGACGAAGGCTCCGATTGCTGTGCCCATGACTTGGGCGGTGTATTCGCCGGCCATCGGGAGCAGGTCCTTGCCGTGCAGCTTGGCCGGAATGTCCGCGTTGCGCAGGATCTTGTGCAGCGTCTGCTCGATGAATTCGGGCTGGCCCTCCTCGACCATCAGCACTGCCTTCTTGCCGCGGCAGAAGTCGATCACCTCGCGGTCCACGATGGGATAGGTCACGTTCATCACGTAGAGGGGCACCCGGGTCTCGCCCCAGATATCGGCAAGGCCAGCCTCGCGTAGCGCGGTGACGACCCCGTTATACATGCCGCCCTGCATGATGATGCCGATATCGTCGATATCGCCCTCGAAGGTCTCGTTCATGCCACGGGTGTGGATGAATTCGACCGCCGCAGGCCAGCGCTGCTCGATCTTCTCTTTCTCATGCTGGAACGAGGCGGGTGGCAGCACGATGCGGTTGGTGTCGCGCGACGGCGCATCGAGCGCGCGGGAAAGCGGAAAGGAAGGGCGGACGTTGTCGCGGGTGGCGAAGCGGCCGTGCACATGACAGGCGCGTATCCGCCCCTCCAGCATGACGGGCGTATTCGACGCCTCGGATAGCTCGAAGGAATCGTGCACGGCCTTGACGATGGACGCCACGTTGGGCCGCGGATCGACCAGCCAGAGCTGCGACTTCATCGCAAACGCATGCGAACGCTCCTGCATGATGGAGGAGCCTTCGCCGTAATCCTCGCCGATGATGACGAGCGCGCCGCCGGTTACGCCACCCGAGGACAGGTTGGCGAGCGCATCAGACGCGACATTGATGCCGACCGGGGCTTTGAACGTGACCGCGCCACGGATCGGATACATCACCGAGGCGGCCAGCGTCGCCGCCGCCGTCGCCTCGCTGGCGCTCGATTCGAAATGCACGCCGAGATCGGAAAGGATATCCTGGGCGTCCGACAGCACGTCCATCAGATGCGAGATCGGCGCGCCCTGGTAGCCGGCGACATAGCTAACACCGCATTCGAGCAATGCCTTGGTGATCGCGAGGATACCTTCGCCACGAAATTCCTGGCCGGCGCCCAGCTTCAGGTCCTCCACCTCGCGCGCGAAAGAGCGTTCTGCCATGCTCGCCTCCTCGGCCTTGCCGGGAACTCCGGATAACCGAATATAATTTTAGACATCAAACAAAAATGATGTCAATCGGACTTGCGGGTTTGCGCATTGCAAAACGCAATGCCAGCTTCGATCTGCAATGTTGCGGCCTATTTCGTAGGCCTCATGCACAGCCGGGCGGCGTCGGTGCCGGATTGGCTCGCTTGACAGGATATTTTAGCCATGAAACATTATTGGTGTGCGTCGCTTCTGGCCGCGTGCTTCGCGCTCATGTCGACGATGCGGTGATTCAGGACAAGGAACGCTGCCACATCGATACGCAGGCGCTGCGTCTGATCGCTCGCATGCACGGAAGCGGCTGGTATGCGCGGTCCACCGATCTGTTCCAAATCGATCGGCCGAGCTGGGCCGCCTGGCAGGAAAGGACGCGAAAGCGAAACCTGCGTGACGGGTTTCCGATGCGCGGCGCGCTTTCCGCTCCTGGCGATATCGTTTGCGCAGCGATCGAACACAGTCAGGCGACGAATCGGGAGGACATGTTGAAGATCGCAGTGTTGGGAGGAGGCAACGGTTCGTTCGCGGCTGCCGGCGACTTTACCCTGTCCGGTCACGAAGTCCGGCTCTGGCGGCGGGATCCCGCAGAGGTCAAGGCGCACCGCGATCAGGGAGGTACGATATCGGTCGTCGACCGGTCGGGCCGTCGTGAGGCCAGGCTTGCGATGGTCACGTCTTCCATCGCGGAAGCCATCGAAGCCGCCGATCTCATCCTGTGTCCGGCGCCGGCTTTCGCCCAACCCGCCATTGCTGAATTGGCCGGGCCGCATTTGCGCGACGGCCAGGTCGTGTTTCTGCCTCCCGGCACTTTCGGCTCCTACATCTTCGCCTGCGCCGCGAAAGACGCGGGCAACCGCGCAGAGATCGCAACCGCAGAGACCGGCACCCTTCCGTGGCTGGCGCGCAAGCAAGGCTCCTATGCGGTCCGCATCTCCGGCAGAGGTGCGCGGTTGCCAACGGGGGTGTTTCCATTGCGCCTTGCGCCGCACGCGCTCGACGTGATCGAGCGCGCGTTTCCGAACGCCATCGAGCCGTGCGGCGATGCGCTGTCGGGCGCGTTGATGAATGCCGGTCCGATCATCCATCCGCCGCTGATCACCATGAACGCCGGCCCGATCGAACATTTCGAGAAGTGGGACATCCACAAGGAAGGTACCCAGCCGGCCATCCGCCGCGTCACGGACGCACTCGATGCCGAACGAATCGCCATCCGCGAGGCGCTTGGCTACGGAGCGCCGCATTTCCCGCTTGCCGATCACTATTCGCGCGACGGCGAACCCTGGATGTACGCCCGCGATGCGCACGACCAGCTCACGGATTCGGGCGATTGGTCCGAACGTCTCATCCTCGTCGAGCATCGTTACATGCTGGAGGATTTGCGCCTGGGCCTGTCGTTCCTTGCATCGGTGGCGGACCTCGCAGGCGTGCAAACGCCGCTCGTCGGGGCATTCCTGGCGATCGGCTCCGCCGTCACGCGACAGGATTTTGCGGTGACGGGGCGGACCTTGTCGTCGCTCGGCCTCGGCGATTTCGACCGGGCCGCATTGCAAAATCTTCTGGTGGAGGGCTTTCGGTGAAACCGGTCATCGGATGTCTCGGCGCCGGCCGAATGGGCCGCGGGATTGCGGTCGTGTTCGCTTTCGCCGGCCACCAGGTGACCGTCGTCGACTTCAAGGAACGAGAGGCGTCGGCATTTGACGCGCTGGCAGCCGAAGCCAGGGCGGAAATCCGTTCGACGCTCGATATCCTCTCGCGCATTGGTCTGCTGCGACCAGAGCTTGTGCCCACGATTGCCGAACGGATCGCGATCGTGCCTCGGCAGGAGGCGAGTGCGGCACTGCCGCGCTGCGATGTCATCTTCGAGGGAATGCCGGAAATACTCAGCTTGAAGCAGGCGGCGCTGGCCGAGGCCTCACGGCTGGCGGGCGAGGGGCCGATCATCGCCTCGACCACGTCGACGATACTAGTCGACGATCTCGCGGGATCAATCGAACACCCTGGCCGTTTCCTCAATGCGCATTGGCTCAATCCGGCCTATCTGGTGCCGTTGATCGAATTGTCTGCGGGGCGGCTCACCGCGCCGGAAGTTACGGCGCGGATGAAGACGCTGCTCGAAGGCATCGGCAAGGTGCCGGTCGTCTGCGCGGCGCGGCCGGGCTTCATCGTTCCGCGAATCCAGACGCTGGCGATGAACGAAGCCGCTCGCATGGTGGAGGAGGGGGTCGCCTCGGCGGAGGATATCGACAAGGCCGTGATCTATGGCTTCGGATTCCGCTTTGCGGTGCTCGGCCTGCTCGAGTTCATCGACTGGGGCGGTGGCGATATCCTGCATCACGCCAGTCGCTACCTGGTCGAGGCACTCGGCGACAGCCGTTACGCCGCACCTGACATCATCACGACGAATATGCGCGAGGGACGCATCGGCATGAAGACCGGGCAGGGCTTCATGAACTACGAAGGCGTCGACCAGGCCACCTACCGCGAGCAACGCCTGGCGGCCTTTGCCTCGGCGCTGCGGGCCATGGGTCTTGCGCGCGACCCCGTCGCTTGAGGCCCGGCAGCTTCAGTTACCGCCGAGATACGCTGCGATCAGCTTCGGGTCGTGGATCAACGTGTCTGCCGGCCCGGCCTGGATGATCTCGCCGGTTTCCAGCACATAGCCGTAATCCGCAGTCTCCAGCGCGGCGCGGGCATTCTGCTCGACGAGCAGGACCGATACGCCGAGGCTGCGCAGCGAGGCGATGGTGCGGAAGATCTCGCGGACGATGAGCGGCGCGAGACCGAGACTGGGTTCATCGAGGACGAGGAGCTTTGGCTTCGCCATCAGCGCGCGGCCGAGCGCAAGCATTTGCCGCTCTCCGCCCGACAGCGTGCCGGCGGCCTGCTTGCTGCGCTCCTTCAGCCGCGGGAAGCGGTCGAATACGTCGTCGAGGCTTTTGCGCGTCGTCGAGCGATCGCGCAGGCTGTAGGTGCCGAGCAGCAGATTGTCAGCCACCGACATGTCGGCAAACAGTTCGCGCTTCTCGGGCACGAGGCAAAGGCCGCGTTCGACGCGGCCCTCGACGTCGATCCGCGCCAGATCGACTCCCTGAAACACCATCCGACCCGTAGACTTCAGCAGGCCTATCGCGGCCATCAGAAGTGTCGTCTTGCCGGCGCCATTCGGGCCGATCACGGTCACGATCTGCCCCTGCTCGACGGAAAGCGACACATTCCGTACGGCCTCCACCTTGCCGTAGGCGACCGACACGTTCTCGACCGAGAACATCTGTGTCACGCGACACCTCCGAGATAGGCTTCCTGGACGCGGGCGTCGCTGCGGATCGCCGCCGGCTCGCCCTCGCAGAGCTTTGAGCCGAAATCGAGCACGACGATGCGGTCGACCAGCGACATCACGAACTCCATGTCGTGCTCGACCAGCAGGATGGTCAGGAGGTCCGTACGCAGCGACCGCAGCAACTCGGCGAGCTTGAGTTTTTCCTGGCGCCGCAGGCCAGCCGCCGGCTCGTCGAGGACAAGCAGTGTCGGATCGGCTGCGAGCGCGCGCGCGATCTCGAGCACGCGCTGATTGCCGAGCGGCAGGTTACCGGCGAGCTCGAATGGCTTGTCGCTGAGCCCGACTCGTTCGAGCTGCTTCAGCGCTTCGTAGCGGGCGCTTGCCTCTTCTGCTTGATTCAGGCGCAGGGCGCCAGCGAAGAGGCCGGTCTTGGTGCGTGAATAGGTGCCGAGCAGTACATTGTCGAGCAGCGTCATGCGCGGGCGCAGCTTGACGTGCTGGAAGGTCCGGGAGATTCCGGAGCGGGCGATGTAGAATTGCCGGTCGTGCGTGATTGCGCGGCCGGCGAAAGCGATCTCGCCGCTGTTGGCGCGGAGCGCGCCGGTAAGCAGGTTGAACATCGTGGTCTTGCCGGCGCCGTTCGGACCGATCAGCCCGAGGATCTCGCCGGACCTGACCTCGAAGCTGACATTGTTGACGGCGACGAGACCGCCAAATCGTCGCTGCACGTCGCTGACCTTGAGAAGCAGTGTGCCCGGCGCCGGCTGCTCGCGGCGCGGCAACGCCGTCGCCGCTTGCGGACGGGACTGCTCGAGGTCCGGGAGAAAACCTGCGAGGAACGGGACGATGCCCTGCCGGGCGCGTTGCAGGAACAGGATGAACAGCGCCGAGAACGCCACGATCTCGAGCTGGCCGGAGGCGCCCTTTGCGATCAGCGGCAGGTAGTCCTGCACGGTGTTCTTCAGGAGCGTGACGACCGCGGCGCCCATTACGCCGCCCAGGATGCTGCCGGAGCCGCCGACCATCGCCATCATCAGATATTCGATACCCATGCTGGCGTCGAACGGTCCGGGGCTGACGAAACGGCCGAGATGGGCGTAGAGCCATCCCGACAGCGCGCCGAGGAACGCCGCGATCACGAACGTCACCAGCTTGATCTGGAACGCGCTGATCCCGAGGCTTTCGACCAGCGTATTGCCGCCACGGAGCGCGCGCATGGCGCGGCCGATCCGGGAGTCGAGAAGGTTGTAGCAGACGAACAGGACCGCCACGACGATCGCCCAGATCAGGAAATAGATCTGCCGGCTCTCGATCAGCGCGACCGGGCCGATCGAAATCGGCGGAATGCCCGAGATACCGTTATGTTGACCGAGGCCATCGATGTTGCCGAACAGGAACGCGATCGCCAGTCCCCAGGCGACCGTGCTCAGCGACAGGAAGTGACCGCCCAGACGCAGCGTCACGAAGCCCAGAATCGCGGCGATGCTGCAGGTCAGGACGACCGCCAGCACCAGTCCGAGCCATGGCGAATAGCCGTTGACCGCCGTGACCCAGGCGGTTGAGTAAGCCGCGACACCGACGAAAGCCGCTTGACCGAATGAGATAATGCCGCCGACGCCGGTCAGCAGCGCCAGCCCGATGGCGGCAAGCGAGTAGATGCCGATATAGTTCAGCAATGTGATGCTGAACGGATTGAGTACGAAGGGCGCCGCTACGAGGCAGGCGATTGCCGCGGCGATGATGAGACGGATCTGCCGCAGTGTCATTCCTCGACTTCCTCTTCAGAATGGTCCGAGGCGAGCGAGCGCCAGAGCAGGACGGGGATCAGCAACGAGAAGACGATGACATCCTTCAACGCACTGCTCTCGAACGAAGCGAAGCTCTCGATAATGCCGACGCCGAAGGCGCCGAGCGCCGCGCCTGGATAGCTGGCCATGCCGCCGACGATGGCGCCGACAAAGGCTTTCAGGCCGAGTAGAAATCCGGAGTCGTAGAAGATGGTGTTCACTGGCGCGATCAGGATGCCGGAGACGCCGGCCATCAGCGATCCCAGGAGATAGGCGATGGTCCCGGCGCGGGCCGGGCGGATACCCATCAGGCGGGCGCCGGTCCGGTTGAGAGCCGTCGCGCGTAGCGCCTTGCCGATCAGCGTGAAGTCGAACAACAGATACAGCAGGCCGCTGAACACCAGCGCCGCCGCCAGGATCAGCACTGTCTGTCCGGAAACGTGCACACCGGCGATCTCCATCGCCGTCGACGTCAACGGCTCGGTCCTGACGCCTTCGGGACCGAAGAACAGTAAGCCAAGTCCGACCAGCGCGAAATGGAGTGCGACCGAGACCGTCAGCAACAGCAGAACCGAGGCGTCCGCGATCGGGCGGAACACGATCCGGTCCAGCAGCGGCGAAATCGGCATGATCAAAAGCAGCGCCAGCACGATCCGGACCGGCATCGGCGGATTGAAGCGCATCGTCAGCCAGACGATCCCGACGACAATCAACGGCAACACGAGATAGCCGAGGACGGCCTTCGGCACCGCGCGAAGTTCGCCGGCGCGCGAAAGCGAGACGACTTCCATCGCGCACGCCAAGCACGCCAGCACGACAACCAGTCCGACCGTTCCCGGAAGCTGCCTGGTGTCGAGTGCCGCCAGCGTCAGTGCCGTGAATGCTGCGATGTCGCCGAATGGAATGAAGATCACCCGCGTTACCGTGAAGATCAGCACGGTTCCGATCGCCACCAG
>WNFM01010423.1_pt2 | contig 22320 bp, 17 predicted proteins | sample 5400271 | NCBI WGS metagenome assembly WNFM01 (sample SAMN13153352, study PRJNA577476) | soil metagenome | isolation source: 60 cm saprolite on Douglas fir-dominated hillslope | place: USA:California | collected 2013-09-17
CGCGTCACGAATTCGAGCATCAGCCCCAGGCTCTGGAAATGCTTTCGCACCACGGCGCGGGCGGCGCGCGCATCGCGCTTGCGCAGCGCGCGCAGAAGCGCGCGGTGGTGCGCAAGGTGGCGCGGGTCGTAGAAGCTCTTGTGCTCGGGCGAGACGTTCGAGAGCCTCGCCACTTGCGCCTGATTGAACATGGCGACCAACAGCGGATTTCTCGCGCCCGCCAAGAACAGCCCGTGAAAGGCGTCGTGCGCGCTCTTGGCGGCGGCGAGATCCTGCCGCGTGATCGCCGCTTCGAGCGCGGCCAGCGCCTGTTCGAGTTCGGTGAGCTCCGCGGCCGTGAGGCGCTCGGCGGCGAGCTCCGCGCATGTCTGCGCGATATGCGAGCGCACCGCGTTCGCAATCGGAGCGGCTTCGAGCAGCACGCTTTCGTCGAACATGCTCTTGCCGCCGCGCGCGCCGGCGGTGACCACGACCCGCCGCCCCGCCGCCTTCTCGACGTAGCCGAGGCCGTGCAGCACGCGCAGCGCCTCGCGCACGGAGTTGCGGCTGATGCCGAGCAGCGCCGAGAGCCGCGTTTCCGGCGGCAGCGCCTCGCCGGGGCTCAGCCGCTCGCCCTCGATGACGCGGCAGATTTCCTGCGCCGCCCGGCTGATCACGCTGTCACGCCGGATCGGGGCGGGGCTGTAGGCCATTGTTGAACAATCCTACCATCGGGCGCTTGACGCCGGCTGCCAGTCGTATTCAACTAAGCTCGGTGAGGCAAGCGCCGCCGCGCGCTCAAGCGCTGCGCCGGCGCGATGACGAAGCCCGAGCCTCGGAGCAATCCCATGAAAAAACTCATCTTGGAGACCACGGCGCCGTTCCAGGGACTGCCTGAGCTCGTCGCCTATGACGAGGGACTATTCGAGAAAGAAGGCATCCTGGTCGAGTGGGCCGACCGTGAGAAGGGGGTCGAGAAAAAAGTCGAGACCCACGTGACCAGCCCGAAAGGGGTCGACCCCTTCGCCAGCCACGGCAAGCTGTTCGAGCAGGGCAAGGCGGACATGTATAACGCCTGCGAATGGGGCAATTACTGCCGGGTGCAGGACACGAGCACCGGCAGCCGCCAGCTCGGCCGCCGCGCCATCGTCACCTACTCGGCCCTGGTCGTGGCGCCGGACTCGCCGGTGTTCACGCCGCAACAGCTCGCCGGCCGCACCATCGGCGTGCCGTTCTATTTCGGCACCCACTACATCGCGCTGCACATGCTGGAAGGATTCCTGCCGCGCGAGGAGATCAAGCTCTGCCGCGCACCGAACGGCTCACGCTACCGGCTCGACGCGCTGATGAAGGGCGAGGTCGAGGCCACCACGTTGACCGAGCCGCACATCACGTTGGCGGAGAAGAAGGGCTGCCGCACCATCTGCACCGCATTCTTCCACGGCACCGAAGTGGCGTCCGAGCGGGTGGACGCGGAAATCTACGTCGCCTTCAACCGCGCGGTACGCGAGGCGGTGCGCCGCATCAACGCCGACAAGCGCGCCTATCTGCACTATTTCATCGACTATTACGCCAAGAGCGATCCGGAAATTGCGGCGTTGAAAGTGGAAGACCTGCGCGAGAGCCGCCTCGTGGTCTGCGATCCTGCGCCGATCCCGCTCGAGGAGATGCAGCGCACCTACGACTGGCTCAAGAGCTGGGGCATGCTCGAGGAGACCGCTTCGCCGCTCGATCTCGTCAACATGGACGTGCAGCGCTACGCGCACCAGGCGGCGGAGTGACTCGCGCTGCGGCCTCATCCCTGAAAACGTACGCGCACCGACCTTAGCTCGCGGCTCGCAGCGGGCAGGCGGCCTCCTCGCAATGAGGGCGAAGCCGACTCCGGGCATTTGGAGAACATTGCATGCGCAACGGACACGAGATCGCCCGGCTGATCGAGCCCGGTCGCGTGCATCGTAGCGTCTACACCGATCCCGAGCTGTTCGAACTCGAGATGGAGCGCATTTTCGGCCGCGCTTGGCTGTTCGTCGGCCACGAGAGCCAGGTGCCGCACGCCGGCGACTACATCACTACCGAGCTCGGCCGCCAGCCCGTGATCATGGTCCGCCACCGCGACGGCAGCATCAACGTGTTGCTCAACCGCTGCACCCACCGCGGCGCCAAGGTGATCAACGAGCGCAAGGGCAACGCCGCGCGGCTGACCTGTTGCTATCACGGCTGGAGCTTCGACACCGACGGCCGCCTCGCCGCGGTGCCGGTGCCGGAGGGCTGCGCCGCCGATTTCGACAAGGCGGCGTTCGGCCTCGCGCGGGCGCCGCGCGCCGGGGAATATCGCGGCTTCGTGTTCGCGAGCCTGGCAGCGAAAGGTTCAAGCTTCGAGGACCATATCGGACCGATGAAGCGCAATATCGACGACCTCGTCGACCGCGCCCCCGACGGCGCGCTGGCGCTCGACGCCGGCATGCACCGTTACGCCTACAACGGCAACTGGAAGCTCCAGGTCGAGAACGTGCTCGACTCCTATCACGTGCCCTTCGGCCACGCTTCGACGATCAACAAGCAGGGCGTTCAATTCGCGCGCCGTGAGGGCGACCGGCAAGGCGCGACCGTCGTCGAAGCCGAAAAGACCCAAACGGCGGCGTCGTGGAAGGAGCGCAAGAGCTACATCGCCGGTAACGGCCATGGCTGGACCAGCAATACCTCGCTCGACGAGGGCAAGCGCTCGAGCGGGGCCTTCGACGAATACAAGCGCGTGCTGGCGCAGAAGGTCGGCGCCGAGCGGGCGCAACAGATTCTCACCCCGCGCCTGCACAATTCGCTGATCTATCCCAACATGTCGATCATGGGGCTCAACATCCATGTGCGCGTGATCAAGCCCGTTGCGGTCGACCGCACCGAGGTCACGATCTATCCCATTCGTCTCGTCGGCGCGCCGCCGGCGATGAATTTCGGCAATGTCCGCCTGCTCAACGTGACGCACTCGGCGTCGTCGTTCGTGCAGACCGACGATCTCGAGTCCTTCGTGCGCGCGCAGAAGGGGCTGCGCAGCCGTGCAACCGACTGGGTCGATATCTCGCGCGGCCTGGGCGAGGAGGAGGCGGATCGCGAGCTTAACGCCACGCGCGCGCTTGCCACCCACGAGATGGTGGTGCGCGCCCAATACAAGGCTTGGCTCGGCTATATGCGCGAGGCGGCATGACCGCCTCGCGCGCTCCCGCGCCGCGCCTGCTCGACGAGCGGCGCTTTCGCGAATGGATGGAGCTGTTCGCCGAGGACGGCACCTATTGGGTGCCGGCGGTGCCCGACCAGGCGAGCCCGTTCGACCAGGCTTCGCTGTTCTATGACGACCGCGAGCTGATGAAAACGCGCGTCGAGCGCCTGGAGCATCCCCGTATCCACGTGCAAACGCCGCCCTCGCGCACGGCGCACCTCGTCGGCAACGTGCTCCTCGAGCAGGCGGACGAGGCCAAAGGCGAATACGTCGTCGGCTCGACCGTGATCATGGTCGAGTATCGCGACGAGGTGCAGCGCCTCTTCGCCGGCCGGCAGCGCCATCGGCTGCGCCGCGACGGCGCGGGTTTGCGCATCGTTGAGAAGCGGGTCGACCTCATCAACTGCGATTGCGCCTTCGAGGCGATCGCCGTGCCGATTTAGAACGCGTTCGTGTGAAATAGAATTAGTACGAGCGTCGAACTCGGTCTGCTCCCTCCCCCAACCAAACCCCGGCTTGCCGGGGTTTGGTCGCATTTTAAGATTTGCCGGAAGCGGGCAAGCCCGCAGCCGGCTGTGGGGGAGGGTTGGGGAGGGGGGTGATGCGGTGATGCATCGACGTTGCCTCACACAACGACCCCCACCCCTAACCCCTCCCCACAAGGGGGAGGGGAATGCACCGAGTGCGCGGCCTCACTATGCTTCAAGCACAAACAAACATGCTTACAGCTAGACTGCGCGATTCGAATCGGCGAACGCACTGCCGTCAGGCCGCGTTGGCGGCGGGCATCGCGGATTGCGCGCGGGTTTTCTGCCAAGCCGGCAAAGCGCTGAGCGTTGCGTACCAGCGCCTGATCTCGCCGTAAGGCTCGATCGGGTAATGGGCCATCTCGGCCAGAATCATGGCCGAGCCGATGCCGAAGTCGGCAAGCGTCAGCGTGTCCCCTGTCACGAATCGCTTGTTCTCGAGGTGACCGTCGAGAACCTTTGCGACGCGATGGAAGGCCTCCGTGCCTTTGGCGATCGCGATCATGTCGGGCTCGTTGATCCCGAGCACAATCGGCTTGGCCACATATTCGAATGCGAACACCGCGCAGGCCGGGTCCCAATGCGCGTGTTCCCAGAACTGCCAGCGCATCACGTCGAGCCGCCGCCGTTCGTCTTGCGGCAGCAGGCCGCTTTCCGGCTTCTTCGCGGCCAGGTACTGCGCAATCGCGCTCGACTCCCACAGCACGTAGTCGCCCTCCTTGAGCGTCGGCATGCGCATGTTCGGATTGAGCGCGGCGTATTGCGGCGTCTTTTGATCGCCCTTGCGCAAATCGACGAAGCGGATCTCGTAGCCGAGGCCGAGATGGTTGGCGACCGCCATCACCTTGAAGGCGCGCGGGCTCGGCGGAAAGACGTAGAGTTCGATGGCCATGACGTTCTCCTTGTGATGTGGAATTCGGATTCCTTGCGATGTGGAATTCAGTGTTATCCGGCGAGGCCTGCCTGCGTCGATGGGCGCGACGCCTCGGCCTCCCGCTTGAAGTGTTCCAGCATGCCGGGCCAGCCGCCGTCGACGTCCTTGCGCATGGAGGCGCCCGCTTCCGCGCCCAGCCGCTCGAAATTGCGATGCTCGAGCTCCACCAGGGTCGCTTGCGGCCCCTGCGCGATGAACCTGACTTCGACCTCGGAGCTCACCGTGGTGTCCGGCTTCCAGTTGCTGTTGAGGTCCCAGCTGATCACGAAGCGCTCCGGCGGTTCCCACACCAGCACCTTGCCCACATCGGCTTGCGATCCGTCCTCGCTCAATTCGTACCAGCGCCCACCCAGCCTCGGCTCCAGCACCGCGGTCTGCATCGGCGGCTTGCCGATGGTGTGGGTGCGCGGCCACCAGCGCCCGAGGCCCGACGTGAATACCTCGAACGCGTGCGCCTGGTTGGCGTTGACGCGGATGCTTTTGCGCACCGGCGCGATGGTGACTGTGCGGTTCATTTGGCTTTGTCCTTGTCGTGGCGGGTTTCGACTTCGGCCGCAAACGCCGCCAGTGCCTCATCCCAAAACTGGTCGAGCCACCGGCGTAGCGCGCCGAGCCCGTCGGGGTCGATGTAATAGACGCGGCGGGTGCCCTCGGGCCGGTCCGCCACCAAGCCTGCCTCCTTCAACACCTTGAGATGTTGCGACACCGCGGGGCGGCTGACCGGCAGGCCGCGCGCGATCGCGCCGACCGCCTTGGGTCCGGACTTGAGCCGCTCGAACACGCGCCTGCGGGTCGGGTCGGCCAGCGCCGCCAATGCAGTACCGTAAGCCATGACTTACTGTAAGTGACCGCTTACGGTAAGTCAAGCTGGCGAGCAGATGGCTTCCGGCTCGCGGTGAGGTAAGGGGGGACACGGCGCGCCGGCCCCCCAACTTAGTCTTCAATCAAGCCGCCGCTAATTCACGGCAAAGACCCAGATCGCGCCGCCCTGCGGCACGTCCGGATATTCGCCGGGGAAGATGAGGTTCATCCGCGCCTGCATTTTCGCGGGATCGACACCCCAGCCGGATTGGACCGCGATAAATTGTTTGCCGTCCACCTGAAACGACACGGGCACCGCGGCTACGCCCGATCCGGTCGGGAACTCCCACAGGATCTTGCCGGTCTTGGCATCGAAGGCGCGGAACTTGCGGTCGTTGGTGCCGCCCGCGAACAGCAGACCGCCACCGGTGGCGAGCACGGGGCCCCAATTGAACGATGGCAAGTTGGTGGTCCACACCTTTTTTCCGCTGTCGAGGTCCCACGCCTGCAATTCGCCGATGTGGTCGGCGCCAGCAACCATCTTCATCACGTTTTTCGCGACTCCCATGAAGCGCTCGCCTTGCACGTATTTGGGCGCTTCGCCGGTGAGTTCGGTGCACAAGTTGTCGTTGGCGGGAATGTAGAGCAGGCGCGTCTGCGGGCTGTAGGCGACCGGCGGCCAATCCTTGCCGCCCCACAGACTCGGGCAGAACTCGGCGGTCTTGTTGGTGCCGGGCTTGCGCGCCTCATCGATATCCGGCCGCCCGGTCTTGGGATCGAGGCCCTTGAAGACGTTCTGGCGCACGAAGGGTTGGCCGGCGATGAAGTTGATCTTGTCGTTGGTGCGCTCGAGCTGCCAGAGGTAACCGTCGCGTGCGACGTTGACGAGGCCCTTCACGGTTCTTCCGGCTCGCTGGTAGTCGAGGACGAGTGGCGGCGAGACTTCATCCCAATCCCAGGAATCGTTGGGGTGATATTGGAAGTGGCCTTTGATCGCGCCGCTGCTGGCGTCGAAGGCGACGACGGAGCTGGTGTAGAGATTGTCGCCGGGACGCTGATCGCCGAACCAGGGGCCGCCGTTGCCGGTGCCCCAGAAGGTGAGGTTGGTCTCCGGGTCGTAGGTGCCCGTGATCCAGATCGAGGCGCCGCCGCGTTTATAGTGATCGCCGCCCGCCGGCCAGGTCTCGCTTCCGGGTTCGCCCGGCGCCGGGACCGTATACGTCTTCCACAGCTCCTTGCCGGTCTCGGCGTCGAAAGCGGCGAGGAAGCCGCGCACGCCGAGTTCGCCGCCCGACGCGCCTAGTAATACCTTGCCGTCGACGACGAGGGGCGCGAGAGACATGTAGTAGCCCTTCTTGTAGTCATCGACTTTCGCCGTCCACACTTCCTTGCCGGTTTTGGCATCGAGCGCGACCAGGATCGCCTCCGCGGCCGCGAAGTAGACCTTGTCGCCGTAAAGACCAACGCCGCGGTTGGTCGGATGCAGCGGTGTCATGTCCTCGGGGAAGGGGCGCTTATAGCGCCAGAGTATCTTGCCGCTCTTGGCTTCCATGGCGAGCAATTGGTTCCCCGGCGTGGCCACGAACATCACGCCGTTGTTCACAATCGGAGGCGCCTGGTGACCTTCCACTTGCCCGGTGGCGAAACTCCAAACGGGCTGCAACCGGCTCACGTTCTCGCGATTGATCTCATCGAGCGGACTGTAACCCCAGCCGTCGAACGTGCGGCGGAACATCAACCAGTTGCCGTCCTCCGGCTTTTTGAGTCGCTCGGCGGTGACCGGCGCGTACGCCCGCAGGATTTCCGGCATGGGTCCAGGCACTGGCGTCGCCGAGGCGGGCGCGATGGTCTGTTGCGCCGATGCTCCGGACATGCCGGTCGCAGCGAGGATAGCGCCCACACACGCGCTGCGCATGAGAGCCTTGGTATTGGTCATGACGTTTCCTCCTTGTCCCAGAACGCCCCAATCGAGGGCTTCTCTGATTTGTCTGCTTGCGATTGTCTCCTCCGGTTTCTGTCGCGTCGAGCGGCGGCTCAAGTCGAAATAATGCCGACACGACTGGTGAACGGTTTCGCGACCGCGAGTTTGCCGTCCACAATCTTGAGCGGGAGCGCCGGCAAGGCGCGCGGCGCCGGGCCGTCGATCACCCTTGCGCCCTCGCGTGGATCGTAGTGCGAATAATGACACGAGCATTCGAGAGTCTGTTGCTCTGCTGCCCACCCATTCACCTCACAACCCGCGTGCGGACAAATCGCGGAATAGGCAACAACGCCCTCGGCCGCGCGATCCCGGGTTGATCCGACGAGCGTCGTGGGATCGAGATGCACCAGCACAATTTTGTTGAGGCGCGAGTCCTTGCGAACGGTACTGGTCGCTCGATCCATCGGCCATGCCAGCACCGGGGGGCCGCCAACCGGAATGTCCTTAGGCTCGAGGGGGTCGCCTCTCTCGCTGTCAATTGCAACGAGGAAATCATCTTCCTTCGGGCGCTCGCTCGTCGGCTGCGCCAGAGCGGGCACGCCCGCAAGATCAAGCCCCAGCACCGATATGGCCGTGAGAAAGCCGCGCCGGGTCGACGGTTCGATACCAAGGCAGTTGCACCGATGACCTGCCCCTTGCCTCGCCCTGCTCATCGCCTTGCTCCCCGTTGGGGCAAACTCGAACTGGGCCCCTCGATGGCGCACTGCTGCGATTGCGGTTTGATTGCCTCAATCACCGATGCCGGTACCCGAGGCTTCCCGCAATCGGTAGTCAAGCCTGACGATCGTGAAACTGCAAGTCGCCCGCCGATGACAACAAGGTCAGCGCTATGGACCGAGCCACCACGGGCGCGAAACGGCGCACGTAATGGCGGACTTGCGCGCCGGCGATTGTTCAGCCGCTTTCCTGTTTTTCGCGCCGAGTTTCAAAACCGGGAAGTCCCTTCGGTCGGCTGCTTGAACAACACGGCGAACATCCCGATAAAAAAGGCCATCCAAATATACCCAAGCAATGCTTCCGATGCCGCAACAAATCGCGCATCCATCGAGGGGCGAACATCTCCATAACCGAGCGTGGTCCACGTGACGATCGAAAAATAGAGACACGTTATCGGTTCTCTCACCAGTTTCTCACCATCGATCAAACCGAGGTATGCATACGCAACCGCATATAAGAGTACCCAATTGCAAAGCAGCCCGAGCATCAGCAAGCAAATCATCAATTTTCCTATCACCGTGCGAAACGTATTTGCTGCAATTGCCAACCAAAGCCAGACCGAGAATAAAATGCCTAGAATTAGGCCCGTACTCCAAAGCCCAAGTACCGCTCGTAGCGTCATGCCTCCTGCAAAATCGGAAAAAAACAGCCAGGTGATACTTCGCTCGACAACGGTCGTGGCAAAGGCCAGGTAGAAAACAAGCCAGACGATGTCGTTCCTAAAAAAATCGATCACAAGATTCGAAAGCTTTTTCATCTCCATTCACAGTTCTCCCATTCACGACACGCGTCGTCCCTGAGACCACATACTCTCGGCTAACCGACGACTCCGCTCGAAGGGGATGTGAGTTGGGGATCAGAGTAGGGATCGCAAACCGTTTTCGGAGAAAATGTCTAATGTTTCATGTACTTAACACAGATTACTGGCGGAAGGGAGCCCGCCCTTGATTGGCGTTTCTTGAATGTTTTCTGACGCTTAGAAATCAGCCACCCGCCGTACCCGCAAATTCACCCGCAAAGAAGCCGCCGGATTTCAGCGATCGAGAGCGGATTGCGGCAAACAAGTACGCGCAATAGGCTTCTTGATCGCCTCTCTAGTGGCAATCAGACTCGTCGAAAGCCGTCATACGCCAGCGCTTCTCATCTGCCACGGCCAAAAGGGACGGAGATCTCGTGAACGTGTTCGACCTAGACAGCGCGCTGGTGGGTGATTACGCGCGCTTTGCTCGTTCCTTCACACAGATTCGGGCACCAGACATCCTTGCGCAGGTCGAGCAAATCTACGCGACAAATCGCTTCTGGCCCGAGCCGCTCATCAGCATCAATCCGAATTTCGAGCGCGGCGCGTCGGTCGCGGACTTAGCGGCCGACGGGTCGTTGCACCCCGATACGGCGCGCGTATTCCGTGTCGACGGGCAGCCGATTAGATTTCATCGCCACCAGGCGCAAGCCATCGCCAAAGGTACCCAGCGGCAGAGCTTCGCGGTCACGACGGGAACCGGATCAGGCAAGTCGCTCTGTTTCTTCGTGCCAATCATCGACGCAGCGATTCGGGCACGCGCCGCGGGAGAAACGGCTCGAACGCGCGCAATTGTCATCTATCCGATGAATGCGCTCGCGAATAGTCAAATGAAGGAGCTGGAGAAGTTCATCGAGCAATCAGAGTTGCCGGTCCCATTGCGGCCGACCTTTGCTCGCTACACTGGTCAAGAAAGCAAGGAGGAGCGCGAGCGCATACAAGAGGCGAAGCCGGACATTCTGCTCACGAACTTCATGATGCTCGAGCTCCTGATGACCCGCCAGAGCACGCTTGACCGTGCCGTGATTGCGAATGCCGATGGGCTGGATTTCATAGTGCTCGACGAGCTTCACACCTATCGCGGGCGCCAGGGTGCCGACGTCGCAATGCTGGTGCGTCGCGTGCGCGACCGCCTTTGCCGCGATCACGAGCCCATCTGCATCGGCACTTCGGCGACCATGGCGAGCGAGGGCGATGACGCCGCTCGCGCGGCCGCGGTGGCGAAGGTTGCGTCTCGACTGTTCGGGACCTCGATCAATCCAGACGGCGTGATCGACGAATCCCTGGAGCGAGCGACCGACCCTTCGCTGACCTCCGCGAAGCTCGGCCAACGGCTTGCGGCTGCGGTCGATGACGATGTTCCGGAATCCCTCGACGACGGGGCATTGCGCGTGCACCCGCTGTCGGTCTGGATCGAACTCGAAATTGGCCTCGAAGATGGGCAACGGCTGTCGCGCCGCGCGCCGACCACAATCAAGGAAGCTGCCGAGCGCCTCGCGAAGCAGACCGGGCGCGAAGAAGCACGCTGCCGATCTCAGTTGCAAGCAATGCTCATCCTCATGAGCCGGCCGGCGAAGGAGCGCGGCGGCACCGGCGATCGCGCCTTTATGGCGTTCAAGCTGCATCGCTTCATGTCCGGCGCCGGCCATGTCTACGCAACGCTGCGGGCGATGCCGCAGCGGCGGGTGACGCTCGATGGCCAGCGCTTCGATCCGGATGATCGCGAGGCTAGGCTCTACTCGACTTTCTTCTGTCGCAACTGCGGCCAGGAGCATCATCCCGTTGTGCTTGTCGAAGAAGGCGGCGAGCAGCGGGCGCTGCCACGCGACATCGATGAAACGCCGTTGGACGATCCCGACTCCGGCGAGAAGCCCGGCTACTTGATGCCGGAGCCGGAAAATGATGAAAGCTTCACGTTCACCGGTGCGCCGGAGGATTATCCCGACGAATGGGTGGAGACGACTCGCGACGGAAGGCTGCGGCTCCGCAGCGATCGGCGACCCTATTCGGCGCAAGGTCTCACCGTCGATGCAGCTGGAACAGTAGGCACCACTGGACGCCCGGCGTGGTTCTTGCCGGGCAAGTTCCGTTTTTGCCCGGCGTGCGGCGATCAGCCGGCGGTGCAAGCGCGCGAGATCAACAAAGTGGCAAGCCTGTCGGCCGAAGGCCGCAGCTCCGCCACCACTCTCCTCGTGTCGAGCGCGCTGCGCTGGATGAACAGGAATGCTGCATCCTTGCCGGCCGAGCGGCGCAAGCTGCTCGGCTTTACTGACAATCGTCAAGACGCCGCGCTGCAGGCCGGCCATTTCAATGATTTTTTGTTTGTTGCACTCCTGCGCGCCGCAACGCTCGCTGCTATCCGTGCGGCTGGACCGGAAGGGCTCTCCGAAGACGAGTTCGGGCGGCGTCTGCAAACAGCGTTGGGATTCACCGCCGGCAATCGTGAGCGGCGAAAGGAGTGGATGCTCGATCCCGAGGTCAAAGGTGTTGGCCAGATGGAGGCCGAGCGTACGCTCGCGCGCGTGCTGGCACATCGCGCCTGGGTCGACCAGCGGCGCGGCTGGCGGTTCACCAACCCGAATCTGGAAGACCTGGGACTTATCCACGCCGAGTATGTCTCGCTCGACGAACTCGCTGCTGACGACAGTGTGTTCGCAGGTGCGCCACCTGAGCTTCAGACAGCTCGCCCAGACACACGCCGCCGGGCATTGATGATCCTGCTCGACCATCTTCGCCACGGTCTAGCTGTCACGACCGATGCACTCGAACCTTTGAATGTCGAAGCGCTCGCGAATGCTTCGCGACAAAGCCTGCGTGAACCATGGTCGATTTCGCAGCAGGAAGCCCCGCGGGCAGCGGCCGCGCTGATGATCGATGCCCCAAGGCGAACCGAGGCGGGACTGCGTGGCGAGCCGCTGATCGTCCGCGGCGGTTCGCGTAGCATGCTGGCCCGCCGGCTCGGTCACGGGAAAATCTGGGGCAGGCGACTCGATGGCAGGACCTACCGTGAGGTGCTCTCCGCTCTGCTTGCCGCTGCCACGCAATATCAGTTGGTCAGATCGGTCGCGACGAGCTTCGATGTTGATGGTTGGCGGCTGGCTGCGAATGCCGTGCGTCTCGTCACCGGCGACGGACGCGAGGTCCGGAAACCCGCCAATCCGTATTTCGTGGAGCTTTATCGCACGCTTGCCGACACGCTCGCGAGCGGTGGCGAAGCATTGTTTGGCATTGAGGGCCGCGAGCACACCGCGCAAGTCGATCCGACCCGGCGCGAATGGCGCGAATGGCGTTTCCGCTGGGGTGACGAGGACCGCGCGAATCTAGCTGAAGCAAGAGAGCAGCTGCGCCTCGTGGGCGAGCCAAATGTGTTTCTGCCCGCTTTGTTCTGCTCGCCCACCATGGAGCTCGGCGTCGACATCTCGGCGCTCAATGCCGTCTACATGCGCAACATGCCGCCGACGCCTGCCAATTATGCGCAGCGCTCCGGGCGCGCAGGGCGCTCAGGACAGGCCGCGCTGGTCGTGACGTACTGCGCCGCGCAGGGTCCGCACGATCAATATTATTTCGGTCAGCCGCAGGCGATGGTGAGTGGGATCGTGCGCCCGCCGGCCCTTGACCTAGCGAACCGCGATCTTGTCGAGGCGCACCTTCACGCGGTCTGGCTTGCGGACTCCGCTAGAGAGCTGGCAATCGACATTCCGCATGTTCTCGACCTCACCAGTCCTGCTTTGCCGGTTCAGAAGGACATCGCGGATGTATTTGCGGATCCGCAGTTGACGGTCCGCTCAGCACAATCCATGCGGCGCATTCTTGACAGCATCGATGCCGAGCTCACCCCGGCAGCAGCGCCTTGGGCTATCGATCGCCAAGGATTCGCCGACGGCATCGCAACCGCCGCTTCCTCCGAGTTCTCGAACGCTTTCGGCCGGTGGCGACAGCTCTATGATGGCGCCCGGGCGCAGCTGATGGATGCGAACCGGCGATCGGAAATGCATGGGCTTTCCGCCGCTGAGCGCCGGGAAGCGAAGGCCGAGCAAGCGCAAGCCAACGAGCAGATCGCTTTGCTCGAACGAGGAACCGCAACCGGCGGGTCGGATTTTTCGACTTATCGCTATCTCGCGACCGAGGGCTTTCTCCCCGGTTACAATTTCCCGCGGCTGCCTCTTTATGCCTACGTGCCTGCCGTCGGAGGCGGCGGGCCGAAAGCCGCCTATCTCCAGCGCGCGCGCTTCGTCGCCATCGCCGAGTTCGGTCCGCGCAGTCTGATCTATCACGAAGGCCGTGCCTATCGCGTGTACAAGGCCAAGCTGCCGCCCAATATCCGTCCACAAGACGGCAGCCGGCTCGCGACCGGCACTTTTTATATATGCGATGAATGCGGCGCCGCGCATCAGAGCGCCGAGCCGGAACGCTGTCACGTCTGCCGGGCATCCATGGGTGGCATTCATCCCATCCGCAACGTGTTGCGCATCGATAACGTCGAAACGCTGCCGGCTGAGCGCATCACCGCGAACGATGAGGATCGACAGCGGCAGGGCTTCGATATCCAGACGGTGTTCGCCTGGCCCTGGCGCGACGGCAAGCTCGATGTCATGGCAAGCGTGGCCGAGGATGAAGCGGGCCCGATATTGTCTCTCGCTTATGCGTCGGGCGCGGCTATCAGCCGGCTCAACAAGGGGCTGCGGCGCCGCAAGGATAAGAGCATTTTCGGCTTTGCCATCGATCCCACGACTGGACGCTGGACCGGCAGCAAAGAGGAAGGGGACGACGATGAGCCCGATAGACCGGCAAGGCAGCGCGTCGTCCCGATTGTCCAGGACAACAAAAATGCCTTGTTGCTCCAGCTTCCGGGCCCAGCGCTATCCGAAACCGCAATGGCCACTCTTCAACATGCGCTAACGCGGGGGTTGGAGGTCGTCTTTCAGCTCGAAGAGGGTGAAATCCTGACCGAGCCGGTGCCGGCGCGCGACCGGCGGCGCGGCATCCTTTTCTTCGAGGCGACCGAGGGCGGCGCCGGTGTGCTCGGTCGCCTCACCAACGATCCGCCGGCGCTTTCGCAGGTCGCGCGAGCAGCGCTGGAGCTGATGCACTATGACAACGTCGATGCTGCCATGGCCGAGGCAGCAGCGGATGCCCTCACCGAGGCTCCCGACGCCCGCTGCGTCGCCGGCTGCTACCGCTGTTTGCTGTCCTACTATAACCAGCCGGATCACGAATTGATCAACCGGATCGATGGAGAGGTGAAAACCATTCTGCTGCGCCTGGCGCGGGGTCGGGTTGCCGCGGCAATCCCGCAATCCGAAACGACACAAAACGGCGATTGGCACGCCGCGCTGGCGCGGTGGGGTCTGCCTGCGCCCGATGGAACTCCGCTCACGGTCGAAGGGACGAACTTGCCGCTCGCTTGGCGCACGCGCTTAGCCGCCGCGGCGATCGGACCGGTGGATGACCAGGCGCGCAAGGCGGCCGAGGCGCTCGGCTTTGCCGTCGCAATTCTTCCCGAAGCTCCGGGCGATGCACCGCCGCCGCAACTCGTCGATCTCTTGGGACAAAGCGCGTGACCAAGATGTTCACGCCGGGCGATCTCGTGTTTGCGCGCGGGCGCGAATGGGTGACGCTGCCGTCGCCAGACGAAGAGGCGCTTTATCTTCGGCCGCTCTCCGGCGCCGAAGCCGATGTGCAAGTCATTCACCCCGCGCTCGAACGCGAACCCGTTCGGCCCGCCCGCTTCTCGATCCCAAAGCCTGACGAGATCGCCACCCAGGAAGGCGCGCGACTTCTGTCTGACGCCTTGCGGCTGTCGCTCCGGCGCGGGGCGGGACCGTTCCGGTCTGCCGCGCGCTTGGGCTTCGAGCCGCGCGCCTATCAGCTCGTGCCGCTCCTCATGGCCCTTCGTCTGCCGATCGTGCGGCTGCTCATTGCCGACGACGTCGGTATCGGGAAGACCATCGAAGGTGGCCTCATCCTGCGTGAGCTGATCGACCGCGGAGAGGCGGACCGTTTCGCTGTCCTTTGTCCGCCCCATCTCGTCGAGCAATGGACCGGCGAGCTGAAATCCAAATTCGACTTGGATGCGGTCGCGGTCACCGCTGCCTCGGCTTCGCGCCTCGAGCGCGACCTGCCCACGTCGCAGACGTTATTCGCCAAAGCCGGCAGCAACGTTTCGAGCTGTTGAAACGTCTTGCGGATGATCGCGAGCGGCATCTCGTACTCCTCACCGCTACGCCGCACAGCGGAGATGAGGCCGCCTTCGACCGGCTGCTGAGCCTATTGGATGTGGAGTTTGTGGCCGGCGCTCTCGACAGCGACGCTGGGCGCGCCCGGCTAGCTCGCCACTTCGTGCAGCGGCGCCGCATCGACATCACCACGCGGGAATGGGGCGAGGAGCGTGTATTCCCGCGCCATGAAACAGCGGAGCGCCCTTACAATCTTACGACTGGGCATCGGTCCTTCCATGACGCGGTGCTGGATTATTGTTTGGGCGTAGTCGAAGGCGTCGGATCCGACCAGCGCCGGCGCCGGCTCGCCTTCTGGGGCACGCTCGCCTTGATGCGTTGCGTCGGCTCATCGCCCGCCGCAGCGGCAAGCGCGCTGCGCAATCGGCTCGCGGCCGATCCCGATCGGCTTGAAGAGCAGATATTCGATGATGATGCCGACGAGGCGGATGCGGTCGACGTCGAGCCCGCATCCGGCCTCGACGATGGCGGCTCCGTGGCTGCGCTCGTGAAGCAAGCCGAGCGTCTCGCAGAGGAGCAGGACCCGAAGCTCGACGCAGCGGTGAAGGTGCTCAAGCCTCTTGTTGCCGAAGGCGCAAATCTGCCGGCGTTGCGACGCCGCCAGCGCGGGCACGCGCCAGCCGCGTTGCAATCCGCCGCGCCGCGGCCAAGAGAAAATGGCCGGAGCCGCAGGCGGGATCGAGCACCGTCACTGATAAGAGCGCCGCAGCCGGTTCCTCGGCCTCCGCCTCCACGCGGTCGAGCACGGGGTCGAGCGTGCTCTCGAGCAGCGTCTGCACGAGACTGTCAGGGGTGTAATAGCTGCCGCTTGTCTTGCGGGCGTGGCCTTGCGCCTCCCCGCCTTCGGCGAAGGCGAAGCCGCGCCCGTCATCGGTCAGGCGCGGAGTTAGTTCTAAGAGGCTTTCGTAAACCGAGCCCAGTTCCTCCGTCTCCATATCGCGCCAGTTCACCGGCACGAGGCCTGAGTCTTCTTTCAGCCAAGCGAGACGGTAGATCGCTTCCATGAGGCTTCGATTGACGAGCCTCGCGGTCTCCAGGTCTGGAATCGTGCCCTGCGCGAACAGACCATCAAGCGCCGGGAGAGCCAGCTTCGACTCGCCGCGAACGAGCGCACCAAAAGTAATGAGTAAGCCTTCCCAGCGATCGTGGTGGCGGTCCCAGGCGGCGCGTCGCACCGCCCGGTCGCGCAGAGCGCCAACCGAGTAACCTTCGGCATAGAGTTTGCGCGCCGCGACCTGGGCACCCGGCGGATGCAAGAGGCCCCGGTCCTCAGCAGCGAGCAGAAAGATCAGTCGGTACACCAGACGAAGAAGCTGTCCAAAGAACTCAGGCAGCGGAAACGCACCGGTTTGCAGGCGTTCACGCAACGGCGCGTTGTCTGAGTGGGAAAGAAAGCCGCTACCCAGACTGAGCAGCGCGGCCTCGACGCCATCGCGCAGACGATCGCGCGCGGCGAGACCCTCGCGCTGGCCTGCATCCCGCCAACGTTCGAGCGCGCAGTCCGACGGCGGCGTCCCGGTGATGCCGAAACGGCTGGAATGGATCAGCAGCCACAACGCGGCGAAATCGGCGAAGGCTTCGCCTTCAAACATGCGGCGCAGGTCCGCCTCGATGTAAGCGGGACGCGTGAGGCTCGCATTGCCGCGAACAAGGCGGATGAGGATCCCATTCGAGCACAGGCCCCATTGGGCGCCCTCCCCCGCGTTAAGCCAGTCCTGCACGGCCGATGCGGCCGAACGGCGACGGCCATCGGTCGGCAGGTGAGCACTGGGATGATCGAGCTCGTCGGAAGGCGGCACGACGACGACCGGCACCCGGCCGCCAAGGCCTTCGAGCGTCACCGCGAACTGCCTCTTGCCTATCGTGCGAGTACCAACACGATGCACGTCCGCGACTCCAAACACGTCGTGCAGAAGCTTTTCGACGAACCCGACCGTAGCTGCGCTGGACGGAGTCTGGCTTGCTGTTAGATCAGTAAAGAGTGCCTGGCCGATGCGGAAATAGCGCGCGATTTCCTCGCGGAGCGTGAGCCCCTTTGGCACACCGTAGTCCGACTCGTCTTGCCCGCCGGCCTGATGCTGCGCGATGCGGGAGAGCATCGCCGACGCAATCAGCGCACCCTCGACCGTGATCGCATCGAAGGCGAGCGCGGCGGTGCGGTGTGTCCGCTTGCGCGCCATGTCTCAATCAGGCCCCGGCAGGAACTAAAACATAGAGGCCGATGACGTCACACGGCAGCACCGGCTCGACCGTCACACGGGCACTGCCGGAGGCGGCAGCGCGCACGCGAGCGTGATCCTCGGCCAAAGCGCTTGCGCGTTCGCGAGCATAGGCTGCGATCGATCCTTCGAGCGCGGTTCCGATCCGCTCGATCGCTGCTTGCAGCAGACGCTGGCGCGCGACTGGTGCGAGATCGCCGGTCGCGGGATATTCGATGAGCGCTCGCGCGCCTTCCGCCAGCAAGACCGCCTCGCTTGAGGAGGGCTGCCATGCGAGCGCGCCGGCCTCTTCGGCCAGCAGCAGCTTCTCACTTCGGCTGCGGACGCTGAGCTTGAAGCGCATCCTGATCAAAGCGACCGTTGTCACAACCTTGACGGCGGGTGTCGGCCATGCGCCGGTGCGGCCGAGCGGAGGCACAGGGCTCGCGCCGGGATCGAGCGCACCTTCGAGCAAAGTCTCCGCGAGCGTCGCCGGGAGCGGATGGCTCCGACCAACCATTTCCGTGCCAGTCGGCGCTGGCTCTTCGAAGGCAAGCCGCATCGTGCCTTCCAGTCCGCGCGCGGCAAGCCGCTCGGCCACCGCGGCCGGCAAAGCAGCAAAATGCGCGCGCACCATCCCAGGCTTCTGCGGCTCCAATGGCGCATCGAGACGGCTCATGGCGCGGTCCACGAAGCGGCGCACCTGATCGTGAGTGCCGAGGAGCTCGCGCCAGCGCCGCCACTCCGATATCACCACCTCGGGCTTGAGTACGTTCTGCGCGAAACGGGCGCGCGAGCGGCGCTCTCCTTCCTCGGCATCGCGCCAACGCGTATCGATGGCAGCGGCGTCGGCTGCTAATCCGAAATCGAGGCTGAGCTGTTGCGAGCGGCCCTTGCGCAAGAGCACCGCGTTCATGAGCGCGCCAGTAACGGCACCCCGTTCGTCGGGGAGAGGGACCGTCACGCCGGTAGCCTTCCTGATCGCCTCGGCCTTGCGCAGAATGACTTCCAGAACCGACCCATCGATCGCACTGTCCGGTGAGTAGAGCAGCACGGAGCGCACGAGCGAGCACGGCTGGCCAAAGCGATCCACGCGCCCTTCGCGCTGCTGATGCCGGGTCGGATTCCAGGACAGATCGTAATGGATCACCGTGTCGAACAGATGCTGAAGATTGATCCCTTCCGACAGGCAGTCAGTGGCGACCAAGAGCCGCTGCTCTGCGTCAAGCATCGCATCGAGACGCGCGCGGCGTTCTTCCGGCGGAAGATCGCCGGTCACGGCTTCGATGCGGAGCTTGGGAAACGCCTTGCGCAGGCCAGCCGCGACATGGTCCGCCGTGGCGATGAACCGGCAGAACACGACCGGATTACCGCCGGGCCTTGCGCGACGTGGCCCGCGCCTGCATCCACGGCGTCGACCGTAATCCGATGGCGGTCGAGCTCACTAAGGTGGCGCTGTGGATCGAGACGGTCGAGCCCGGCAAGCCGCTCGGCTTTCTCGACGCCAATATCCGCTGCGGCGACTCGCTGCTCGGCCTGTTCGATCTGAAGGCTTTGGAGCAAGGCATCCCCGATGCGGCGTACAAGCAGCTGTCCGATGACGACAAGGAGACCGCTAAGCATTTCGCGAAGCTCAACAAGGCGGAGTGTGAAGGCCAGGGCAGCCTCGACTTCGCCGCCGGCGGCGGACGAACGCCGGCACAGGCACCCCTTGCTGATGAAACAAGGGCGTTGCGCGCCATGCCGGAGGACAGCCCGGAAGAGATCGCCGAAAAGCGGAAGCGCTTCGCGGCCGCGCGCGCCGACCCGCGCCGTTGGAATCTGCGTGTGGCCGCTGACCTTTACATGGCTGCGTTTCTCACGCCGAAGACTGGTGGCGTGCCGACGAATCGCAACACCGTGACGATACCGACCACAAACCAAGTGTGGGACGCACTCGCCGGCCGCACCGTGTACGGCCCGCTCGTCGCGCGGGCGCAAGACCTTGTGGACGTGGCACGCGCCTTCCACTGGCCGCTTGAGTTTCCCGATATCTTCTCTACGGGCGGCTTCGACGTGGTGCTTGGTAATCCGCCATGGGACACGATGAGCCCGGACGTGAAAGAGTTTTTCTCGAAATACGACGAAGAGATTCGGTTCTTGTCACCTGCCCAACAGAAAGAACATATGGCGCTCCTTCTAGAGGTGCCCGGTGTTCGCGAGGCATGGGACGCCCATTGCCGCGATCTATACGTGCTTGCCAACTTTATGAGAGAGAGTGGTCGCTATCTGCTGTTTGCCGAAGGCAATCTCGGGAAAGGCGACTTCAACGTCTATCGCATGTTCATGGAACTCGCGCTCTCGTTGGTCCGCGAAGGAGGTCGCGCTGCGCAGTTTGTGCCGGAAAACCTGTATAACGGCGCGAACGCCACAGCGATCCGTCGGCATCTGTTTGAGAAATGTCGACTTCACGCGCTCATCGCGTTTGAAAATTCCCGCAAGGTTTGGTTCGACATCCATACCGCTGCGAAATTCTGCCTCTACGTCGCCTCGCCGGGCGGGTGCACAGAGGTTTTTGCAGCCGCATTCGGCATCAATTCTGAAGAGAAACTTGCAGCTCTCCGAACAAGACTTCCCTTCGATATTCCGGTATCGCTCGTCTCCGAGTTCAGCCCTGACGCACTTGCGATCGCCGAAGTGGCCCATGTCGACGACATAACGGTTTCACGCAAGCTCTACACCCGTTTTCCGAAGTTCGGGGCCGAGATTCCGGGCCTCGCGCGACGCGAGTACGCGGCCGAAGTTCACATGGGGAACGATCGAGAGGGCTTTGAGGAGGATCTTTCGGGTTTGCCGGTATTTGAAGGCCGAATGGTCGAGGCGTTTGATTACCGCGCAAAGGCCTACGTTTCGGGGCGCGGACGGTCGGCCGTGTGGAAGGAGTTACCGTTTGGCACGGCGGAAAAACAGCTGAAGCCTCAATGGCGCATGGCGGAGAAAAACATTCCGCGCAAGGTTGGTGATCGCTGGAAGAAATACCGGCTTGGTTTTTGCGACGTCGCAAGTCCCTCGAATCAACGCTCCTTCGTTTGCTCTCTGATTCCACCCTTGACGATATGCGGCGACAAAGTTCCTACAATCCTTTTTAGCAACGACGACAACCGGCTACTGATGCTATGGCTGGCCGTAGCCAATGCAATCTGTATGGATTTTATTGTCCGCAAGAAGGTTGCGCTGAAAATGTCGTTGACACTAGTGGACAGCTTGCCGTTACCGAGGACGTTTGATGACCGGCCACTGGAACGAGCCATTGCTGCGCGTTCGCTCCGCCTCGCAGCAGCCGGAAAAGAGATGATGCCATTCTGGCGGGAGACGGCCCCCATGTTGGGGCTTGATGCAGAGCGGGAGGCGCCCGTTGATTGCCCCGTTGAACGCGAGCGCTTAATGGCTGAAATCGACGTTTTGGTTGCCCGCGACATCTTCCAAATTTCACGGGACGAAATGCGATATCTGCTTGATCCGTCTGATGTCCTCGGAGCTGACTGTGGATTCGAGACTTTTGGAGCCCTGAAGCGAGCCGAAAAGAAAAAATGGAATGGTCAATTTCGAACGCGTGATCTCGTACTCGACATTTGGAATCGCTTGCCGAACCCAAACGCGGTTGAGAAAGAACGGGCGTTGGTTGGGTGAGATGCTGGTATTGCATACGCCATTGTCCCGAGTCGCTCCATTGGTCCGCGGCGCTTTTTTTCACGAGCACATAGCTCAGGCTTTCGCCTGATGATGGCACTGGAAGATCCCCCCGGCTTTGTCGTGCGCACCGAGGCGCAGAAGGCCGCGTGGGACAATGGCTTCCGGCTCGATCGAGGCGCGGAAGGCGGTTGGCTGCACTACGACTCGACAACTGCGCGGGGAACAGTGTGGATCGCCGGGGCTTCGCAGCGCGGCCCCTGGCTGCTCTCGATCAACCATTTGGGTGTTGTCGCCGAGGTCGGTGCTATGCGGGCGTCGCCTGTTCCAGGCCCCGGCACTGCCACTTTCATCTTCGACACGGTGACCCAACTTCACGCCGCGCTCGACCGCGTCTACAAGCTCGCCATAAGCTTACCCGACGCGCCGCTGCTGCGCTTCCGCGCAGAGACCGCCGCATTGCCGCGCTCGACCGAGGCCGAGCGACTGGTCATCCAGCGCATCGGCCAGAATTTGTTTCGCGATGCCCTTATGGATTATTGGGGTGGCCGCTGTCCGCTTACCGGCATCACAGAGCCTGCGCTCCTGCGCGCGTCGCATATCGTGCCCTGGTCCGAATGCAACGATGAGCAACGCCTGGACGTCCACAATGGCCTCCTGCTCTCGGCCTTGTGGGATGCCGCCTTTGACCAAGGCTTGGTCAGCTTCGGCGATGACGGCACGCCATGCGTCAGTCCCTCGCTGGGCGAAATCGCCCGCCGAGCACTCGCCATTGAGACCGTGCCCGCGCTCCGCGGCTTGCGCGACGCGCACCGTGCTAATCTCGCCGCGCACCGCGCCCGATACGGATTTTGATGCGAAGTGCCGCATTGGCGGCTGGTCTTGCTGCGAAATACTGCGACCCAAGGGACCAACGGCGGGATAAACCGTTGAGCCGATAGTCAACCCGCAAATCCGGCGATAATGCATGGGTAGATTTGTGGGTATCAGCGCGGTTCGATGCCTAAACCTGCGGAATATATCGATTATCGCGATTTTTCGGCGGAGGCTGCCTCCGCCGCTTTGGATGGATCATCAGGCCCAACACAAGCGGTCCGGCGCAGGCCGAAGGCCCTCGCGGTCGTTCAGTGCGATGCGTGCACCGTCTCTAAGCCTTTGCGAACTCAACGGCGAAGCGCGTTTTAGACTTGCTCCCTGTGTACAGGGCCGCATGCGCGTACTTCTTCGCCGCGAGGTCTTTTCATCCCCTTCGCGTCGGCTTCACTCAT
>WNFM01241452.1_pt8 | contig 22317 bp, 17 predicted proteins | sample 5400271 | NCBI WGS metagenome assembly WNFM01 (sample SAMN13153352, study PRJNA577476) | soil metagenome | isolation source: 60 cm saprolite on Douglas fir-dominated hillslope | place: USA:California | collected 2013-09-17
CGACGGCCGGGTGCGCATTCTCATCCCCACTGCCAAGATGATGTCGCTCGATCGGGACTGGCTGGCCTACAGCTACGCACCGTTGCACGTGATGTTTCCGGACGCCGGCTATGGCGAACCGATGGCGCGGGATGCCGCGTTCCAGAGTGCCCAGCGGCTGGTCGCTCTGGATTTTTCCGCCAAGGGCGCTGAGATCATGGCGAACCATCCGGCCGTGATGCGGTTTATGGGTCGCGATTCCGGCGTGCTGGTCCTGATCAAGCTCATTCAAATGTCCGTCGCAGGAAGTGGCAATGGTCTCTCCTACTCGGATATCGGCGCCCGGTTCGGCGTATCTCGGACCCATGTGCGGGCGCTGCTGGAAGACGCCGCAGAGCACGGCGATGTGATCCTCTCCGGCCGCGGCGGACGCCTGGTCGAACTTCAGCCTTCCCTCCTGGGGGCTTTCGACCGCTTCCTCGCGGACGCCATGTCGGGACACGATATGCTCTACAAGCTCGCGCGCGAGCGGATGGAAAAGGGGCAACGGAGCGCGTCGTCAGGAAAAGACGACTGATTTTGCGTCGTCGGTCTACCTTGACGTTGACGGCCTTGGTCATCGGCCACCCCTTGGCGATCTCACCCTCTCCGGCACACCAGATCGATCTCCACCAGTGCGTCATAGGCCAGCCCGGTGACGCCGACGCAGGTTCGCGCCGGCAGGCGATCGGGCGGGAAGTAGCTTCGGTAGGTCTCGTTCATCGCGGCGTAGTCCCGCTTGAACTCTGTCAGGTAAATCCGTGTCATCACGACGTGTTCGAAGCCGAGCCCGAGGCCCATCAGCACGACGCGGAGATTTTCCATCACGGCTTTGGTCTGCGCGACAATGCCATCGGGCAGCAAACCCGGTGTCGAGGGCGTGTCCGGCATCTGGCCGGTGACGAAGACGAAGCCGTCGGTCTCTACCGCATGGCTGAACGGCGCCACGGGTTTTGGCCCGCCTGCGATCATGTGAAATTTCAAGGCTGAATTCCTTCTCAACTCGAACGCGCGACCACGCTCACGGCGCGTTCTCGAACAGCCGCTTGCTCAGGATCGCGTGCACGCCCCAATTGCCGTCGACCACCTGCGTGACGCCGAAATCGACCGCGGCCGACATCAGCGCAATCGCCTCGTCCTCGCTCAGGCCCTTCACGTTCATCAGGAAGCGGCGCATCTTGCGGAACGCGTCCTTCATGGCGAGGTCGAGCGAGGATGTCGCGTAGACTTCGCTTTGGCCCTGCGCGCCGAACTCGGCGAGATAGTTCGGATGGCTGAAGCCGGTCAGCACCCAATCGGTTTCGGTCTCGATCAGGGGATAGCTGAGATCGGCGAAAGCGTGGCCAGCGAGGTTGCCCTTCTTGTGCAGGATCACCTGGAACGTCCCGGTCATCGAACATTCGATCGCCGTGCCGCTCAATTCGCCGTCGCCCTGCGCGGCATGGGGATCGCCGACCGATAGCAGCGCGCCCGGTACCGAAACCGGCAAGTAGACCGCGGAGCCCTTGCCCAGCCGCCAGTTATCGAGATTGCCGCCGAAATAGGAAGGGGGTACCGAGTCGACGAAATCGGCCTCGCGCGGCGCCACCGCGATCACGCCGAAATGCGGGCGCAGCGGAATCCGGATGCCGTCGAGCACCGCGTGCCGGCGCTTGACGGTGCCGGGCGCAATGGGGACGCCCGGATAATCGTAGGTGGTGTGGACGACGCCGAATGGATCGGTTTGCGGCTCCCAGCGTTAGGAATACAGCGCGCAGGCGTGCGGGCTCTCGCCGGCATCGAAGATCTCGTAGATCGTCACCACCTCGCGCGGCCTGGGGCCGGCGAGAAACTCGCTGTAGTGATAGCCCCACCATGCCGCGACGCTCGAGCCGAACACGCGGCCTTCGAATTGCGGATTGCAGCTCGGACGCGGCACGATGTCGAGGATGCGCACCTCCAGCACGTCGCCCGGCTGCGCCTCCTTCACCGCGATCGGACCGGTGCAGATATGCACGCCGAACCCCTCGCCCGCACCGCGGCCGAACACCGACGCATCCATCGGGCCGGCGCCGCGCCGGTCGACGTTCTTGTGATGCCTGGTCCAGCCGAACACGTCTTCGGCGCCGGCGTCGCCCGCGATCATTCGCTCGGGGTCGTCGGAGGCGTGCTGGCTCAGGGTTTCGATGGTGATGGTATCGCCCGAACTGATTTCGGTCTGCGGCGCCAGCGTACGGCTGAAATAGCCCCAGTGCACCCTTCGCGCTTCCACCGCGAGATGATGGTGGGTCTGATCGGCGGCCTCGCGGCACTCATCCGTGTTCAGCGCGGCGAGTGTCGCGATCTTCTTGGCGCCGCCGGATGCCGGATGCGCGCGCAACTGCGCCAACGCGTCCTGCGGCCAGCCGCGCTGTCCGGATGCCGTTGACGGCGGTGTCGCGCGTTCGGCCTCCTGCTGGCGAAATTCGCGCGGCGGCAGGCCGAAGCGATGGCGAAAGGTCCGGCTGAAATGCGCGGAATCGCCAAAACCGTAGCGATAGGCGATTTCGGAAATCGACTGATGCGCTTCAGCCGGATTGGACAGATCGGCCCAGGCGCGCTGCAGCCGGCGTTCGCGCACATAGTGGGTGAAATTGTCGCCGACGCCTTCGAACAGCTTTTGCAGATATCGTTCGGAGATTCCCTCGGCCCCTGCGACGCCCGCCGGCGCCAATTCGGGATCGTCGAGCCGGCGCTCGATGGTCTGGCAGATCCGGTGCAGGATCGCGGCTTGCGTCGCCGTGCCGCTCGCCTCCGACGCCGGACCGATCAACTGATGCGAGAATGTCAGCAGCAAGTCGACGAGGCTTTGCGAGATCGCGGCCCATTCGACGTCGGCCAGCGTTTCCAGCGTCCGCGCCGTGGCATCGAGCATGCGGGAGAACACGTCGGCGAGACCGCCCGGCGCCACTACGCGCGGCGCGGCCAGTCTCGATTTGCCGGCGATGCGGCCATGCAGCGCCTCCGATGTCACCGACAACACGATCGCGCGCATGTCGCGCTGGAACACAACACTCCAGTCGCCGGCGCGCGGCAGCAGCAACAGATGACCAACGGGAACGATGCGATGACTGGTACCTTCGCGCAGCACCACGCCGTCCTCGATCGGCAGCAGCACGATCGGCAGGCCATCGCCGGATAGCGGCAACGGCGACACGCCCTGCGATCCGGCCGAGATCCGGGTCAGCGCCACGCCGGTCGCGTTGCGGTGCGACGCGGTCGCGTGTCCGTCATAAAACGGGCTGCTTGAGGCCGGCTGCAAGCCAACCGCGCCCAGCACGTCCCGCCATGCTTCCGGGCGGTCGTCCTGTGCATAGGATTCACTCGTAAACGGACGAAAGCTCATCGCATCGATCCAGTTGGGATCAGGCGAAGCAACCGCCGTGCCAGACGCGCGTTTTTCGTCGGCGCCGCGGCCGGCGTCAAACCGGCGCAGCGTTATGGGATGGGAGCCGAAAGCCACTTTCGTTCAATGCATTAGTCGCACCTGAAGATGTTCTTTCTGATCGTACCGTGGACGCCCCAATTGGCGTCCACCACCTGGGTGACGCCGAAATCTGCGCCGACCGACATCAGCGAAATCGCCTCATCTTCGCTCAGCCGGTGTACCGTCATCAGGAACCGGCGCAATTTGCGGAACGCATCCCGCATCGCGCGGTCGAGACTGGAATGGTTGGCGATCTCGGTCTGCGCATTAGCGCCGAGTTCGGCGAGGTAGTTCGGATAGGTGAAACCGTAGACCGACCAGGCATGGTCGGTTTCGAGCATCGGATGGGTCAGGCCCTCAAGGGTTGTTCCACCGAGGTCGTTCTTCTTGTGCAGGATGAATTCGAAATCGCCGGTCAGCGAGGTCTCGATCGCGGTGCCGCCGAGTTCGCTGTCGCCCTGGGCGGCATGGGGATCGCCGACCGAAAAGAACGCGCCTGACACTGCCACCGGATAATACATCCGGGCGCCCTTTCCCACCCGCCAGTCGTCGATGTTGCCGCCGGTATAGCTCGGCGGAATCGACGAGACGAAATCGGCTTCCGATGGCGCCAGCCCCATGGTGCCGAAATGCAGCCGTGCGGGCACCTTGACGCTGGTCATGATGTTTTCCCGCTTGCGGATCGTGGTGTGATCGACCCGCACGCCGGGATAATCGATGGTTGAATGCACGATGCCGTCAGGATCCGTCTGCGGCGTCCAGACGTAATTGTAGACAGCCTTCGCATACGGATCGCCCGAGGTATCGAGTTCGAAGATTGTGATGACCTCGCGCGGCTTCGGCTCCTCGATCAGGTCGTGATAATGAAAACCCCAGTTCGCTGATGCGTTCGAGCCAAAGCATTTTCCGGCGTGACAGGCGTGGCAGGCCGGCCGCGGCCGTACGTCGAGAATGCGTACTTCCAGCACATCGCCCGGCTCCGCGTTTTCGATCGCGATCGGTCCGGTCAAAAGATGCACGCCGACGCCTTCGCCGGAGCCGCGGATGAACGGACCTTCGGTCGGCCCCGAACCGCGACGCGCCACCGCCTTGTGCTCGCGGGTCCAGTGGAACACGCTTTCGGCGCCGGGATCGTTGGCGATCATACGCTCGTAATCGTCGTTGGCGTGGTGGGTCAGCGTTTCGATGGTGGCGCGGTCGCCGGAACGCAGTGTCAGCGCCGGCGAGACCTTCTTGCTGAAATAGCCCCAGTGAACGGTCGCCGGTGAAACCGGCAAATTGAAATGCCTCATGCGATTGCCTCCTGGGGACACGGTCGAAAGTTGCGAATTGGCGGCGAACAATGCTGGCTCATCGCACCGTCTCCGTCGCCTTGCCGGCCTCCATCACGCTGAGGAAGCGCGCCGTGAGCGGATTTTTGGGATTGGTGAGCACTTCGTGGGCCGGGCCCTCCTCCAGGATGGCGCCGCCGCTGAGGAACGCGACGCGATCGGCGACCTCGTCGGCGAAGCGGATCTGATGCGTCGAGATGATCATGGTCAGCCCGTCGTCGATCGCGAGCCGGCGGATCACCTCCAGCACCTCGTTGACGAGTTCGGGATCGAGCGCCGAGGTCGGCTCGTCCAGCAGCAGCACGCTCGGGTTCGGCGCCAGCGCGCGGGCAATCGCGACCCGCTGCTGCTGTCCGCCGGAGAGATGCCGCGGCAATGCATCGGCACGGTGGCTGAGGCCGACCTGGTCGAGCAGTTCGCGGGCGCGGCGGTCGGCGTCGATGTTGGTCATGCCGTGGACCCAGCGCAGCGGACCGGCGACGTTTTCTTTGGCCGTGAGATGGCCGAACAGGTTGAATTGCTGAAACACCATGCCGACGCCAACGCTGGCGCGCTCGTTGGCGATGTCACGCGGCGACAGCAGCTTGCCGTCGTCGCGGAATCCGAGCCGGCGGCCGCCGACGCGCACAGTGCCGGAATCCCAGCTTTCGAGATGGTTGATGCAGCGGAGCAGCGTGCTCTTGCCGGACCCGCTCGGCCCCAGCAACGCCACCACCTCACCGATCCGGACGGTCAGACCGAGCCCGTCGAGTACGGCCTGCGCGCCGTAGCTCTTGCGGAGATCCTTGACCTCGACCGCGATGTTGTTGCGGGAAATCGTCACCGCGCGCTTGGTGCGCTCCTCCCGCGTCAGCGTCGGCGCCGGCGGCAATGCGGCGACGTCGGGTGCAGCGACGGCGTTGAGCGCGGCCTTGTCGGCGACACCTGCCAAGAGATCGACGCGGCGCCACGGCAAGTAATCGGCGAGGCTACGATCCTTCTTGGCGCGGTCGAGATCGAGCAGCCATTCCAGAAACAACTGGATCAGGCTGACCGCCCCGGTCAGCAGCAGATACAACAGCCCCGACGCAAAGAAGATCGAGAAGAAGTCGAAGGTGGAGGATGCCAGTTGCGTGCTGCGCAGCGTCAGCTCCTGCACCGCGATCACGGAGGCCAGCGAGGAGTTCTTCAGCGCGCTGACGGATTCATTGCCGAACGCCGGGATCATGGTGCGGATCGCCTGCGGCGCGATCACCCGCCGCATCAGCACCGACGGCGTCATGCCGAGCGCTTGCCCGGCGTTCACCTGCCCGCGATCGACGCCGAGCACGCCGGAGCGAAGCATTTCCGCGATAAACGGCGCCTCGTTGCAGGCCAGCGCCAGGCCGGCCGCGGCGATCGCGGGAAGCTTGATGCCGATATGCGGTAGCGCGTCGTAGGCGAACACCATCTGCAGGATCAACGGCGTGCCGCGAAAGATCACGGCGTAGCCTCGCGCAAATGCCGACAACCACCAGAAGCGGCTGAGCTGCATCCACGCGAGGATCAGTCCAAGGATCAGTCCGCCGCCGAGCCCCAGGGCGGTCACCTCGAGGGTGACTTCGATGCCCTGGAGCAAATACGGCATACTGAAATAGTGCAGGAACAGGGACATCAGAACCTGGACGTCAAGACTTGGGCACTACTTGACCATCAGGAGGCCGGGTTCCATGAGGTTGTTGGGATCGAGCTCCCACTTCTTCAAGAGCGCGGCCTGATCGCCGGACTTGTGGATCTCCATCATCGCGGCATGAACGGCTTCGCGAAACTTCGGCTTGTCCTTGGGCACGGCAATGCCGACCGAATACGGGATCGTTACCGCGATCGCCTTCTCCAGCTTGTCCGGATAGGCCTTCACCGCGTTGTCGACGGTGTTGACGTCGTTGACATAGGTGTCGGCGCGGCCGGCGAGGATCGCCTGGATGCAGTTGGCGTTGTTGTCGTAGAGCTGCAGCGTCGGCTCAGGCTTGCCTTCGGCCTTGCACTGCGGAGCCAGCGCCTGCACCAGCGGCACTTCGACGTAACCGGTATTCTCGGCTGCCGCCGCGCCGCACATCGAGGTATTGATACCGGTGATCTTCTTCGGGTTGCCCTTGGCAACCAGCACGCCGTCGAACACCTTCGAATAGGTGATGAAGTCGCCGGCCTTGGCGCGCTCCTCGGTAGCGTAGATATCCGAGATCACGATGTCGGCCTGGCCGCTCGCCAGCGTGGTCAACAGGGCTGCGAACGTCACCGCCTTGTAGGTCAGCTTGAAGCCGAGGCATTCGCCGATCTCTTCGCCGAGATCGATGTCGAAGCCGACATATTTACTGGGATCTTTCGGATCGATCGCCTCATAGCCGGGCGTATGCGGGTTGATCGCATTGACCAGCGTCTTGCCTTTCCAGTCCGGATATTTTTCCGCTAGCGCCGCGCAGCCCGCAGGCAGCGCCTGTGCGCCGACCGGCGCCAGGAATCCCACAGCGACAATTGCGCCCAGAACCGCCCGACGCCATGGAAGCGACCCGCGCTGAGCTTCGCCAGAAAGCCATTTATGCATGTTGCCAGCTCCTTCGAATTTGCCATGGCGCCTGCCATGTTTCAAAACCCGACGGAAAGGCTACGGGGAATGGCCCCGGGAATGCTTGTCTGGGGGCGTACAAAAAATTGGATTGGCGAGGCCTGCGAATTGGGCAGACCTGCACAACATCTGATCAGGTTTCTTCGGATATGTCAGTCGCGGCGGCCGCTCGCTACGCGAAGCCGCCAGACGTTGTGGAATGCGTATTCGCCGAGCGCGGCTGTCTCGCCGCGCCCGGTTCTCGCAACTTGCGAAATGGAGAGGCTACTCCGCCAGGAACGACGTCGTCTTGGTGCCGGAGTCGTAACGCAGTCTCAGCACGTTGAACTTGCAGAGATTGACGTTCTTCCAGAGCACCGACTCGTTGTAGTTGGCCCAGTCCACCTTGATGTTCCAGACGCAACCCTCGTCGTCGCCATCGAACTCGACATAGGTGGTGTCCTGGTTGTTCAAGGTTTTTTCGAGCTCGTTATCCCACTCGTCGAGTCCGTCGTCGGGGCCGTTGAAGCCCAGAAATTTGATGGCATAGCCGGTTTCGTTGATTACCGAGACATTGCGGCTGTCGGCGGCAAAGGCGCCACCGGTCGCAAGCGAAATTCCCATTACAACCAAAGCGGAAAAAATAAATTTCATTTCAGGCGACCTTTCATTCGCGAGTACGGACTCGATTTAGTCGAACTCGGAGGTTCGGGATAGCCGCTATTTGATAGCAATCGTCTGTGACAGGCTGTCTCTTGTGACTATTTTCGACATAGGAAAACATTGCGAACGGCTGTTCGCACGCAGCGCCGGATCGCAGCCGGCCCGCGACGACTATTGCTCGAACACGGCAGCACAGGCCGGGCTCAAGCTCGCCTTCTTCCGCCGCAGGCAGGCGGTGATCGCCCTGGCATTGGGAATCTCGCCGGCGCAGAGCCGGTAGACGTCGGGGGTGCAGGCCTTGCGCTGCTCGGACGTGCCTTGACCGGTCCCTTGCGCGGACGCTGATCCCGTCGCCAGCAGCGTGAGCAGGAAACCGAGCATCGACGCCCGCTGGGCGCGGCCGAGCGGTGCCGCACTTCGTGCAAACCTTGCTTTCATGACCGCGTCTCCCTGATCTGACCCTTCCTTGGCCCGCCTTGACAAGGCAGGCGTCATCACGGCCAAATACGCGGATTAAATTTCGAAGAATGTGATTTTTCTCACAATTGGCCCCGCCCAGGCAGGGCTACCGTCCACCCGGGGAAACTCTTTAGTAACCAAGATTGCCGCGATCGCGCGTTCATTAAAATGCGAACGATCCGTTCAATCTGGAAACAAAACCCTTTTGGCATCGTGAGCTCTCGAACCCCGGAGAGCGCGATGAGTGAAGTTGAATTCGACCTTTTGCTGGATGCCGTGCAGACGGCTATTGCGCCCGAACCGGAGGATGATTTCTTGGCCCAGTCCCTGCCCCGCTATCAGCCGCCGCGCGCCGCCAACGACAACCGGGCCCCGTGGCCGCTGGTTCCGTTTCCTGAAGGCTGGTACGCCGCCTGCTGACAAGACGCTGGCTAACAAGATCCCGGGATTGCTTAAATCCCGGGGAGATTGTAGCTAGTCCGCCGATGGGGCCACGTGGCGGATTGGTTACGCACCGCTCTGCAAAAGCGTTTAACCCGGTTCGATTCCGGGCGTGGCCTCCATCCATAAAATCAATAGCTTAGCCTGATTTTATTCGCGACGGTCATTCCGCGCCGGTAATCGTTCGATGTTTTCGAACAAGCCCTCCGCGCCTCCCAAACACAATGGCGTTGGGCAGCGTCAGCGGATGAATTCCCGCCCGGATCAGAAGCCAATAGAACGGCCGTAGCAACAGCCGGCGCAGCAGCCTCATCTGCGGATACCGGTCGTCTCGAAACCGATCCATCGCTTCGTTGATGGCCGCTTCCTCCAGGATTCGCTGCCGATATCCGGGATCCTCCCGTAGCAATCGGGTAATCAGATCATGCTCCGGGCTTGTGGTGCGGGCATAGCTGCCCGGCCGCGGCCCCGCGAGCACGACAATGACCGTGACCGTGGGCAAGAATCGCAACGCTGCCCCCGAACGCCATGCGCGAAACAGCCAGTCCATCGACGGTGTGACATGCAGCCCGTCAGGCGATTGCCACGGCCCGACGCGGTCGGCGAGACCTCTCCGAAATGCCCAGGACGAGGCGAGACAGTTGGCAAAGGGAGAATAGCCGGCAGCGGACTGAGGAACGCCGATAAGGCCGAACGAGAACGGACGGCCTCCGTCCGGAACGGCTTTAGGGCGGGCGATGGCGCACGGCACCCAGACGAGGTCGGCGCCGCTTCGTTCCAGTTCAGCCACGCAGGTGGCGAGATGATCGGGAAGATAGATGTCGTCGTGGTTCAGGAACGCGACATATTTTCCGCGCGACAGGGCCACGCCGTGATTATTGGGACCCGCTTGGTGGCCCGTGCGAGCAGGCAAATTGACAAAGCGAATCCGCGGATCGCCGAAGGATGAAACGCATTCGCCGGTATCGTCGGTGCAGGCATCGCCGACCACGATCAGCTCCCAGTCGCTGAACGACGAATTGCAGACGCTCTGCACGGCGTGTCGCAGCGTGTGGGTTCTGTTGTAGGTCGCTATGACGACGGAAACCGCCGGCGGCGCGGCGGGGTCATTGTCCACGATGCGTAACTTGCCACGGACCAGACATCAGGATTCCCGTCTGCTCAGGCAACAACCGACATCGCCTCGTACCGGGCCAGCATATCGGCAAACGATCCCGACTCGGTATCGCGGGCGGAAAGCCGTGCGCTTTCCAGCGGCCATTGCAGCGACGGGTCGAGATCATCCCATCGGCAGCCCAGCACATCCCGTTCGGCCTTCCAGTACGCGCTCAAACCGAAGGCGAGAACGGAGTCGTCGAGAAAAAATACCGCGTGGGCAACGCCCGCGGGCACGGGGACGGCGAATCCATCGGTGGCCGACCATTCGAAACCGATGCTGTTGCCGAATGTTGGCGACGCTCTTCGGATGTCCCGAAGCGCAATGAAAACCCGGCCCACCGGCAAGGTATAGAACTCATCATAATCGATATGGACATGGGCACCGCGCATGACGCCGGACCGCGAACTGCAGGCGTTCCATTGCACGGTTTTGAAAGCCCCGACCCATTCCTCACGGAAAATCTCGACCAGGCAACCGCGATCGTCGGCGTTGGCTTTCACCGAAACGGGCGCGCAGTCCTCGATCGGAATCGTCGGCAGCTTTTTCATCGTCCCGGTATCGGCCTCGTCTGCTGGCTGCTGGTCCGGAGGGCGAATATACACTCTGCCCGCAAGAGGCAACCATGCGTCCAATGCGCGCCACGCGCCTGGATCGGGTGCTGCAGCCGGCTCGTATCGGTCGACAGGCAGCCCCGCAAGGCGCCTCGCCATGCCTGATCTCCAGCCCTATTTGGCTCGCGATTTTGCGGCCTTTTTTGCGCCCGTTTTGACGCCCTTCCGGGCGCCTTTTCTGCCCTTGTAGCCGCGATAATCCTTCTTCTTCGGCTTGGGCGCGAGTTCCGGCATTTCGGCCTGCACTTCCCGGTATCGGGCCAGCATCCGGTCAAAACTGGCATTGAGCGTCTCGGCGATATCCGGCCGCTTCTCGACCTTGCGCAGCACGCCGTAGCGCGACGCGCGCTTGGGGCCGAGAATGACCCGCTGGCACTTCAGCATCCACGCATTGCGCCACCACAGCGCCTTGGCCTGGCTCCAGGTGCCGTCGAGCAGCACGATGCCCTCGATATCCCCCAGAATGGCGCGCTGGTGCTCCTCCAGTTCGCCCTTGCGGTTGATCGCGACGATCTCCTTGTCGGTATCGAGGTCGGCGACCTTGGCCGAGCCGAGATAGAGGATCGCCCAGCGCGAGGGATCATGGACCGTCCGGCCGAGCGCCTTGGACAGGCTCGGCCAGGACAGACCGATCTTGACGACCGCATCCTTGAAATGGAGTGCCGCCAGCCGCGCGGTCCCGAGCGCCCTGTCCTGCTCCTGCGGGTGCTGCAGGATCAGGAGCTGGATCCTGTTCTCGATCGGTTCGACGCTCTCGCAGATGCAGAGCGGCAGCGGCTTGCCGCAATGCGGGCAATCCGGAATTTCCTCGGGAATCGTGCTGGTCGCGTCTGACTGGTCTGACATCCGCCCGCTATACGCTTCGTGGCCAGTAATTCAACTATTCGGCAGGTGCGGCGACCGGGGCGGACCGGGATCGACGCTGCCGCAGCCGGTCGATCAGGAGATAGATCACCGGCGTCGTGTACAGCGTCAGGATCTGCGAGACGAACAATCCGCCGATGATGGTGATGCCGAGCGGCCGGCGCAGTTCGGTGCCGGGACCGGTGGCAATCACCAGCGGAATTCCGGCAAACGCCGCCGCCATCGTCGTCATCAGGATCGGCCTGAACCGGACGCTGCAAGCCTCGAAAATCGCCTCCGCCGACGACAGGCCGCGATGGCGTTCGGCATCGAGCGCGAAATCGACCATCATGATGCCGTTCTTCTTGACGATCCCGATCAGGAGAATGATGCCGATGAAGGCGATCACGGTGAGCGGCGTATCGGTCACCTGCAGCGCCAGCAGCGCGCCGAGACCCGCGGACGGCAGCGTCGAAATGATGGTGATCGGATGGGCGAGGCTCTCGTAGAGCACGCCGAGCACGATATACATCGCCACCAGCGCGCCGAGGATCAACAGCGGCTGCCGCCCGCTGGTCTTGTTGAAATCGCCGGCGTTGCCGTCAAAACTGCCGCGGATCCCCTCCGGCATGTGCAATTCGTCGACCGCGCGCTGGATGTTCGAGGTTGCGACTTCCAGCGGCACGTTGGGCAGCAGGTTGAACGACACCGTGGTCGAGGGAAACGACTGCGAGTGAAATACCGCGAGCGCCGACAGGCCGCGCTGGTAGTGCACCAGCGCCGACAACGGCACCTGCACGTCGTTGGCGCCGGCGACGTAGATGCGCTCGAGGTTGGACGGATCGGACTGGAATTTCGGATCGATCTCCAGCACCACCATGTACTGGTTGCGCTGGGTATAGACCATCGAAATCTGCCGCTGCGAGAACGCGTTGTTGAGGGCGTTGTCGATGTCCTGGACGCGAACGCCGAGGCTTGACGCGGTCTTGCGGTCGATCACCAGGTTGAGCTGCAGCCCGCCGGGATCGCGGTCGCTGGAAATGTCGGTGATGCCCTCGACGGTCTCCATGCGCTTGCCCACCAGTGGTGCCCACTTCTGCAACAGATCGAGGTCGGTGCTCGACAGCGTATATTGATAATCGGAATCGCTCTGCCGTCCGCCGGCACGGATATCCTGCGCCGCGAACATGAACAGGCGGATGCCGGCGACCCGATAGAGGTTCCGGCGCAGCCGATCGATCACCTGCGCGGTCGACAGGCCCTCCCGCTCCGCTGGCTCCTTCAGGCTGATGAACATGATGCCGCGGTTGGAGCCGCTTCCGCCCGGACCACCGCCGCCACCTAGCGAGGAGCCGACGCCGGCCACGGCAGGATCGGCCATGACGATGTCGGCCAGTTGCTGCTGCAGGCCGAGCATGGCCTGGAACGAGATGTCGGGCGATGCGCGCGTGGCGCCAATCACGAAACCAGAATCGTCGGTCGGAAAATAGCCTTTCGGGGTTTTGATATACAGCACCACCGTCAGCGCGATGGTCGCGAAGAACACGACCAGGGTCAGGAACGGAAATCCCAGCACCACCCGCAGCGTCCGCTCGTAGAACGAAACGATCCGCGACAACGTGCCCTCCACGATGCGATCGAACAGGGTGGCGCGGGCCGAGGTCGCTTCCTTGATATAATGCGCGCAGATCATCGGCGTAATCGTCAGCGACACCACGGTCGACACCACGATGGCGAAAGTCAGCGTCAGCGAAAATTCGCGCAGCAGGCGGCCGACGATCCCGTCCATGAAGATCAGCGGCGTAAAGGCGGCGATCAGTGACAGGCTGATCGACAGCACGGTAAATCCGATCTGCTTGGCGCCCTCCAGCGCCGCCGCGAACGGCGCCATGCCGTGTTCGAGGTTGCGGTACATGTTCTCGATCATGACGATGGCGTCGTCGACCACGAAGCCGACCGAGATCGCCAGCGCCATCAGCGACAGATTATCGATCGAGAACCCGGCCAGCCACATACCGGCACAGGTGCCGGCCAGCGCCAGCGGCACCGAGACGCCGGCCGCGATCGTCGGCGTCAACCGGCGCAGGAAGGCGAACACGACCAACATGACCAGGAAGGCGGTCGCCAGCAGCGTCAGCTGCATGTCCCGAACGCTGGCGCGGATGGTGCCGGTGCGGTCAACCAGCGTCGAAATCTCGACGCCGCCGGGCAGCCATTCCTTCAGATCGGGGATCAGCGCCCTCACCCGGTCGACGGTCTCGATGACGTTGGCGTCACCCTGCTTGGTGATTTGGATCAGCACCGCCGGCTGCTTGTTGAACCAGGCGATCGAGCGGCTGTTGCGCACGGAATCTTCCACTTCCGCCACATCCGACAGCCGGACGAAATTTCCGCCCGAGCTCTTGACGATGATGTCGCGGAACTCGGCCGCGGTGCGCATCTGCTTGTTGATCGAGAGCGTTTCGCTCTGGCGGCTGCCGTTGAAGATCCCGACCGGCCCCAGCGGATTGGCGTTGATGATCGCAAGCCTGATGTCGTCGGTCGCGATCCCCGCGTTCGCCAGTGCCACCGGGTTGAGCGAGATGCGCACCGCGGGCTGGTCGGCGCCGCTGACCGTGACTTCGCCAACTCCAGGCACTTGCGAGATGCGCTGCGCGATCACGGTATCGGCGGCGTCGTACATCGCGCTCGTGGTGAGCGTCTTCGAGGTCAGCGCCAGCACGAACACCGGTGCCGCCGCCGGGTTGGCTTTGCGGAATTTCGGCAACGACGGCAGGTCGCTCGGCAGATCCGCCAGCGAGGCATTGATCGCCGCCTGCACGTCGCGCGCGGCGCGGTCGATGTTGCGCCCGATCGAGAACTGCAACTGGATGCTGGTGTTACCAAGCGAACTGGTCGAGGTGATCTGGTCGATGCCCGCAATGGTGCCGAGCTTGCGCTCCAGCGGCGCCGCGACGGTCGCGGCCATCACCGACGGGTCCGCGCCGGGCCGCGTGGCGGACACCCGGATCATCGGAAAATCGACGTTGGGCACAGCCGAGACCGGCAGAAAATTATAGGCGACGATGCCGACCAGAAAGAGCCCGATCGCCAGCAGCGTAGTGCCAACCGGCCGGCGAATGAAGGGCTCCGAGATCGATGCCATTACTGCATCCCCTCGGTCGCACCCGCTATCGGCGGGCCGGTCGGTCCCGGCTCCGGCACCGCCCTTTCGATCTTGCGGTTGAGCCGGTCGAGCGCCAGGTAGATCACGGGCGTCGTGTAGAGCGTCAGCATCTGGCTCAGCAGCAGGCCGCCGATGATGGAGATGCCGAGCGGAAAGCGCAGTTCAGCGCCGGTGCCGCTTTCGACCGCCAGCGGCAACGCGCCAAACAGCGCGGCCAGCGTCGTCATCATGATCGGGCGAAAGCGCAGCAGGCAGGCCTGCACGATCGCCTCGTCCGCCGACATGCCCTGATGGCGTTCCGCTTCCAGCGCGAAGTCGATCATCATGATCGCGTTCTTCTTGACGATACCCATCAAGAGGATGATGCCGATCAGGCCGATCACGGAAAGATCCTGCCCGAACAGCATCAGCGCCAGAATGGCACCGACGCCGGCCGACGGCAGCGTCGAGAGAATAGTGATCGGGTGGATGTAGCTCTCATAGAGCACGCCGAGCACGATGTAGATGGTGACGATGGCGGCCAGGATCAGCCATGGCTGGCCGGCCAGCGATTTCGAGAATTCGGCGGCATCGCCGCCGAACACGCCGACGATGCTGCCGGGCATGCCGATCCGGGTTTCGATGGTTTTCACCGCCTCAACCGCATCCCCCAGCGCCTCGCCGCGCGCCAGGTTGAAACTGAGCGACACCGCCGGGAACTGCGCCTGGTGCGAAATCGCCAGTGGCGCGGTGGTGCGCGTCAGCTTGGCCACCGCCGAGAGCGGCACCTGGGCGCCGGCAACCCCGGGCAGATAGAGCTTTGAAAGGATCGAGGGATCGCGCTGATACATCGGCAGCGCCTCCAGCACCACGCGGTACTGGTTGGCCTGACCGTAGATGGTCGAAATCTGCCGCTGCGCGAACGCGTCATTGAGGGTGTCGTTGACGCCCTGGATGCTGACGCCGAGTTGGCCGGCGCGCTGGCGGTCGATATCGAGCGCGGCGCGCAGGCCGCCTTCCTGCGCCTCCGAGGAGACGTCGCGGAACATCGGATCGCGGCGCATCTCGGCGACCAGCTTGTTGGCCCACAAGTTCACCTCGGCGGCATCAGTAGCGGTCAGCGTGTACTGGTATTGCGAGCGGCTCGACTGGGTCGAGATCTGCACGTCCTGCACCGGCTGGAAATAGATCGTCATGCCGGGGATCTGTGCCGTGCGCGCCTTCAGCCGGTCTATCACCAGCGAGACGTCGTCACGGCGCTCGCCGCGCGGCTTCAGCGTCATCACCAGACGCCCGACATTGGTGGTCGGATTGACCGAGCCGGCGCCGATCACCGAGACGACGCCGATCACATCAGGGTCGGCCTGGATTGCCGCCGCCGCCGCCGTCTGCCGGCTCTGCATTTCGGCAAAGGAGACGTCGGCGCCGGCTTGGGTCACCGCCGTGATCGAGGCCGTATCCTGCAGCGGCAAAAAGCCCTTCGGCGCCATCACATACAGGATCAGGGTCAAGGCGATGGTCGCGAACGTGACGACCATGGTCATGCGCCGATGCTGCAGCACCACGAGCAGCGTGCGATGGTAGAACGCGACCATGCCGTCGATGCCGCGGCTGACCGCCGCCAGCCCCGGAACCGCCATCTCCTCCCCGGCATGTTTCAGCAGCCGTGAGCACATCATCGGCGTCAGCGTCAGCGAGACGACTGCCGACGTCACCACCGCGATCGTCAGCGTGAGCGCGAATTCGCGGAACATGCGCCCGACCAGCCCGGACATGAACAATAGCGGGATGAACACCGCGATCAGCGACACCGTCAGCGAGATCACGGTAAAGCCGATTTCGCTGGCGCCCTTCAGCGAGGCTTCCATCACGGACTCGCCGTCCTCCATATGGCGGACGATGTTCTCGATCATCACGATGGCGTCGTCGACCACGAATCCAGTACCGATCGTCAGCGCCATCAGCGACAGGTTGTCGAGGCTGAAGCCCGAGAAATACATGATGCCGAAGCTCGTGATCAGCGAAAGCGGCAGCGCCACGCCCGCGATCAAGGTCGCGCGCAGCGATCGCAGGAACAGCAGCACCACCAGCGTCACCAGCACCACGCTCAGGATCAGCGTGAACTGGACGTCGTGAACCGAGGCGCGAATGGTGACGGTGCGGTCGGAGACTACGGTCAGTTTGACGCCGGCCGGGATCGACCGCTGCACCTTGGGAATTTCGGCGCGGATTTGCTGGACCACGTCGATCACATTGGCGCCGGGCTGCCGCTGGATATCGATGATGACGGCCGGTGTGCCCTGGTACCAGCCGCCGGTGCGGTCGTTCTCCAGCCCGTCGATGATGATGGCGACGTCGCCGATGGTGACGGGCGCGCCGTTGCGATAGGCGATGATGATGGGCTTATAGGCGTCGGCTGCGGCGATCTGGTCGTTGGCGGCGATGGTGTAGGACTGCTGCGCGCCGTCGAGCGATCCCTTCGGCCCCGACACATTGGCCCCCGCAATGGCGTTGCGCAGGTCTTCCATCGCGATGCCGTAGGAGGCGAGCCGCGCCAGATCGGCCTGCACGCGAACCGCGGGCTTCAATCCGCCGAGGATGGCGACGCGGCCGACGCCGGAAATCTGGCTGAGCCGCTGGCCCAGGATCGTATCGGCGATATCGCTCATGGCGCGCAGCGAAATCGTGTCCGAGGTCAGCGCCAGCGTCAGCACCGGGGCGTCGGCAGGATTGACCTTCGCATAGGTCGGCGGATACGGCAGCGTCTTCGGGAGGATGCCGGCGGCGGCGTTGATCGCGGCCTGAACGTCCTGGGTGGCGCCGTCGATGTCGCGGTTGAGATCGAACTGCAGCGAGATCTGGCTGACGCCGAACGAACTCGTCGACTGCATCGAGGACAGCGACGGAATTTGTCCGAGCTGGCGCTCCAGAGGTGCCGTAATCAGCGAGGCGATCACGTCAGGGCTGGCGCCCGGCAGTTGCGTGGTCACTTGAACTGTCGGAAAATCGACCTGCGGCAACGCCGATACCGGCAGCGCCCAGTAGCCGAGCGCGCCGCCGATCAACAGCGCGATCCCCAATAGCGAGGTCGCGATCGGCCGGCGGATGAACGGTTCGGAGACGCTCATGGTTGCGTGCTGCTCATGGTTGCGTACTCAGGCATGCGAAGTCGGATATTCAGGCAATAGAGCTCTCGGTCACGGCTGCGACTTCGCGGCGCCGCCTGACTGTTCGTTCCCCGAAGCCGGACCCTTCTGATCGCCCTCGCCACGCTTGCCGCGGCGTTCGCCGTCCTTGCCCTGCCAGTCCTTTTTCTGCCCGTCCCCCGCCGCACCATCTTTGGCTTGAGTATCCTTGGTTTGACCGTCCTTGGCCTGACCATCCTTTTGGCCACCCTTGGCGTCGGGCGAGCGGCTGCGCTTGGCTTTGGGCGCGAGGTCGGCGGTCGGCGCCTGCTCGTCTTTGCCGATCAGCACCTTGGCGCCGTCGGACAGATTGGCGAAGCCGGTCGTCACCACGCGGTCTGAAGTAGTGAGCCCGCTCGCGACCACGGCGTCGGTCTCGTTCTGCTGCGTCACCACGACCGGCTTAGCGGTGGCGATATCGCCCTCGCCGATCACATAGCTGAACGTGCCGGCGGGGCCGCGCTGCACCGCCGAGGTCGGCACCACGAGCGCCTTCTCCAGCGTTTCGACCTTCAGGCGCACATTGACGAACTGCCCGGGCCAGAGCTGGAATTTGGTGTTGGGGAATTCAGCCTTCAGCTTCAGCGTGCCTGTCGTGGGATCGACCTGGTTGTCGATGCCCGTCAGCTTGCCGGTATCGACGACGGTCACGCCGTCATTGCCGAACACGTCGACGGCCAGCACGCCATTGGCTGAAGCCGCGTTGACCCGCACGATCTGCTGCTGCGGCAGGCTGAACTGCACCGCGATCGGCTGCAATTGGGTGATGATGACGAGCCCGGTCAGGTCGGCGGCGTGAATGATGTTGCCCTGATCGACCTGGCGCAGGCCGGCGCGTCCGGACAAGGGCGCAATGATCTTGGTGTAGCCGAGCGTTGCCTGCGCGTTATCGATCGCGGCCTGGTCGGCGTTGACGAGCGCTTCCTGCTGGGCGACCACGGCGCGCTGGGTATCGGCCTGCTGCTTCGAGCCGGCATTGGATGCGGCGAGTTGCTGGTAGCGGGTCAGATCGATGCGCTGGTTGGCGAGCAGCGCTTCGTCCTGCGCCTTTTTGGCGACGGCCTGATCGTACTGCGCCTTGTAGATGACGGGATCGATTTCGCCGAGCACGTCGCCCTTCTTGACGTCCTGGCCTTCGGTGAAATTCACCGCGATCAGTTTGCCGTCGACCTGCGCGCGCACGATGACATTGTTCAGCGCCCGGACCGAGCCGACGCCGTCGAGGTAAACCGGGACGTCCTGAATGCGCGGCATCGCCGCCAGCACCGGCACCGGCAAATCGAGGCGTGCGCCGGGCCCGCCGCGATTAGCGCCGCCCACCTTCGGTTGAAACGCATACCAGCCGATGTAACCGAGACCGCCGAGGATCACGAGTAAAACGGTCAGCGACACCATGCGCCTAAGCAGCCGCGAGACGAGGCTCGGCTTGCGCCCGTCCACGATCTTCGCGTTGTCCTTGCCATCCGGTTTAAAGAGCATCCACCGGCCTCTCCATCCTCGGCTCCCAGCCGCCGCCGAGCGCCTGATAAAGGCTGACGATCGCGAGCAGCCGGGCCAATTGGGCCTGCCACAGCGCATCCTCCGCCTGGAATAACGTCAATTGGGTGTTTAGCACAGTAACGATGTCGGCGGTTCCACCGCGACGACGCCACCACTTCGCGCTGCAGCCGCAGCTTCTCCGTGGTCTGGCGGATCGCGAACAATGCGGTGTCCGTGTCGGCAAACGCCTGCACCACGGTCTTGCGATAGGTCTGCAGCAACTCGTCCTGCTTCGCCTTGGTAAATTCGAAATTGCCGAGAATCTTGCCGCCGTCGAAAATTGGCTGGGTCGCGCTGCCGACCAGACTGAAGAACGCGGCATGCGGCTGAAACAGCGATACCAGCGCGGAGCTTTGATAGCCGCCTTGCCCAGTCAGTTGAATGCTCGGAAAGAACTGCGCGCGGGCACTGCCGACATTCGCGGTGGCCGAAGCCAATTGCGCTTCCTGACGCCTGATATCGGGACGCTGCGTCAGTAATTCCGACGGCAGGCCCGGCGTCACCCGCGGCGAGCCGATCTGATTGAGCGAACCGCCGATGACGCGCACGGCTTCCGGCGGCCGCGCCACCAGCGTCGCCAGCGCATTGACGTTCTGGTCGAGCGTTTGCTTCAACGGCGGCACCAGCGCGCGCTGGTTGGCGACAACGCTCTCTTGCTGGGCAACATCGAGGTCGGTGCCGGTGCCGGCCTTGAACCGCTGCTTGATCGCATCGAGGATGCGCGTGGCGCTCGCGATGTTCTGTTGTGAGGTGCGAATCCGATCTTGCGAGGCCAGCACCTGGAAATAGGCGTTGGCGACCGTGGTCAGCGTCGTCAGCGCCACCACGTCGCGATCGAAGCGATTGGCAACCGCGGTCTCTTCCGCGGCCTGAGCGGCATCGCGATTCTTGCCCCAGAAATCGAGCTCGTAACTGGCGCTGAGCGAGGCCCCGTAGGTGACGGTTTCACGGCCGCCATTGGTGAGGCCGCTGGCGCTCGAGCCGGAGGTACGGTTATTGTTCTCGGAGCCCGAGCCGTTGACGTTCGGCAGCAGCGGCGCGCCGGCAATCCGCGCCTGCGCGTCCGCCTGAACGAAGCGTGCGGTTGCTGCGGCGATATCCAGATTAACGGTCTGCGCCTCCTCCATCAACTGGGTCAGTTCCCGCGAACGAAAACCGCGCCACCAATCGAGCGTCGGCGGCGCATCCGTCGCCGTCGCCAGCCGCGCCGCCTTGTAGCCCGTGGGAACCTCCAGCGCCGGATCCGGCAGATCGCTGGTCAGGACACAGCCGGCGGAACTGGTGACGAGGCACACCACGGCAAGCGATCGCGCCAGCCTTGCTGAACCAGATCTTGCCGGACCAGACAGGCGGGTCATCCGGTCACTGGCGAAAATCCGAAAGACGGTCACGTCCGCACCCTGACGCGCGCAGAATCCCGTCGCGGTGCGCGAGCAACGCCTGGATCTGGGAACTGCGAACTATTCACGGGGTGATGCTTCCGTTGGAACCGAACCGTCACTGTACCCCGTGGGACAGGTAGCGGACAGTCCCGCGCCGGTTTCCACTAGCTGTGCACGGAATACGACTTTCCCTTGCATTGCAGGCATTACTGCGATTGTGGCGGCTCCGGGCAGAGGTGAATCTTACCAAGATTTCATGGGGATTTCCCCGCTCTGTAGCGCCGAATCCACAGATCGCCGTGCGACCGTCCATCCATACCCATCCCACGCGAAGACTGACACGACAGCACGGCTCGACCCAGCATGACCTATTCCTCGGCGCTGTTCGAGGGACCACACGTCCGACCTCACCGCGGTGCAAGACGGCGGCCAGAAGCTGCTCGAAATCGGTTGCGGCTGGAGTGGCTTTGCGGAGTATGCGGCGAAGACATTCGGCACCCGGGTGGTCGGCCTCACCATCGGCAAGGAGCAGCGCGATTTCGCGTAGGCGCGCATCCAGGCTGCCGAATTATTTTTTCACAGTTGCGCGACCGCTTGTTGCCCGGCGGCCTTGCCGGCATTCAGGCCATCACTATTCAGGACAGCCTGTTCAAGACCTATCGCCGCGACGTCGACTTCATCCGGCGCTATGTTTTCCCCGGCGGCATGCTGCCTTCGCCGGAGATCCTGAAATCGCTTGGCGAGAGGTTCGGCGTTCCCGTTATCCGCGAACGCATTTTCGGGCAAGATTATGCCAAGACGCTTGCGATCTGGCGAAGCAATTTCCGGGCGGCCTGGCCAAACCTGATGCCGTCGGGTTTCGACGACCGCTTCCGGCGGTTGTGGGAGTATTATCTGGCCTATTGCGAGGCCGGATTCCTGTCCGGAAATATCGACGTGCGTCAGGTGGTGTTCGCGAAATCCAACTGACGGCGGCGCCTGACGGCGCTGCCTTTCGCTGGCTTGTATGCCCCGCGGCGCTCCTTTAGGGTCGCCTAACGATTGGGCAATGAAACCGGCGAATTTATAGACATGATCTTCAACAAGGACGTCGTCGAGGCGATCGGCAACACGCCGCTGATCAAGCTGAAGCATGCATCCGAAGCGACCGGCTGCACCATTCTCGGCAAGGCCGAATTCATGAATCCCGGCCAGTCGGTCAAGGATCGCGCCGGCAAATGGATGATCCTCGAAGCCGAAAAACGCGGCGAGCTCAAGCCCGGCGGCCTCGTGGTGGAAGCGACCGCCGGCAATACCGGCATCGGGCTTGCCGTCGTCGCCAGCGCGCGCGGTTACCGCACCCTGATCCTGATTCCGAAAACCCAGAGCCAGGAGAAGAAAGACACGCTGCGGCTTAGTGGCGCCGAACTGATCGAAGTGCCGGCACTGCCCTACGCGAACCCGAACAACTACCAGCACCTCGGCAAACGGCTGGTCGAACAGCTCCGCAAGACCGAGCCGAACGGCGTGCTGTTCGGCGACCAGTGGAACAACCTC
>WNFM01009181.1_pt1 | contig 22316 bp, 17 predicted proteins | sample 5400271 | NCBI WGS metagenome assembly WNFM01 (sample SAMN13153352, study PRJNA577476) | soil metagenome | isolation source: 60 cm saprolite on Douglas fir-dominated hillslope | place: USA:California | collected 2013-09-17
ACTTTTTGTCACTGGAACCATAACTTCGTTCACTGGACGGATTTGTGCTGCGCATCGCGCGGGACGAAGGTATGCTTTCACCTTATGCTCCTTGTCCTCCGCTACCGCATGCCTTACCACACACCAAGCCGCACGGGTGAAGCGCACGCATCAGTCCAGACAGGAAGCGGCGCCGTACGCCTCATCTTATACTATGTCGCACCATATCGTTGTAGTTTGTCGCCCCGCCCCCACCGCTCGTTGGCACGCAGGCCGGAGATGGTTCCTGCTGCGCTCTGGCCACTGCTCCCGCTTCCGAGACTGTGAACTTGCTCACACTTCTCGCCATTGGCGTCCTTTCGCTGTAATAGATGCACCTGGGGAGCGATGTACTCACTAAGTAGGCCATCTTGATTGCCGAGGTGTCTGATGGAACCGAGTCCCTCCAGCTCGTGTTTGGAGAGCCCGGCCGCTCTCTACCAAGAGTACGCACCCCTGCTGCTCGCGTATCTGCGTCGGCAGACCGCTTCGCTAGAAGACGCGGAAGACCTGCTGGTGGAGGTCTTTCTGGCCGCGTTGGAGCGCGGTCAGCTGCTCAGCGTGCCCAAAGGGGAGCGGCGTCGCTGGCTGTTTGGCGTGGCGCAGCACAAGCTGGTGGACGCGTATCGGCGCTCGGCACGCCATCCAGTCGTCCCACTGGGCGTCCTCGCCGAGAGGGTGGAGGAAGCGGCGGCGCAGGCTCCCGAACAGGTGGTGCTGCGCCAGGAGGCGCAGAGCGAACTGCACGCAGCGCTCCAGCGTTTGCCGCCTCAGCAGCAGGAGGTTGTGCGCCTGCGCTTTGCGCATGGACTTGGCGCTGCCGAGATCGCCGCCGTCGTGGGCAAAGGCGAAGGGGCGGTGCGCATCTTGATCTGGCGCGCGCTCAAGCTCTTGCGCACGTACTACGAGGAAGCCTAGAGAGGACCCGTCAGCGATGGCACACGACGAGCATTCCTTCGCTCCTGACGAGCAGGCCCAGGCAGAGATCCTCGATCGGTTGATCGATGAGCGACTGCGCGCGCAGCCCTTCCTTCCGCCCGACCGGCGCAACACCGGGGATGAAACCGCGGATTCGCTGCTCATCAGGGAACTCTCTCGCTTCTATCAGCCGCAGGCTGAAGAGATACAGGCGCACCTGCACCGCGCCCGCGAGCGCGTGGAGCAGCGCAGCGCGCCATCGTTCGCCCCACGTCCACCACAACCACCACAACTAACCCCGCTCACCCGGCTGAGATCCCTGCGAGGAGGGCGCAATCACATGAAGACTCCCCGATCATTGTGGGACCAAGCACAAGGCCCATCGCGGCTGGTCGCGCTGGCCGCCGTACTGCTACTCACTGTTCTGGTTGGCAGCCTGGTGGTCAGCATGATGCTGGCCCGGTCTGGCGCCAGCATAACGGCGCACCCCACCCCGTCGGCCTTGACGCAGACGCCCGGCGCAACACAACTCCCAACAAAGCCCGTCCCGACGACGCCTGCGAGTGTGCCTGGCATCCAGGGGCTGGTCACCATCCACATGCTAGACGCCAACAACGGCTGGGCGATTACCGGGCAGAACCACATTCTGCGCACCACTGACGGAGCCAACCACTGGCAAGATGTGACGCCGCCCTCGATTGATCCGCCCCAGGCAGGGTATTCCAATCTGACCTACGATTTCCTGAGCCCATCGGTGGCCTGGGTCTACTCGTTCGTCCGAGATGCCAACGACACCGGAGGCTCCACGAAATACTATCGCACGACGAATGGCGGCCAGCTCTGGCTCAGCATGGTCAATCAAGGGGATGTCCCAAGCCAGCTCATCTTCACCAACAGCGCCGATGGCTGGATGTTCAGCTCCTTAGGGGTCGCCGCCGGCTCATCGGGCGCCGACATCTTTCGGACCACCGATGGCGGCGCGACCTGGACCAAGGTGGCCAGCGCGAGCCCTGCGACAGCGAACCAGCCCGGTGCGCTGCCCTTCGACGGCGACAAGACCGGGATCGGCGCCCGCGATGCCATGACGGCCTGGGTGACAGGCACTGATGCAAACCCTTCGTTTGTATGGTTGTATGTGACGCACGATGGTGGCGTCACGTGGCAACATCAAACGCTGCCCCTTCCCTCCTCGTTCAGTGGACAGGTGATCACGCAGCCGCCAACGTTCCTCACCGCCCAGGACGGCCTGCTGCCGGTCCTATTTCTTGGAGCAAGCGCCGAGTCTGGCGCCGCCTATGTGACGCACGATAGCGGGGCCACCTGGCAGAGTACTCCGCATATCGAGGCAGGGGAATTCGATTTCATCAATGCCACCCAGGGATGGGCGACCAATGGAGCAGCGACGGCGGGGTCAACGCTCTATGCCACGAGCGACGGCGGGCAGCACTGGACGAACCTTCCCACTACCCCGAACTTCTATGATGTATCCTCTCTCAATTTCGTCTCTGCCGAGATCGGCTGGGCCATCGAGATCTCGCAAGTTGGTCCCGGTCCCACGAGCTTGCTCAAGACGACCGACGGCGGGAAAACCTGGGTAGTGGTGCCGTTTCCTTCGTCATGACGGTAACTCGCTTGAGATGGCGAGCGGAACCCTTCTTATACTGTGTCGCACCAGACTGTTGTAGTTGGCCCTGCAGCCAAGGTGTGAGCCCGCCGCAGGAGCGGAGAGTCGTTCTCCAACAGGTCCGTTCACAACCGACCCCGACCACTGTGTCTGCTAGATTGGAACGCAAAGAGTATTCCCATTCGTTCGTCGTTGGCAGACAGCCAGCGGAGAGGAGGCAGATCATGGCCACCGAGGCAGAAGATGTGCTGCCGACGGTCTTGAGTGGGTGGGAGGACTATCAGATCAGCCTGCTGCGCACCATCGCCCCGCGCACGTCGGCAGAACTATGCTGGCGGCCGGCACCACACCTGCGCTCTGCGGGCGAGGTCGCCGCCCACATCATCCGCGGGCGCATTCAATGGTTCCATTACGTCCTTGGCGAAGGCGAAGGCGAACTGGCGGGCGACGCCGATGCCGATCTCACCACCTGGATGTCCAGGCAGGGGCTGGAGGAGCGCACCGCTGATCTGGTCAGCGGGCTGGAGGCAAGCTGGCGCCTGGTCATAGGCACCCTGCAGCGCTCTACCCGTGCCAACCTCGCTCAGATCGCCCCTACCCCGCCCTACAAGGGACAGACCTATGCCCTCACCCGTCAGTGGATCGTGTGGCACGTGCTCGCCCACGACCTCCATCACGGCGGCGAGCTCGCGCTCACGTTCGGGCTGCAGGGGATCACGCTTCCCGAGTTGGGTGGGGAGGGTGGTCACCTTGCCGAGCGTGCACCATTGACTGAGTCGTCGTGAGGACCCGTCCCAATCGGGCCGGTCTCGTGCTGGTGGCCCAAGTGACGCGCGATCAGCCTTGGGCCCTGGCGTTTCATGATCCGCTTGGGCCACCAGTGGAAGCAGGTCGTCGAGCGGACGAGGCCCTGCTGGCTCTGAAGCGCGACACAGCGCTCTGCCTGGGCATCTTCCAACTCCTCAATGCTAGCGAAGTGCCGGTTGACCAACACGGTGTTCGTCAGCGGCCACAGGTGTTCAGCCGGCTGGAGCTCAGGAGAATGCGGCGGCAAGAACAGCAGGTGCACATGCTCGGGTATGCGTACCTGCGGACTGGCATGCCAGCCCGCACCGTCGAGTACCAGCACGATCTGTTTGGTTGGGCTGGCCCCGACCGCGCGGGCGAACGCGTCGAGCTCGACAGAGAAGAGCTCAATACTGACGGTCGTCGCCAGATGCCAGACCGTGCGCCCAGACGCCGGGTGCACGAAGCCGACGAGGTAGCGCCAGTCGTACCGCTGTTCGACCGGCGCGATGGGACGCCGGGGGCGCTGGCCGGGGAATGAGGGCAGCATCCACACCTTGCGCAGGATCGGCTTGAGTCCAATCCGATGTTCGTCGACGGCCCACAACTCGACGCTCGCGTGGGGGAAGGCGGTCGCCACGTCGCGCAGGAGGGGGCGCAGGCGCTGCTTGAAGTCCGCTTGGGCTTGGGGGGCGGCCTGCACATGGCGGGGGCGTGGCGCAAGCAGACGGGCGCCAAAGCGCCGCAGGTAGGTCCAGCCCAGCTGACGACAGACCGGCCGGCCAAGCTGGTGCGCGATCCATTGCGCGACCGTGCGCCCGTTCCACCGCTCGTGCTGCGCAGCTGGCCCGCCCAACACCGCCAGCAACTCATCCTGCTGCGCCGCGGTCAACAGCCGTCGGCCAGGATAGTTCTGGTGCCGCAGGTCCTTGACACCGTCAGGCCCACGTTCGTTGTAGCGCCGGGCGATCCGGCCGATCCAGTAGGCGGAATAGCCGGTGATACCGGCAATCACCGTGGCCGTGAGTCCACGGGCCAAGAGCCAGAGGAAGTGCCAGCGACTGCGCTCGACGGGATCCTTCGTGGCTCGGTAGCGCCCGGCGAGTTCGTCAGCGCTCAGATGGGGTTCGAGGTGGATGTGTCGTGCCATGCCTCGCTTTCTACAACGCTATGGCGCGACCGGGTATTAGACCACGGCAGGCGTGCAACGACCCTCGGACCCGGTCGAGAGGTATCTGCCTGTTCGCGCTCTTGACGCCGCTTCGGACGACACTATGGTTTCAGCGCGGTAAATCGGACGCATCGGGTGAATCCAGCTGATGGTAACTCGCAGGCCAGCGCCTTCAGCACTGCAGGGCGCGATACGGCATCCATTGGGATACCTCACTCACGCAGTGCGCTTCAGCCCGCATCCCCTCCCGTGCGCAGGCAGATGAGTGCCACGAGTACTCATCTGGACGTAATATGAGATGCTCGGCTGCCAGTGCGGCGCCACGATGGCGAGAGGACACGTTTCCCCCTACTGTCACGCTTCATCCATGGCCATCTCACGCGCGCGGAGGAGCTTGCGGCGCGCGGGCACTGCCAGAGCGGGAACCTCGCTCCCGTCCAACAAGCCGATGGTCTGGCGATAACAATCGAGAGACCCTTCCTTTTCGCCCTGGCTGGCCAGCTCATCACCTAACGCAGTGAATGCTTGGGCCGACAGTGCATGGTCATCGAGCTGCTGACCGAGACGGATCACTTCCTCGATGCGACGGCGGCGATCGCTGTTGGTGCCGCGTAGACGGCTATACCGCGCGCGGGCAAGTCGGGCGAGGCCGCGGCCCGGGCGATCCTTGGCTTGGCGAGCGAGGTGCTCGGCCTGTGTCAGGTGGATGTGGGCTAGGGTCAACAGACCCATGCGTTGGGCGCCAGTGGAGCCCTCGGGCAGACGCTCGACGACATCGAGGGCGAGCTCAGTGACGAAAGCGGCGATACGGCCCTGGGAGATAGGCGGCGCCTCACGTGTGTAGATTGTGGTGGCCCGCAGCATTGGCCCTATTGCATCCCAGGTAAAGCCCCGTAGGCGGTCAAGTTGCGCCTGGACCCAGGCCACTGCGGCCACGTCAAGTGCACGATGTGGAGCATGCAGGGCTAAGAGCTGTGCTTGATCAACGAGTCGCGCGGCTTCTGCAAAGTGGCCCAAGTAGAATTCGTAGTCGGCAAGCTGGGCAAGGAGCTCCAGCCGGAGGGACGGATCAATGGCCTCGTCGTCTCCAGCTGCTCGATCGCGGAGGAGCGCAAGGCAGGCCTCCAGATCCCCGGCAGCAGTCTCGTAGCGGGCGCGGGCACGCTCAAGCTTGGCGTGATAGAGCAAGAGGTCGGTGAGATCTACGGGAATATGGCCACGCCCTGCCACCTCGAGCGCGCGATCGACGTAGCCGAGCGCATCCGTGTAGGCGCCGTCTGCCTCGTGAGCGCGCGCAAAGAGCAGGAAGATTCTGATACGCTGGCGCGAGCCCATCACAGTATTCAGCCAGGGAGCGACGTCGCCGCACGCCCACAGAAAATCCTCGGGAGTGACCTCAGCCGGCGCGAGCCGTGCGAAGGCGGTGTGGAGCGCCTGCGCAACTCCAGGCGAATATAGCGGATCAGAGCGCCAAGCACGATGATCCGGGCAGAGCAGCGCTGGACGCAGGAGCATGTAACGCCTCCTCTAGTGAATCAAACAAAGATCAGGCAGATCGACGCGGGGGAAGGAGTCAGCGGCAGATCGGAGCACGCGTCAAGCATCAGGAGTTTTTTAGTTAAGCATAAGAGAACACAAAAGCCAGAACTCAGCAAGGGCCACGACGATCATCGATCGTCGTGGCCCTTGAATTCGGGTGGGCCATCACCCTGGTGAAGGGCTGGCCCTATCGACCTAATGGCATCCTGAAGGGGTGCCAGCGCACTTTGGGCTGGGTGCAACCCGCACGACCGACAGCAAGACCGTCGGGGTGTCTTGGTGACCCGTCACCGACGTCTGCTCAGGGGCAACGCCTAGCCGAGCAGTGGCGAGGGTGAGGGTCAGCAGCAGCGCAAGACTCAAGGCAAGACCCAGGGCGAAGTTCTTGAGATGAGCTGGATGGGGAACGCGCATCCAGTGCATGGTTCCCAGCTCGGGCAGTTGCCCGAGACCGCTGGCGGTGCGTTTGCTAGACATCGGCGTAGTCCTCTCGATAGCTTAACTCGGCAGAGCAGGGACACGTGTGCGGGGTATGTCCAGAGCGGTACGGTGCGATCTGAGCCACTTTGAGGCGTCTCCGCGTGCTTTGAAGTTCAGTGATGCCTTGAGCGGTGGGAGACCTCCTGTGTCCGCGCTCCCTACGGCGGAGCGGCTAGCGTACCGCGCTGCAGGACCGCAACGTGTGCCCGCTGTATCGATCCCGTTCTGAGCGGCAGTGCAAAGCAGCGGGCATATCGCAGCCGGTGCGGCCGTGGCAACGCAGGCGACATCGGGGGACGACGGCGAGAGGTAGCGACGGAATGCGCTGCTGTTTCCCCCGCCGTTGTGCCCTATCTATAGGCTAGCAGACGGAGTTCATCCGGACTGTCGGAATCGGTGTAGTCAACCTGCACTTTGCCTGAATATGGTTCCGTTGCAGTGAAGGAAGTGGCCTGAGGCGGCCAGCGCCGTTCATTGACAACTCCCGCTGGAACAACGCCCGCGCGAAAATTGCCGCCCCAAGCAGTGGGTGAGCGTGTTGGGCCTCAACCCATGCGATCCTGCGGGAAAATAGCGTACCCAATGCGGCGATTCAGCCGAATGAGCATGTGTTGGTTATCAGCAAGCTTGAGGCGGAGCTGGCTGATGATGCTCATGACGCTGCGCTCGGGAGACTGTGCCCGGGCCGAGAGCAGGCCTTGGCGTGTGAGGTAATTCGCGATCTCAGTGGCCGAGAACCACTGTCGAGGAGCACTCAGGAATTGCCGCAGCACTGCACGCTCCTGCGCCGTGAGTCGCGTCGAGTGGAGGCGGCCCTCCTCCTCAGAGGATACCTCGGACTGCTCAGGGTCGAACACAAGATTGGGACGCAGGTTGTGGATAGCGGGCGAAGCCTCCTGATGTTCACTGCCTTTGCTTGCCAGGTGGACAAGCAGAGCGGCGAGTTGAGGTTCGAGGCGCAGCAGGACATCAAGGAGCGCGGGTAACACGTGTGCCAGAGCCCTGCGCAACTCGGCTGTGTCCGCGACGGGCGCGGAAATAGATACGCTGGCTTGGAGCCCTTGCTCCATCTCTGCCGCGATCCGCGGGTGGTCTTCGCTGAGGCCCTGCTCGTCTATAATCGTCATCTCGAAACACCTTCTTTCGCAGAGCTTCCAGCTCGACTGCCCTCGTTCGCCTGACTGCGCATGGGTTAGGAAGCGTGACAATGCCCGTCTTCAGAGCATCGTCTACAGATTTTCTCTCTATACAGGGAGAAAATACCACCGCCACACGGAGAGTATCACACCAGATCACGTGCGTCAAATTCGATTTCGGTCCCCACGCGAATCTGCTAGCGATTCAGCGCACCTACACCCATATTAGTATATTAGTTCTAATATGGTTGCATCGGTGTCCACAGAGTGTTATTCTCTCCGTATCGGAAAGTTAGGCAGGGTCGCGTCAACCATCATGTGCCGTTGGCCTACTCCATTCGCCCATTGCGGTTAGGCAGGTTGCTCACCGTGAAGTCCCATGGTATCGTTGCGTAACGACATTCTCGTCTGGTTCCTGTATCGGAGCGAAGTTGTTGCGTTAAACCGCGTGTGAGGTCACGCGTTATCAGGAGTGGAGCAGTATGAATACTCCGGAGAAAGGGAGCGCAAGCGTAGAGATTGTGGGACGGGTTGAAATTTCTCTCCCCGTCTAGAGTGATTCGCAGCACAGCCATTACAGAAGGAACACCGGATTGCGTCCTCTTTAACACGACCCTCTGTAAAGTGGCTGGAAAGTCGGAGGGGGCAGAAGGGGGGCTCGGATGAGCACGCCAAACGCAGGTGAGAAATGAGCGACAAGGACGAGATTCAAACAACCGATGGGCCAACTCCTCAGTACGACACGACGCGCTTCGGAACCTTGCTCCGATCGCTGCGTGAAAGTTACCCGGAACGAGTCGGAAAAAAGCGACCAGGTTCTGCGCTCGCTAAGACAAAGCTGCGCGCGGCAGGGTTAATCCAGTGCCTAGTAGGCCATGGATACTCCGTTAGCTCTGGCGCCTACAGCGAGCTCGAGCGAGGGGTCAGTCTCCCTAAGGATCCCAAGCGGTTCCTTGATGCGGTCACCAAGTGCCTTGAGCTGGACGCTTCGGAGGTTGGTGACCTGACCGATCAACTCGGCTATGACATTGTCCGATCGCGCCTCGGCGAGGATGCAGCCAACCATGTCTTCAAGCGACGAAGTGCGCGAACGAGTTAGCCTACATCTTAGCCAACAACAAAGCGTCGTTTACAGTGGAGTGAACACAGAGATGCTCGTGGGCCTACCCGTGTGGTATGCCTATGCCACACGGGTAAGGGCTCTAAGCCTTCTGCCACCACGTGTCTCCCCGCTTCAGATGCCGATGTGCAAGCTTGTTTGAGATCGTGGACGCGCTCGTGACGGCATCAACAGTGCATCTGCGGCCATCTGCGTCTAGTACCCACCTGTCAGCGCAGATGGGGCAGCCGCTCAGGAGCGCTCAAAGCCGGAACAATGGATGTGAGCGAGCTCGAAATGCTCGTCGCGCGGTATCCGCTAACCGCGGAGTGGATTTGGTAGGCCTTGCATAGTGCTCCTGCGTCGCGGAGCGCGTCTGCTCGCGTGATGCCTCGCAGTCCAAGCGCGGCCGCAAAGTCAGGGACTCTCCGCAGGCTTCGGACAGCACGATCTGCCCCAGGAGATGGGCGTGCCACTTGAGGATGCGCACCACCACGTCCAGTAGTTTCCGCAACAGTCCACGGATGCGACGGCTGGCTTCACTGTGCAGGCCGAATACGATGTCTTTGATCTGAAGCGCTGGCCACGAAATTCAGGCTGCTCGCATCTCGACTTGACTGTCGGCTTGACTGGGGTAGCCGGATAGTGTACTATGCTGCGCAACGAAGCGGACCGCTGCCAGGTCAGAAGGTGGTGCAATGGCCAATTCGCCGGGTGCGCAGGCTGACGATCTAGGCGCCGCGGTTCACAAGTGGCGTATCCGGAGAGGCTACAGCGAGCAGGACCTGGCTCAGTGTCTTCTGAATGACAACTTCCCCTCGCAGTACAGCAACGTGGAGGCGCTCGCTGCCCAAATTCAAGACCTTGAACGCGGCGGATGGCCGCCTATTACCGTCAATTTGAAGCAGTTTGTCACTGGTTGTGGTCACTGCCTTGTGCTCAATTGGGCCGAGAGGGAGCAGTTGACTATAGCCGCTTCCCTGTCGTTGTTGAACAAAGTCACGCCTGGAGTTTGGTATCCGGGCATCATTTAGCTACACGATCCCAGTGACTGTCGCCGCAGCTAAGGGCGTTCGGGCGTCATTTTCCCACAGGGAAAGGGATGGGTGGCTCATGAATCCAGCAAGTCAGCCAGGTAACGTCGCGCAGCCTACCCTTGCAGCCGATGCAAAAGCAGTATCCCAGATACTGGAGTTGCTGGAACTCCTGTCACGCAGCCGGAGGCGGCATTCCTTCTCCTTGCGACATGCGGGAGCCACGGACTCTGAGACTTTAGCCACGCACGCCAGCAATCTCCTCACCCTCAGTGCCGACGAGCAAACACAGTCGGCCGTCATGGATGAGATACTCGTCTCATTAGGCGTCGCGGAGACAGCAATCGCGGCACTTTATCCCGATCTGGGCCCATTTCGGCGGCTCACCGCAGTGCAGATGGTTCGTAGCGTGCGCGCGCGGCTTTGGCGAAAGGCGACAGGGCACACTCTTTCCTATGAGCTTGCTCAGTCGATGTTAGCCAAGCTGCATGCGAAGCGTGACGAATTGACTGACGCATGGCTACCTCTGATACGCAGCGCCGAGAGTTCTCCACCGCGACCGATGAATGACGGCTCGAGTAACACGTACTACTCAGCCGCAATCCCTGGTCTTGGGAGTGCGCAAACGTTCGGCTTTGGTTCCGGGAGCCCTGCCTCTTCGTCCGAGAGCCCCCAACTGGGTTGACGGCGCTTGATCTTCGCGAGCCAGGAGACCTCCGCGCTCGCTCCTGTGCCAGCGCCGGCGCTGGCACAGTCGGCCAATTCCATCACCCCGGCTGCGCCATTCGCCTCCGAGTCGACTATCCCGACTGCTGCACCGGCAGATTCGCCGCGGCCAAGTGGTACCTTGCCCGCTGCTCCGGGCCCGGCCATACCCCCCCCATTGGGCACTCTATTCGGTACTCACCAACCCACCAATTTGCCAAGGGTTGAAGTGGGAGGCGCTCGAACTGTTCGTGGCCTTGGCGAGGCGGCGCCGATCGCCCCGCCTCGAGCCAGCGTCTGGGGACAATCGTAGTCCCGCCCCGCTCCTCGATCTTACGCCGACTGATCGATGTCACCCCAGCTGCCGAAAACCAGCGTTACGTACACTCGCGACGAAGGTATGCTGCCATTCTTGCCCCCAGGACCAGGTTATGCTTGCGCCACGTCTGGATGGGCGCTCGATGAACGCCGACCAAAAAAGCGCGGCGAGCATTAGACGACGTTCTGGTTCCACAGCGCGACGGAGTTATGCTTTCAGTGGCATGTTGCTTGGCACCCTCCAGCGCTACAAAATGGCAAATCCGCTCCAATTCTAGCGCCCGCATGCCCGAGGTGGCATGTTCTTTGCGTTCATTCTCTGACGAGACATGCTCGGCCAGCATTCCTGAGCATGCGCGGGTAGCACCGCAACAAGATCCGCAGCAGGGAGTGAGGCTATCGTGAGCCGCTTTGACCGCTACAATGGTGACGCGCGAAGATCGCTGGCGCAGGCACGGGAGATTGCGCTCCGGCTCAATCACAAGACCATCTGCACCGAGCATTTGCTCTACGGGTTGCTCGAGGCGAACGATCAAAATGTAAACCTCATCATCTCCGGGCTGGGCGTCAATTCGATGCGGCTGCGCCAGGCGCTGGATTTCGTGATCGGCAAGAGTAGCCGCCCTCTGTTGGTCGAGCCGACGCTCAGCACTGCCGCCCGCCGTGCGCTGGACCTTGCTGAGGAAGAGGCCCAAGCAGAGCAGTCCGCCGAGGTCGGGTCTGAGCATCTGCTGATGGGTCTGCTGCGCGAGGGTGAGGGCATCGCCGCTGGCGTGCTCGAAAGTTTCGGCGTCTCCCTGGAGCGCGTGCATGGGCAGCTTGGCTCGATCCGCCGCCAGGGCCAGGTCTCCTCGGCATTCAGCGCCGCCCACCACGCGCGCGTCAATCAAACGCCAACGCTCAACATGGTAAGCCGCGACCTGACCTCTGCCGCCCTGGCCGACCAGCTCGACCCAGTGGTCGGTCGCGAGCAGGAGATCGAGCGTGCGATGCAGGTGCTTGCGCGCCGCAGCAAGAATAATCCGGTGCTCATCGGCGAGGCCGGCGTCGGCAAGACTGCTATCGCCGAAGGCCTGGCATCGCGCATCGTCGCCGGACAGGTGCCCGAAACTCTGCGCGACAAGCGCATCGTGTCGCTGGACGTCGGCTTGCTGACGGTCGGCACCAAATATCGCGGCGACTTCGAAGAGCGGCTCAAAAAGATCATGGACGAGATTGTCGGCTCCACCAACGTGATCTTGTTCGTAGACGAGCTGCAGGCGCTGGTCGGCGCTGGTGTTGCCGAAGGCTCGATCGACGCCGGCAATCTCCTCAAGCCGATGCTGGCGCGCGGCGAATTCCAATGCATCGGCGCGACCACGCTCGACGACTACCGCAAATCTATCGAGCGCGACCCGGCGCTGGAGCGGCGCTTCCAGCCAATCAAAGTCCGTGAGGCGACTGTCGACGAGACGGTGCAGATACTGCGGGTGCTGCGCCCGCGCTACGAGAGCTTCCACCATGTGCGCATCACCGATGAGGCGCTGCTGCACGCGGCACAGCTTTCGCAGCGGTACATTCAGATGCGCCATCTCCCAGACAAGGCCATCGATCTGATCGACGAAGCGGCGGCCCGGCTTAATGTCGGTCGCTCGGTAACGCCCTCCGAGGTCCGCACACTGCGGACGCAGCTGGGCGAGCTTCAGGACCAGAAGGACGCGGCGATCAGCGTGCGCAGCTTCACGCGGGCATCGGAGCTGCGCGATAAGGAGCTCGAGCTGCGGCAGGAGATTATGCAGCGCGAGGAGGAATGGTCACGCTTGCGCGGCGAAGACACGCTCGTGCTCACCGAGAAAGAAATTGCCGAGATCGTGGTGATGTGGACCGGCATCCCGGCGGTGCGGGTGACACTCGAGGAGTCGCAGCGCCTGCTGACGCTGGAAGACGAGCTGCACTGCCGCGTGATCGGGCAGGACGAAGCGGTGTCTGTCGTTGCCACCGCCGTGCGCCGCTCGCGCGCGGAGTTGCGCGACCATCGCCGGCCGATCGGCTCGTTCATCTTCGCCGGTCCTACCGGCGTCGGCAAGACCGAGCTGGCACGCGCGCTGGCCGCGGCGCTGTTCGGCGCGGAGGACGCGCTGATCAAGATCGACATGTCCGAGTTCATGGAAAGCCACAACGCGGCACGGCTGGTAGGCGCGCCTCCCGGCTACGTCGGCTACGATCAGGCCGGCCAGCTTACCGAGGCCGTCAAGCGCAAGCCATACAGCGTCGTGCTCTTCGACGAGGTCGAGAAGGCGCACCCCAAAGTATTCGACATGCTGCTGCAAGTGCTCGAGGACGGCCAGATCGCGGACGCCAAGGGCCACGCCGTGGACTTCAAGAACACCATCGTGATCATGACCTCCAACGTCGGCGCCGGCGCGTTGAGCAAGCGCGGCGAGCTGGGTTTCCAGCCGCGGCGGGACGAACAGAGCAGCGAGGCCGCCGACTACGAGCGCATGCGCGAGGTGCTGCTGCCGGCGGTGCGCGAGCTATTCCGCCCGGAGTTCTTGAATCGGGTAGACGACATCGTGTTGTTCCATGCGCTCACGCGGGCACAGGTGCGCGCGATCGTCGACATTATGCTCGCCCAAACCGAGGCGCGGCTCTCAGAGCAGCTCATCGAGCTGAGGATCACGGATGGCGCCAAGGAGTACCTGGCGGAGGCCGGTTACGATCGCGAGTTCGGCGCCCGCCCGCTGCGCCGCGTCGTCCAGTCTTTGGTGGAAGACCGGTTGGCCGAAGGGCTGCTGCGCCAACTGGTGAAGCCCGGCGACGCGGTGATGGTGGATCGCGGGACCCGCGAGGGACTGCGCTTCCGCACGGGCTCGCGCCGCCGAACGACAGTTAACGCGCCTGCGACGCATTCCCCCCTTGCGCTTGTGCTGAAGGGGGGCACTTCTGTGCCCGCACTTCACCTCTACGGCGCAGTCGCCCTGCTTACCAGCGATATGTGGAGATGGCCTGCCATTCATCCTGGGTGGTCGTTTGCCACTCGAAGAATGAGACACCGATGCAGTCCGCCTGTTGCGCGGTCCGCATGTCGCTCGTCATTTCCTCCGCGGTAGGCGCATCCGCCGAGCCAGTGCCGTCCCCGGTGTACATATCGTACGTCTGGCCGAGCTCCTCGAGCGGCAGGGTGGCATCGGTGTCGAGCGCACCCATGGCCGCGCGGATGGTCATCAGCGAGCTGCCGACGAAAGCGGCCACGTTCGCACTCGAATAGGCGTGATGGCGCCGGCTATGCCAGTAGTCCATAGGCGCGAGGACATTCCAGCTGGCGGCAATCGCCGCGTAGGGATAGTAGATCTGCGCGTACGGATGGTAGACCGCGGCCACGAGCAGCGTGTCCGGCCCGACCAGGCCGCGCACGAGTTGGCCGTAGGTGTAGACACTGGCACTGTCGTCCACCTCCTCGACATCGGTGGCCAGACCGTCAGCGCGCTGCCCCGAGGGCGTGACATAGTTGGCCACCGTAAGGGTCATGCGCACGTCGGCGGCAATATCGTTGAGGTTGGGATACACCCAGGCGATCACGCTGATGCCGGCCGCATGCGCGGCGGGCAGCAGCCGGTCCAGCGAGTTACGGCCGTAGAAGCCATACTGCGTGATGGCCACCTCCGCGTAGAGATGCGTAATGCCAGCCAGCTTGGCCGCTTGCATCAGCGCCGTCACGTCGGAGTGGTGGGGAAGGTAGTTGACGAACCACATGCCTTTGCCGGCGACGGGCGACCAGATGGGCGCGCCGCCCACCGTGTGACGGGCGGGGTTCGGCATATCCAGGCGAACGCTGCCGCTCCAGAGCCAGCCGGCGCGCCCCGCAGCGCTGACCTGATACCACGGGCCGCCAGCCCCGTCGCTGGCCCAGGCGGTAATGGCCACAGCCGCGCCAACCGGCAGCGCATCCACCGGCAGCGAGTGCCCGTCTGCACGTGCATAGAGGGTCGCCGGCGCGCTCAGTTTGCCCGTCATCGAGACCGGCCATGGACCGCGGCTGGCAGGCAGCAGATCGTCCTGCGGGTCTGGTACGCCGGGAAACTCGCACGAGCCTTCGCTAGCGTCTGGCGGGAACCCTGTGCCGAGCTGACCAGCGAGAATGTAGCCCTCGAGGCCGCTCCAGATGCGCACATGCTGCCAGTGGGCGCCGCCGCTGTCGAGTTGTCCGACGCTCGTCACGTCGGCGCCGCCAAGAAGCTGCGTGAGCAAGCGCGACTTCGTGTCTGGCGCGGCGTAGACGGCGGTACACGGCTTCTGTGCGTAGAGACGCGTGGTAGGAGCGGCGGCGGCGCGCGAGGTGCCGTTGGCGCCGAGCGTGAGGCTGGCCGCCAGGGCAATCAGCGCCAGGGCGACAGCCCGCTGCACCTGCCGCCAGACGACGCCTCGGCACCCGCTCGATTGCAGTGACGTCATGCGCCCACTCCCCACTCCCTATTCTCCACTCCCCACTCCCTATTCTCCACTCCCCACTCCCTATTCTCCACTCTCCACTCCACCACCGACGCATCCAGGCCGCCGTGCTACCGCCCGGTTGCCACCTCAGCCAGCCGCATCGAGAGCACGCGCGAGACGCTGTCGCCACCCATCGAGATGCCATAGATCGCGTCGGCGTGGGTCATGGTCACCCGATTATGCGTGATCACGATGAACTGCGTCTGCTCGGCAAGCGTCTTCAGAATCTCGCAAAAGCGCATCACATTCGCTTCGTCCAACGCGGCATCTACCTCGTCCAACAGGCAAAAAGGCGGTGGGTTGGTCTCCAGCAGGGCGAAGAGCAGCGCCACCGACACCAGCGCGCGCTCGCCACCAGAGAGCAACGAGAGATCCTGCACCTTCTTGCCGGGAATCTGGACGATGACCTCGATGCCGCCCGCGACGGCGGCCTTCGGCGCCGCGGTTACCTCGTCGTTGTCGTCGTCCTCGTCGTCGTTTTCCTCGCCACGCGGACGACGCGGCGCCACTAGCTCGAGCCGCGCGGCGCCGCCGCCGAAGAGCGTTACGAAATGCCGCGCAAAGCGCTCGTTGACACTATGAAAGGTCTCCTCGAATTGCCGGCGCATGGTGGCGTCGAGCTCCTGGATGACGCCGCGCAGGTTTACCGCCGCCTGTTCCATGTCTCGGATCTGGTTGCTGAGAAAGTCGTAGCGCGTCTTCAGCTCATCATACGCCGCCGGTGCGTCCGGGTCATAGCCACCGAGATGCCGGATGCGACCGCGCAGCTGATCGATCTGCCGCCGCAGCCTGGCAGTCTCCTCTGCGGTTAGTCCGCCGGCCCCCCGCGACTCCTCTCCAGGGTCCTCATCCAGCGCGCCGTCTCCCGTGATCGCCGCGAGTGGATCGGCGTCGCTTTCGTCGCCCAGCTCCTCGCGAATCTGCGCGGCCAATGCTTCGCGCGCCTCGTCTGCCCGGCGCGATTCGAGCGCGGAGCGCTGGTGCTCGACCTCCAGTCGCGCCAGATCCTGGCGCTGGATATTCTGCCCGCGCTCCAGCTCCTGCACCTGACGCTCGAGCTCCTGCTGACGCTGCTCGCGGGTACGCAGCTCCTCGGTCAGCACGCGCGTCGTCTCGCGCAGCTCCACGAGCGTCGCCTCGTAGCCCGCGATCGTGTCATTCAACTCTTCGCGCTGCAGGCGCAGCGCCTCCAATCGCTGCTCGCGCCGGCTCATCTGAAGCTGAAGTTCGTGCGCCTGTCCGCGCAGCTGCTCGGCACGCTGCCCGATCGCCTTGGCCTCCTGCCTGTGCAGCGCCTGCGCGGTCCGTGCGCGCGACACCTCGTCCTGCTGGGCGCGATCGCGCTCGGTGAACTCGTCTACCGCCTGCTGGACGGCTTCCACCCGTTCGGCGGCGTCGCGCTGCATGGCTTCCTGCTCGACAACGCGCGCCGCGGTCGCGGCGACTTCCTCCTCGATGCCCAGCACCTCGGCCGCCAGCTGCTCGGCAACCGTCTCGCCCAGTGTGACCTCGTTTTGCGCACGCTCTTCTTCGCGCTGCAGCTGCGCCACGAGGCGGGCCAGCTCTTGTGCCCGCGCCTCGGCCTGCCCCAACGCGTGTCGCAACCCCTCTGCCGCGACTTTGCGCTCGTGCTGCACCTCCACCGCGCGCTTGTGCTGTGCCTCCAGCTCGTGCAGTGCGCTGTCCAGCCGATCGATTTCAGCCGGTAGCTGTCGCAGCTCGCGCTCGCGCGCCAGCACGCTGGACTCGCCTCCATCTCGCCGCGTAGCCAGCCGCGTGGGTGCAGGAGCTCGCCGGCGAGCGTAGCGATCGGCGCCGGCAGCGCCGTGCCATGCCACAGCCGCTGCGCCACGGCAAGCTCCCGCACCACGAACGTGTCGCCGAGTGCGCGCGCGAGCAACGGGCGTAGCTCTGGCTGGCACTCGACCAGGTCACGGGCGAACCCCAGCACGTCCGCTCCATCGGGCGTCGGCAGAGATTCGTTGGATTGACTGACTGATGGCTCACCTTCGAGCCACACGAGGACCGCGTGCCCGTCGCCGTTTTCACGCAGCCACTCCGCCGCCCGCAGCGCATCATCGCGTGTCGCCACGACGACGGACTGCAGCAACGCGCCGAGAGCGGCCTCGAGGGCCGGCTCCATGCCCTTGTGTGTGGTCACCAGCTGCGCCAGAGCGCCAACTATGGGTGGCCGCGACTGCGTCGGAGCCTGCAGCAGCGCGCGCGCACCACCGCCGAAGCCTTCGAGGGAGCGCTGCCACTCCGCCAGCAAGGCGAGGCGGTCTGCCGCTCCCCAGCGTGCGCGCTGGGCATCCGCGACGTCGCCGCGCAGCCGCTCGATCCCTTCCTGGCCCTCCGCCAGCGCGCGTGCAGCCTCTTCGCGCTGCGCGACAAGCGCCTCGACTGCTTCACGCGCGGACTCGAACGACGCGCGCTGCTCGGCAAGGCGCGCCTCGGCCGCCGTGAGCTTGAGCTGCGCCTGCGCTACCGCTTCCCGCCGGCCGGCCAACGCGCGATTGCGCTCGCCGACCTGGCGTTGCAGGCGGCCAAGCTCGGTCTGCGCCGCGCCCAGGCGCGCCTGGGCCTGAATCACATCGCGCTGGGCGGCACGCAACGTGGCCTCTTCGCGTTCCTGCTCCTGGCGTGCGGCGTGTATGCCGCCTTCCAGCGTCTCAAGAGCTGCGGCGGAACGCTGCGCCTGCTCTTCCGCCGCGGCTAGCTGATCTTCGAGGACGCTTGCGTGCGCTTCTGCCCCAGCCACGGCGTCTGCCTGCGTCTCCTGCTCGGCGCCCAAATCAGCCTCCTGGCGGTCCAGGCTCGCGTGCCGCTCGCGTGCCACCGCCAGTTCGCGCTCGATGGTCTGCAGGCGTCCGCTGGCCTCGCCGCGCTCGCGGCGCACGCCACCGATCTCTTCGAGCACGGCTGTGCGCTGGAGGCGCAGGTCTTCCGCCAGGGCATCTTCCACCGTCAACGCGTCCTGTACCTTCTGCAGGCGCAGGGCGAGGTCCGTCTCGGCGGCATGCGCGTCTTCTCGCGCCGCCAGCGCCACATGCCACTGCCGTCGGTACCAGATGCGCAGCAGACGCAACAATTCGTCGCGCGTGCCGGCATAGTCGCGCGCCCGCCGCGCCTGCTCGGCCAGCGGCGCCAGCCGTGGCTCGATCTCGCCGACAATGTCGTGCAGGCGCGCCAGATTGCCTTGCGTCAGCGTCAGCTTCTGTTCGGCGTCATTGCGCTGAGCCTGAAACTGGCGGATGCCGGCGGCGTCTTCGAAGAGTCCACGGCGCTCCTCAGCACGCTGGCTGAGCGCCTGATCTACCAGGCCCTGCCCAATGACGGTGTAAGAATCGTGGCCGATGCGCGCCTGCGCCAACAGAAGGAGGACATCCTTGAGGCGCGCCCGCTGGCCGTTGAGGAGATATTCGTTGTCGCCGGAGCGAAAGCTGCGGCGCGCCGCCGTGACCTCGGCATACTCGGAGGGAAGCCAGGCGGCGCTGTTGTCCAGCACCAGCCCGACCTCCGCCATGTGCATCGTCGCGCGCCCCTGGCCGCCGGCGAAGATGACGTCATCGCTTTTCTTGCCGCGCAGCAGGCGCATGCTCTGTTCGCCGAGCACCCAGCGTATCGCGTCCGCCAGGTTGCTCTTTCCACTGCCATTGGGACCCACAATAGCAGTGATGCCTGGACTGAATTCGAGCACCGAGCGCGGCGCGAAGCTCTTGAAGCCATGTAGCTCGAGCCGTTTGAGGTACACCGTCGCTCACTCCTTCGCCGCGCCAGGCCACTGTGATGTACGCGCCACAGGAAGAATATCATCGGGTGGGAGCGTTCAGGTGGCGTGGCTGCGCAGAATGGCCTGCTTTGGCTATAGGCAGGCTCCCGCGGGCCTCGCTTGCGGCGGGCCGTGTGGTATAGTGTCAACGGCGCACACGGGCCCCGCCAAGGTCTCGTTGCCCACGCGGGAGTAGCTCAGTTGGTAGAGTACCTGCCTTCCAAGCAGGGCGTCGCGGGTTCGAGTCCCGTCTCCCGCTCCAGCCCGAATATTTCCGGGTTCGCGCTCCCCATTTGTGCGTAGTGTACCTGCCTGCACATTCGAGCGATACCGTGCTCCCCGCTTGCTGAGGCGATTTTCCGCCGAGCGGGGAGCATTCTGTTGGGCCCTCGACGGCCAGGATTGGCCGTCGCACGCGCTCCTTCCATCCGTCCGCCACGTCGCCCCTTGCCCGCGCGTTGGTGCATGCCGAACATCAGCGGCCATGTCAGGACCGATGCCGAACGCTGCCGAACACGACCGAACGTCTCAGGACATCGCCCGACAGCTCCGGCATCCCCGACGAACGCCACTGAACAGGACCGCACACGCGCGGCAACAGAAGCACCGGTGAGCGCAGGCGCGAACGGATGGCGACCGTCATTTGTGTCTGACGAAGGAGTGCGCCATCAATGGCTACACGCGGCATCGACCGATCCAAACCAACCAAGTCGCTCAATCCAATCAGGCCGAACAGCGCCCAACCACGTGGGACGGGCTTGAATCCGGCTCGTCGTGCTGGGCGCCCAGCACGGGGCGCGTCAGGAGCGCGCCCCCCCGCTCCGCAGGAGCAGCCAGCGTACACACGTCGCTCGCGACAACCTGCTTTGCCGTCCGTCACGGCGCACTCGCGACAACTTGCTTTTCGCACGACACAGCCCGCCACGCGCCCCTCGACGGGCGCGGGTGAAGAGGAGGATGCGCGGGGCGCGGCACCCAACACGCCGCGGTTTTGTCAACAGAAGGCCGTACGCGATGACCACGCACGTCACGGGAGGCAAGCGGGGCTGGAGAGCGCGCATACAGTGCCCGCAGTGCCTAGAGATCGCGAGCAGGCACGAGGGCGTGCGCAGGAACGCGGACGAGGTCGTGTTCGACGAGCCGATCCGGCGAGCGTCGGCGATCTTCGTCCACTAGTAGCCGGTCGGGCTGCGCGGAGGATGGTCATGGACACACGCACCGTTCCGTTGATGGAGCTGCACGAGCGGCATGCCCGTCTCGCACGCATCGGCAACAAATCGGAGAAGACCATCGCCTGGTATCGGGGCGCGCTGGAGGACTTTTGCCGTTACCTCGAACGGCAGATGGGTATCGCGGCGCCCGCGAGGCTCGGCGATTTTTCGCTGGAGTTGGTACGTGACTACATCTTGCACCTGCGCCAGCGGCCAACATTTATCGGGCACCCCTATAAGGAGCCGGGGCCTCCCCTCTCCGATGCCAGCGTCAATTGCTACGTGCGGGGGCTCCGTGGCTTCGCCTCGTGGCTCTACGAGCAGGAGTATACCGACGCCAATCTCCTCGGGCGGCTCAAGGCGCCGAAGATGACGCAGAAGGCGGTCGAGATCGTGAGCGACGAGGAGGTGACCCGCATCCTCGACGCGTTGAAAGCGCCAACCGCCACCAACGTGCGCAACCGCGCCATCTTCTTGACGCTGCTGGATACGGGCATCCGCGCCTCGGAGCTGCTAACGCTCACCATCCCGCGCGCGCATCTCGACGAGGGCTATCTCCTGGTGCTGGGCAAAGGCAAGAAGGAGCGCCCGGTGAAAATCGGGCAGACCGCCGCTCAGGCCATACGGCTCTATCTCACGCGCGACCGCCCGGAGCCCGCGCGCCCGACCATCCACGAAGTCTTCCTGACCGAAGGCTATCGGGTGCGCCATGGCGTGAAGAGCACGGAGGACCTTGCGGACGCCGAGCGTCCGATCGGGGAACGCGAAGAGGAGGTGGAACTCTTGTTTGCCGAGCCGGGCTGGCCGCTCTCGGACAAGGCGCTCAACTATCTCTTCCTGCGCCTCGGCCGGCGATCCGGTGTCCCTCGGCTGCATCCGCACCTGCTGCGCCACACTTACGCCTGCCGCTATCTGCTGGCCCACCGCGACCCGATCGCGCTCAAGACGATGCTGGGCCACACCACGCTAGCGATGACCAATCACTATGTCCAGGCGGTCGAGGGCATGCAGGTAATTCGCTCGGATCGCGTCTCGGTCGTGGACGCGATGGAGCTCAACGTTGGCCGGCTGAAGCGGGGCAACCCGCGCGGGAAGGCACGCGCGGGGGCATGATCAGCGACTGCCTGAAGCACAGGGAGCTCGTGCATCATTTCCTGCCGTTTCGCTCAGCTTGAGTACCAGTCACATGTGCGATAGGGGAGAGTCGAACTCCTCGAATGGCATCCGCCCATGTTCGCCACCATGTGTCAGTGCCGAATTTTCCTACGTTTCTGCCGCTGTGCAGTTCGCCAGTATTCGTCCCTGTTCGCTCGCGTTGGGGGCAGAATTGGGGGCAAGTGCGCGAAGCACACCATCATTGACCTGCGAGAGCAGACCAGGCCATGCGGCAGATCACGGGTTCGAACCCCCAACGGGGGACTGTCCATAGGGATGTTAACGGGGCAGATCCTACACTTCACACTCGCGCGTACGAGGCGCCGATAATTGCTAGCTGCAGTCTGAGTGAAGCACGTCTACGTGCAAGAAGCGCGACGTCCCCAACGCTGCCGTGCTGGCTTGGCATTCCCTCTCCACGCTGGGCCGTCCTCCCTCCCTCGTGGCTCGCACACGGCGTCACCAGACCGGCCGTCGCGCCGGAACAGGGAGCGAGCGAGGCGCGTAGGGACGAACGAGCGACCTTGCAGGCGCTAGGCGGTCTGGTAGCCTGTGCATGAGCCAGCGAGGGAGGGAGAGTGCCGCAGATGGATGCCAAGCAAGCGAACTGGCATTCCCTGTCATCGGACCTCCTTCAGGCGTGCGTCGTGTTTTGATGCTGCCGCAACGCGTTGCATTCCAACTGAGCGACAGGCGAGCGTAAATGACCTACTACCCGCAATAAGGTCCAGCAAATGTGAGAAACTCCCGTCAGTGATCCGCTCCCCAAAATGCTGGCTCATCCCACGGATTGCGCAACGAGACGCACATTCAGCCGCAGGTGCTTCACCAGCTCGTTCAACGCTCGCGCTTTTTCTGGCAAGGGATCAGAAAGATCTCT
>WNFM01004544.1_pt2 | contig 22308 bp, 13 predicted proteins | sample 5400271 | NCBI WGS metagenome assembly WNFM01 (sample SAMN13153352, study PRJNA577476) | soil metagenome | isolation source: 60 cm saprolite on Douglas fir-dominated hillslope | place: USA:California | collected 2013-09-17
TGAAAAATCGCTGTCTGCTACGCTTTTTAGCTTCTCATCTGACCCATTTATCCTATGTGCTATTCCGACTTCCTGTTCTTACTAGCCGCAAACCCCTATCATGTTGCAAGGCGTAAATGACAGGTATTGTCCACTTGCTTGCAAGTAGCGTCAGAAGCTGCTGTGTGCCCGTTGTCTTCTGCCCACCCGGCATACTAATCCTATGTTTGTTTTCCGTAGTATTCAGCAACGGCCTTGAAGGCCTCTTTCGGCTCCCATGTCATATCGGGGTAGGTAGTGCCATGTTTGCCACCCTCATAATACTTTACTAAACTAGAGCTTTCTCTATCCAAGTCGTATTTAGATGTATCGCTATACGGCTTGATTGGGAATATAAACATATCTATAAATGCTCCGCTAAAACCAGCTTTGTCTATTAATTTTAGGTTATCAATTAAACGTTTAGCCTGGAGTGCTTCACTTCGCTCGTCAACGACTTTGAGTCTTGGTCGTATCAACCGCCCGATGACAGGCTGTTGGTGCAGTAAGAATGAGAGACCGGATATGTTACCAAGTGTTGACGCGACGCCTCTAGCCGGTGCAGTGGTCGTACTAAAACCGAATCCGGTGTTAATAACCGGCTTACCATGAGCGAATAGCGGTTTGACCATATCTACATATTTGTCTTGTATCTGTTCAGCCCAATAGTGGTCAATGCCAATAAAATCGAAGTTAGTCCAATCGACTTCCTCAAAGTACAGTGAGCGGTATATAACCGGGCCGTCAAATACGGCACGGACTGCTTTATTAGCCTGACTTAGGAAGTCGTTAAGTGGTTTGTTGTGCTTGCCGGATTTTACATAACCAGCATTAAAGGCAGTCTGCAAACGCTGCATTATGGTCTTGCCCGGTACGATACCTTGCATAAAGAGCGTAAGCTCCGAACCGACACTGAACACTACCTTACCCGGGTAGCGTTGATATAGTGGCTGGGCCGCCTTGGCTGCTTCGGTAATATAGGCGAGTGTAGGCTCAGGCGGTTTATTATTCCAATCTGCTGGGTTGAGCCACGCTTCAAGCCCTTGGCTTAAGGCAGCCTCGGCCGTCAACATCACACGGCCAATGTCTCTGCCACTAATACCGACGGCGTTGCAGTGCAAGTCGTTTTTGATAATTTCAAGTTCTCGTTCTACGACTTGCGGATGATAGTCTGGCCGCCAGTTGATACCCGTTACGGTACCGACATCATAGTTTATGCCTTTATGTTCTATCATGATTACTCCTTTGCCTCTTGTGCGTTGTCAGTGTTCTTAAAAGCGGCTTCAAATTTCACTAGGAGTGTATGAAGTTCATCTAGCTCTTGTGGGGTAAACTGACTCTTTAACTTATCCTGCTCAATTTTTAATGGCACTTCTGCCCGTTCCTCTCGTTGCTTACCCTCAGTTGTGAGTCGTATATCGGGTGTACAGAGCAGCTTGATGGCGATCATGGAAGCGGCCATCCAGCCAATCAAGACACCGAGCCGCAAGAGGCGCGCTGTCAACACCGCGTTCGTCCCCCCCACGAAAAAGCACAGCAGGAAAAGAACGGCGCTCGCCAGGCAATAGCAAGCCCACCCGCGCTCCTTGCGTGCCAGGAAGAACCGGACAAAGACCCCCAAGGCCGCTGCCAGCATAGCGAAGAGGAAAAGTGCGCCGAGGGTATGGATCGCGGCGTGCCAGGAGAGACCCGTTGCGGCAGGAACTCCCGGAGGAAACCCATTGGCAGGATCGTCTCGAAACACCCCGACTACCATCAGACCAAGCCCATACGCTCCGATCAAGAGCGGTCCCCATGTTCCGGCTCGTCCGGGGTGCAACCGCCTCCAGAGGCCAGCAGCAAAGAGGAGATTGAGCACTCCGGCCAGCACAAAGTTCCCGATCTGAACCCATCCCCAGTCCCCGAGCGAGAGGAGGCTCAGCTGGACGAGCCGCGGGTCAAACCCAGGAACCGTGTAATCCTGAATGAGCACTGTCAAGAGAAAGAGGGGACCGGCGATAGCTCCGCAGAGCAGCAATTTACCCGTCAACGGCCGGGTCTTTGGGGTGCTGCGTCCACCCGATGATGCAGTCATGAGTTTCATCTCACTTTCTTCTTTGTTCGAGGGAATCAGGAGGGCTTGAGCATGCCCTGGATGATGCTCGCATCGGGAAAATGCTGCTGGAAGCGCTCCGGGTCGATGAGCGCCAGCCGGGTTAACCCATCCAGAGCCGCCATGACCGCCGTCACCAGTTGGTCGGGTTCGGCGGCGCGGACCGCGCCTTCGGCCTGGCCCTCAACGATCAGACGCCGCAGCAGGTCGTGAAACGCCTGGCCGTACCTGAGCACCTGTTCACGAAGGTCCGGTGGTGTCGCTGCATCGCTGAGGACCTGATAATGCACCTGCGCGAATTCGGGGTGGTCACGGCGGGTCTCTACCAGCCGCGCAATAAGCCGGTCCAGACGCTCCCCTGGCGTCCCAGGAAGCGCTGCAAAACGCTGCAAGGCGGCGTTCCCAGAGTGGAGGGTCTGTTCCACCAGTGCTTGCAGAATGGCCTCTTTGCTGTCAAAGTAACGATAGGTCAGGCCATAACTGATCTGGGCGGCCTCAGCGACATCCGCCATCGTCATCGCCCGGCCTTTCTGCGCGAAGACCTTCCAGGCCGCTTCCAGGATGTTGGCGCGCTGCGCATCACGAATCCGCTGGTTGGCTTCTTCCGTGCGTGGCATATCCATTCCTTTCTTTATGATTGATAAAATTAGTCATTGCTAAGAATAGTATAGTTGTGCGAGGACAGCCGTGTCAAGGGTGTGGATAGGGCAAGCCGAGCGAGCACACACTCCGCTGAGAAGAGGAGCAGAAAACCCACAGCAAGAGCAAAGCACACGGGAAGGCTCTTGCTGGATCGCATCGGCCTTCTTCGGGGAAGCGATTGGCGAGGACGAGGGGGATGCCTGACTTTGCAGACACGGTGGTGCCAGCTTTCATCATCGCTCTTATTGCTCAACGAGAAAGCCTCGTTGCGCATCCCGTGGGTGGTTGGGTTCCAAAAAAGTCCCCGTGCTCAGGAGGATGAAGAAGCCCTGCTGGGCAGCATCTTAGGATGGTAAGAACAGAGCACGTCACCAGCCACCGTCTATTTGGTGGCTGGTCCAGTTTTTGTCCTACGTGACTCCCTGGCAAACCAGGGAAGTTCAAGAAGGGCATCGTGTGGCTCTCAACGTCTGGATCTCTCTCGTGCTGCTTGACCAGTCAATTGCAGAGCCTGTGACAAAAGCGAGGAAGCAGCAACTTCTGCCAACTCGTCTCGGCTCTTTTTGAGAGACGGAAACGGAGGGAGCAGAGGCTCGTTGATCATGGAGTGAAGAGCACGACTACAGGAAGCGACCCAAAAGAGGATAAGCTGTTCAGCTTCTTATGGCTGAGCTGTTGCCGCTTTTGCACGTATCTCGGCTATTCCCGTATGTACATGGAGGTGGGAAGCAAAACACTTTGTGCTTCCTATAGAAAGTGATAACCAGTACATCTATTAGATCGTTCTCAGCATAGCATAAGAGATGGAGAATTTCAATTACTCTACAGAGTTTGGAGAGAATCGATAGGGATGTTGGTATGCCCACCTCCTATGGATGAGTCAGTTTTCTATTCCAACGGATACATCTGTAATGTCGCACCATAATCCATGTCCGGCGTCTGAACGTAGGCCGTGCCAACTTGCAACTGCTCGATCCGAGCTGTGATATCCTGTCCCGGACGCCCTCGAATGAACCCGGCCGCTTTTTTCGAGTCAGGGAAGTTGATGCGGAAAATTACTTTCGTGCCAGCATTGCCCAGGACGTCCTGGTGAAAATCGCTCATTCCCTGGCTGGCGACAACAACGGCAATGCCAAACTTGCGTCCTTCCTTCATGATCTTGGGTAATGTGATGTCTCGGGATAGGCGATGCGCTTCGTCGAGGATAATGGCAAGGCGTATCCGGTCAGCATATCCCCAGGTAAACATATCGCGATAGATTTTCCGCAAAACAAACGCACCCGTAGCTACTTGGAGCGTCTCTGCGTACAGGTTATGCAGGTCAATGATGAGGCCACCACGAATGGATGAGAGGAGATCAGGAGCGCGTTGTACCGGATGAAATAGATCCATATCTAGTAACGAGCGACAACGGGCCGCTACATTATTGACATGACGGGCCAGTTCTTCTCGCCTGATCCGTTGCAGGACATCTTCAGGCGTCGGATATTCAAGATTAGTTGCTTCTTCATCATCGAATCCTCGCGCTTTATAAGCATCCCGAATGGCGCAGCTGAGAATGTCAAGTTGCATCGGTCCCATGTTGGTGACATAAGCGAAAATCTCGGCAAGGGCATAACTGGTCGCCTTCCATCCACCAACGCCATTGCCTCGCGAACATTCAAACGGCGAAAAAGGCAATCCCTGAGCAGCATCAACAACTGATGGCCGAATCTTTTGCATGAACAAGCTATGCGGGTCGGCAAACTGTCCGTGAAAATCCAGTACCAGTGAGGGTACATGCTGTTTGCCCAACTCGCTCAAGATTCTCATAGTTGTCCACGATTTGCCCTGCCCAGGAATGCCCATGATAAACAAGTGAGGGCTACCCGCCGTTCTCGGCATCCATACAATCGGCAGGCCGGAAGCCTGCTCCTCGCCCAATGGAACAATAACCTCATCTGTGATGGGGGCATCAATACGAGTAGAGGCTGCCTGAACTAGCGGGATTGCTCCTCTTGTTTCCCGTTTTCGAGAGGTTTGCTCGCTTGAGAGAGAAGAATCTGCTGCTGCGATAACTACCCCAGGCTGCTCACTGAGGCCACTCACAACTGAATCATCACCAGAGCTGTTGGACCTCACCGAGAAAGGCGAAATCTCCTTCACTCCTTCCAGATCCTGTGCGGTCAGCACAAAGATCTTCGCTTTCTCCGTTGGTGTATCAATGAGCAGGGGTTTATTGCGCGGAACCGCTTCGAGGCTAACGATGTATCCTTCATACGCGGGACGAAACTCCATACCCGCTTTCTCCAGACGGCCGATCTGATCTATAAATGCGCTCTCGGCTGCCGGATCAAAGAGTTGATAGCGACGAGCACGATCCAAGTAAAACCTAAGGACATTTGCGAGATAGGCGCGTTGCAAGGCATTATCGATGCGGTTCTCATTGAAAAAGCGGCGTTGCATAGCCTGAGCGGAGCTTTGCATTTGGAGAGCCATATCTTTGCCGAGTTCCTCAAACAAAGGCATCTGCCCTTTACGCCATTTCACCTCGATAAATGTCGCATCAAAAATGTTGCGCCGGAACGAGACAAGCATCATATCACAGCGGCGTTCTCCGCGCTGGGGTCTCCCTCCTCCATCCAAAGAGAACAGGCGGGGATTGATATCTACAGGGACCAGTACAGCCTGTCGCAAGCGACCTGTTTGTTGAAGCCAAGCTGTGACCGTACCCAAACCAACGGCAGCAGAGGCACTAGCGATCGATTCAAGCGCCTGCAGTGCCAAACGGCCAGAAACCGTTTTCAAGTAGTGGAGCAGGCGGCTCACACTTTGATCAATACTGGCAAAGCCCAGTTCTCTCATCGCCTGAGCCAGCAACGTTTCGATCTCCTCGTGCCAAGCGGTCGTGACCATCATACGGTGTCCCAGGCCCTCAATAGTTTCAGGGGAATAATCGAGCACATACTTACGGGCTACATTTTCAAGGCCAGGATGATGAGGCGAGTCATAGTAATCGAGCGTAAAGAAACGATCCAGTGTGATCACCCAGTTTGTATTCGTATGCAAACGCTCGAGCAAATCACGCCGCCCTGCATCCAGTCGCACCTCCAACATCGGGCGTATATCCTGAAGTTGTACGGCAAGATAACCACTCGCATTGAGAAATGCATCGTGCAAATCAGTCAGAATCTCAGCATACTTGGCTCCAGCAGGATGCTCGGCCTTCTTGATAACCTCAGGCACGATACGATGCAACCAGCGCAGTCCTCTCTCATCAGCCTCGAAATTTGAGACAAAACGGGTGATCAGGCCGTATAGTGCGTTACCGCTCGAAGCAGTCTTCGCATCCCGTGCAGTGGATCGATAGACGACGCCAGGTTGAGTGAGATCAGTCACGATAGCGATATGAGCCTCAGGGGGAGCATATTCTTCCAACTGGCTCATTGGGCGCACAGTGGTGGCCATACCCGGCAAGAAAAAATCGCTAGCCCGTACAAACTGCTGCTCGATCTGCCTTCGCACATACGCAAGAGCCTGCGGCGGTAAATGTTGCTCATCGGGCAGATAGGCAGCGATCTGAAAAGTTGAGATAGGCTGCTGTTGCTCATCTCCATCGGCTCCATTACCCTCGGTGAGCAAGCCCTGGATCGCCTCAGCGAAAAATGTACCGCGATACGGGTTAACCAGTGTGGCAATGAGTGTATCGACATACGGGTGTAAGGCTTGAAAACGTATCAGGTGCTCTTTAAGCTGTTCAGGCTGAACTTCACCCATTGTCGCCTGATCTTGATTAAGTCCAAGAATGAGCGCGAGATCGTTGTAACGGCGCAATGGATCGGGTACACCAGCAGGCAAGGCAACGCCATGGAAGAAGCGGAGATTTTGGAAAAAGATGAACGCCTCCGGCGAATCCTGGTGATGAGCAAATGCTGGCACATTCGTCGGCTCCAGCAGGCGCAGCGCAGGCATGTCAATGGCCTGTTTGCGAAGCCGCTTCGAGACAGTGAGCAGGCGATCCTGCCAGTTCTGCATCAATTGGGTATAGCTCGCCAGCCACGCGACACGGAACGGATGCGTCGGCAAGATTACCAGCGCCTCCTCCTGATGGGTATCATTTTCGCCGATCCGTACAAGGAGAGTATCGAGCGAGAGTACATCAAGTATCTCCTGGCGATCACCATCGCCACTGACCAACGCATCGAGAAGGGATTGATAGCTTTGAGCGTAGCGTAGCGAAGCTCCAGCGAATTCTGGAGCCCAATCAGCCGTTTCGATCAGATCTCTTCCTGACGATTTTCGCAAGCGACCGAAGAAAGATTCTCGGGCTTTCCAGAACGCGCTCCACGATTCGCGATCGCTAGTTTGCAGTGGCCGAGGCTGGCATCCATTGATCTCTACCGGACGCACCTCATCAATCGATAAGAGATAACAGCCACCATTACGCGGCTGGTCGCGAATCTGCTCCTCCAACCCCTTAAGCAATTTGCTCAGCCCAATATTGATCGTGCCGCGACCGGGGAAAGACAGGCTAAAGTAGGCAATGTCTTTATCGATCCAGTGCGTTCTCGGTTCGTCCAGCGCGTTTTCGCGCATGTTCATGACCAGTTCGAGTTGCCCAAAGGCAATGGTCGGTACAGTGAGGCGGCTTTCGCGCAGTTGAAAATCCGGCTTGTCGCCACTATCCTTGACGAGGAAAAACTCGGTGCTGAAGTCGCAGATTGGTTCGCCGGTTTCTTCGTGAATGATCTCATTTCCGCCGGCATCCAGAGGTGTGACCCTGATACGCACGGGACAGTCAGGAATATCGTCCGGCTCAATGTCCAGTTTGATGGTTACTGTACGCCGACTTCCCGGCACGCGTGGAACTTTCGGCTCTACAAAATCGCTTTCTTCGTCCGTTTCCACTTCAGAATCAGAAGGAATGATACGTACGCTCCAACTACTCAAGTTATCAGGCTGCCGGGGATCACTCTCCCACCTGACGACCATTGTCCCTTTCGGCCCACACACCGCCTTCGGGATGCTAAAAGCTCCATCAGGCTGGATTAGCTTGCAGAACCTCTCGACGATGCCTTTAAGATTGACCAATGGCTGCATCTTGACCGTGCGGATATTGCTGCGCTCGAGCTGCGGGAACTGCCAGCGATCAAACGTCAAGTTGTCTTGCTGAGTCAGATCGTGTGACCAAGATGATACGTCATTCATCGACCTACCGCGAAAAAAGAGGGCGAGTTTGACGGCGGTATCATTATCTACGTGCAGGCTCTGGATACGCTCGCGGGGCATCGCGCTCAAACGCGATGGCCGCGCAAGCTCTAACGTGCAGTGGCAGTTGCGCTCCAATTGCGCCTGCTCGGCGAAATCAGGACTGGCGTCAGCGATGAGGCCGACACACCATAGCTTACATCCCAGCAGCGCAACGTTCCCCTGCTCGGCCAGTTCCAGGGCCGATAGAGCAAAATCCAGGCGCTGGTCATAGCTGGCCTGGAGTGATCCGCGCGCCACAACACGCAGTACGCGTTGTGCCTCGTCGGGTAACTGCTTAATGATGCGCTTTAAAGCAGTTTGGTGCAGCATCCGCCCATCAATCACGGCGAATGAATTTGCCAGCGAACTATAGGCAGCGTCTACCAGATCAGAAGGCATGAAGAGGCAGAGGCGTCCCAATTTGCGATTGCGTATTTCAATGGCCTGATCGGTAGTAATCGTCAGCGCGTCCTGCCGTCTTGTATCGCCATGAGCGGCGAGAATGCGAAATAAGAGACTATCATCTGCTATCTGAAGAGACAAATGATGGCAAACAGCGGCAGCCTCTGTATACTCCAAAAAATCGACGCGGGCACAATGCCCCTTCTCAGTGTCCTCAACAAGCCGGAGAATCTCATCAGCGATCAACTCTATGCGGTTCATAGCTCTCCTCTCTCCATCTCTCATCATCTCACGCGGATCTGGGCGTAGGGAGGTTGCAAATTCTGCACAGTAAAATCATCAGAAAGGTCGCTAAAGATACCCATTTGCCGCAGCCGGGCTAGCACAGCCCGCAAGTTGTCGCGTGCTGCCGCTGCGTACTCCGCACCTTTAAACATATCGGGTGGGCGATCAATGAGAATGCCGTAGTGCTTTTCGAGAAAAGCAAGAAAATCTTGCAGGCGGATCGGTGAAAGATCACTGCCGCGCGGCGTAAGCTGCGCAGCTGCGATCTGCACGAGGACTGCCAGCAGATCGTTAGATGGCGCGTAACGCCAGGATTGACGCGAAGAGGGCGTGCCACGTAGCACCCCGTGCGTTTTTTTCAACCCTCCTACGCCCCAATACCAGCTGATCATATGTTGTATTGCCTTATCGCGTTGCCCTTCGACCAGCAGGTTGATCACCCGATCCAGATCGGTCTCCGCCGCGCCAGCTATTTCCTCTAGCCAAGCAACAACCTCTTCTTCGTCTTGCGGTTTTCCATCTTCGTCAAGCAACTGGTTTGCTTCGCGAATCCGCCCCTCATCTGTGATAGCTAGGGATTGAATCTGGAGGTCGAGAGTGGGATCGGTATGGAGCAACAGAAGTCGTTGCAAATAAAAGGGGCCGGAAGACGCTCCATCAAGGATCGCGCTAACCCGGGCCCTACGAGCGGGAATATGATTGAGTTTCTCAACATAGTAGTCAAGCAAGCGCAGGCGCATGATTGAGATAAGATACTGCTGATACATCTCGACATCACGGCGTATGCATGCTTTCGCCATTTCCTGGCTATAGCCTTTGGCGTCGTTGGTGAAGTCCAGGTAGAGCTGCGGAGGCGATACCGTCAACGACGTATCCATCGCGCAAGGTAATACCTGCGGATCGCGCACTAGCGCATTGATAGCATATACCAGCTTAAGCGTATAGATGAAGAGTTCAAAATTGACCAACGCCAGCAAATGATAGGTAAACGCCTGAATCGGCATTCGCCGATAATACATAAAAAGAAAGCGCAAAAGATCGGTTGCCAGTTCGTCAGCCAACACGGGGCAGGCCGGGGTGACATCCTTCTCGCGCACCAATCCTGGTTTGGTATTTTGAAACCCGTCGAGGAACGCGATGGAGAGGCGCGTCAGGGTATCGAGATCAGCTTCGCCATCATAATGACCGCCCAGCTCTTGCATATTCCCAAGCGTCAAGCCGCGCCCAAAAATAGTCACAATCGCTTCCTGAAGCCGGTCATCGGCTCCTTGCATGTTATGTCGCAGAGCATGGTAAATAAAAGCATCAGCCCCACGAAGGCGGCTTCCGGTGACGGGAAACCCGGCCTTATGTGCAAGCAAGGTATAGGGAACAATGGACATAATTTGTTCGCTTTCCTTACCTCGTCCAACTCTTCCAGTAGTAATCAACGTCGTGCGAACAAGCCGTTCGAGTACCTTTCTTCCTACTGGATCACTAAAGCCCTCTAACGCAGGATGTACAGATAAGCTATCTATGTAACCCTCAATATTCGTGGCTTTGTTAATTTGCCTGGCTTTCCCGCGACCACGTGAGAGGACAGTGAAAAACAAGGTGGGGAGGAATAGATCGATATCAAAGTCATTCATTTCAATGACAAAGGCTTGCGGAAACTTTGTTCCCCTCAGGTCTTTAGGTAACTTGACTTTCATATGCCGCCCTTCTTTCTACACTGGGATACGAACAATTTTGCCGCTGCTCTGAGTGATCCGATGCACGCGGTGCTGGCCCTCGATCAGCACCAGATCATGCGCTTCTTGCAGCAGCAATGCATCCTTGAATTGCCGGAGATCTTCCAATAGAGGCTGGTATTCCTGAGCATCCGGCACCAGACCGTCAGCCATCCGCATAAGCAGTTCGAACAGGTCAAGTGAGATCACGAGTTGCGGAGTTTGCGACACATGCTCGAAGATAATGCATTCGGGTATCTGCTCGACTAACCGCGTTTTAGGATCGGGTAATTGCTCGACAAAGATAGTGAATTGCTCCAACGGAAACTGTTTAAGGACGACTAAGTGCTGCTCTTCCGATGCATTGACACGCACATTTAACGTACTCGGTGGCACATCTTCCATCACGCCGTCAGAACGTAAGAGGCCGAGTGCCAGTTGCTCACGAATCCACGCAACAGCTTCTTCATCGAGGCGATCATCCAGGAATGCGATAAAGTCTCTCGCGTAACGATATGGCAAGAGTTGCTGCCGACGTATGGATGGAGCTACTCTTGCAGCATCTTTCGCCTCCTTCGATACCTTACTCACTTCAAAATACAGCCGCCGCTTCGTCGCAGCGATCCACTCGCGCTCATCGACATAGCGCTGTGGAGGTAGATCGATCTGATCAATATAGAGGGAGCGGCGTGTGTCCTTCTCTTCCGGCGCCTGATGGAAATGGAGAAAACGATCAAGCTGTGAATGAGGGAACCTGGCCGGGTCAAAGATAGTCAAATCTTTTAGCACATCATCGTTCATCTCAAGCGGAGCGAAAGCCGAGCGCCAGTAGCTGTGATCAATCAACGATGCTCCGGCCTCGATGCCATGTCGCGCTTCATGCACCTGCTCACAATTGAGATTGCCTGTGATGAGATACGCAATGGCGGAGCGCAGATCGCGCATGGTCATATGCCGCTGGCGACGTAAATGAGCGAGCAATAGCAAATATTCGAGCCACTTACTGATGCTGCGTTTACGAAGAACGAGTGCGTTATTGCGCATGGGACATACCGTCTGAGCTGCGCACTGTTCGCACACTTCCCAGCGCCGCTTGTCAACAAGGCTTTGCAACACGTTGGTAAAGATGGACGCCTCCTCGTTCTCAGGCAAGAAAACGAAAGCACGGCGTTTCAAATCTACAACCCATACTGGCACATGCTGATTCCTGCCATCATGATGAAACTGCTCGATCTGTTTGGCCAGCCAGTGATACTGCTCCTTATGACGATCAAAGTAGTCCATCAACCGCCCGTCATTGATAGCGATCAACACGGTTAGAGCGATATCAGGCAAAGCAGTTCCCTCTAACCCTCGCAACTTTTGTGCAAGCTGCTCGTCCGCACTGAGGCCTTGATGCGCTTCTGAGGCGTCGTAACAACTGCGAAAGATATGTTCTTCATGCTGGCATTCCCAGCCGCTCTCGTCTTGCTTATGAAATCTCGCTCCATGCTTCTCTAAAGTCTCCCGCACCTTTTCTAGGAATGCCGTCTTGCCATCCCCGGGATTGCCGGAAAGAAACACCGCTTTTGGTCGCTCTGACAAGATTGCAGGCAACAGCTGCATATCTAGGGTCGTTGGTACGTAGGTTTCGCGCACAAATTCCGTATCCAGGCCACGGTTATTAGCATTACCGCTTTCACTGTTACGGTAGAGACTGCGGAGGTCATCGACCCAGGGATTATGCCGTTCTTGCAAATCAGGAACAGTCGTTGCTTCTTCCAGAGCGAGGACAGCCTTCTGTAAATCCTGGCGCATCTGAACGAGCGATGGAGGACGCTCTGTAGGATCATTGGAAACCACACGCAGCAAGGCTTTCGCCATCCTGCGTATCTTCTCATCCGTCACTTGGTCCGGTATGCGAAGTATACGCTGCCCCGCTGAGGTTGTGAAAGGTAGCGCACCGGTAAGCATTTTGAACAGCACTACCCCAGCTGCATAGCGATCGCAAGTTGACGGTAGCGTCGATGACGAAATTATCTCTGGCGGCAGGTAGAGCGGCGTCCCTGCCAAGCGGGCTCCATTCGCCTGGTTCTGCTGAATCGCGAAGCCAAAATCGATCAGTACCGGATATTCTTCGCCCTCATAGAGAATAATATTTTCCGGTTTGATATCGCGATGCAGCACGTGCCTCTTCTCTAATTCTTCGATGGCATTCATCAATTCCTGCGCAAATGACCACCAACGATCGATGGGCCAAGGGAAGCTAGTTTCAAGTTCTTTGAGAGCTCGTCCTGGGATGTACTCCATCTTGATATGCACGTCATCGTCTTTTGGAAAAATATCATTGATCGTCGGAAAATATTTGCTCTTAATCCTTTGTAGTGACTGATATTCGGATTTAGCCTGCTCATAGACCTCATCCGGCCTGAGAAAATGCTTGAGGACGAATGGCCCCAACTCATCATCTGCATAATCTGCGTAAGTAGCGAGATAGGTTCGGGCCATGCTGCCTTGTCCCAACACACGCTGTATCTTAAAACGCCTATTCGAGAGGTACTGTTCTTCCTCATCAGATGTCTCCGTTTTGAGGCGGCGAGCAAGTTCAGCCAGACGCGAAGCTATGTCTTTGGCTGAAGGTGCTGGCAAGTGGCGTTCGGGCATAATAATGTCCCGGAAGAGCTGAGTAAGCTCAGCCATAATGTCTGCAGGCAAAATTGACCAGCGCTGTTTGAGATCGGGAAAAACTATCTTATCTTCCACAGAAGAACGGATCGCGGTAATAGAGATACCGGCGATCCGCTCCAGAAATACCAGTCCAAGGCTAAACACATCTGTTTCCCGCGTCGCGTACTCGTAGCTGATGGCAATATCAACGGATGCATAGGGATCCTCTGCCGCCAGAGCAAGTCTGTCTAGCTCTCCCGCAATCGTCATTGTGCCGATACGAGCAGCGAAAAAATTCGTGAAAGCAACTTTTGGCGTTTGACCGGGTTGCAAAACATACAGGGTATCCGGCCCAATAGCACGGTGCAAGATATTTTTACTATGAATCACGTCCAGGCCCTTGAAGCTTTCCGCAGCCAGGAGCAACTCCTGCACAAGCTCATCGCGAGTCTCCGGACGCTGGTAGTCGCTTAACGGCGTTCCTTTCAATGGAGATATGGGGAAAACAAGGAAATCATCTGACCATTTAAATGGATCACTGATATCTGCTACTAGGCCGGTCGAACTCAACTCATGAAGTGCTTTAAACTCACGCAAAGAGATTTCGTAGTTTTCCTGCGCCTCAAGAGGATCACTACCAAGTTCATAGACTATCAACTGGCGCGGTCCTCCACCCGCCATTGTTGCATGGAAGAGACGTACACCTGGACGAACGGCAACCACATCCTCTATCGTATAGAGATCAATCTGTTTAGGAACGGTAGGGCGATTTGAGAGATCGATCAAGGCTTTCCTGATCTGATTGTGTGACTGGCTAACCAGAGGATTACCGCCTTCCAGATCTAGATCGCGAAGACGCCGGCAGACCTCATTGAGCATAAATACGCCTTTGGCAGCACGAGGATCAAGAATGGTTGGCGATTGATCTGCGGCGGAAAGCAGCACGCCACCGCGCACAAAATGCTCGTCAGTTCTCAATGCGGGCACGCGATCTCTGAGGTGGCCGGCAAGTTTCTTCGTGACAAAATCCACCTTCGCAAGGGGACTACGCTCAGACGAGCCATCACCACGGAGCCATTGCTCTTCATTGCCGCGAATCTTCCCTCGCCATGATTTTTCATCTAGGAGAAAAACCCAATTGTTCCCAACGACCACAAAATCCAGCTCGTACGAGCGCCCGCCCCTCGTCGGAAGCGTCTTATTGCAAATCACCAACCATGATTTGGGAAGTTGCTTCAATACTTCAGCTGCTCTCTTTTCTCCCTCAGAAGCAAATTCTCCCGCGACGCTCACTAACTCAGCCATTGTCACGTACTCCTTCTCTCCTCGAAGTTATTACTTCTCCTACATCTTATTTGTGAATATACACAGCAAAACCGGAGATCCACATTCGGCCCATAAGCATAGTCGAACGTATTTCCCCTAATTGTCTGATAATGAGGGATATTCTGTATTGTACAGGTTCAACCTACAGACTGTCAATAAAATTCCATGGGTGGCTCCGCGTTGAATGGCATTCTGCATGATGTATGAGGTTCGACCTGCCGATGGTACTGCAAGATGGTGATCGCCTTCCTGTACAGTATGGCGCAAAAGAAGAGCAGGCAACCCGAATAATACGAAAGATTTCTCCTGGTTCATTTCAAGATTGGTAATTTCGATGAAGGGTGAGCAGTAGTGAGCCATCATCTGAGAGCATGGCTCCAGAAGCGGTTCATGGCGCTCGGCGGTTGGAAATTCACGGCAGAATGGTCGGGAAATTTCCGCCTCTTCTGGCTGAAAAGAGACCGAAAGATCGAACAAAATGAAAGGCGCGAGAACTTCTGTCGAACCGATCTCGACCCAGAGCCAAGGTACGTGTAAAACCAGGACATAGGTAAGAGATGTAATAGAAGTTGCTCGGCTTATTTCGTGCTCATCCCCCTGACCTCTCGGCGGCTTGGCTTGAGGGGCCGGAGAAAACAGGGGTACTGTTGCCCACATTCCGCACTTTGCGTGCGCAATTTTCGCAAAAACACTCTTAGAGTGGATTATCAAGGATGGAGCTTTTATATAACCCTACAAGCTATTTAGCCGAGCATTTCCAGGGCGCGAGCCAGTGAGGAGCCATCGCGGAAGCGCATCTCAGGCACCTTTTCCAAGCATCGCAGGATAATCTCTTCCAGAGCTGGAGGGATATTGGGATTGAGTTGGCGGGGCGGCGTGGGTGGGTCTTGAATGTGCTGCATGGCCACAGCCACGGGGTTATCACCATCAAACGGCGTGCGACCGGTGAGCATCTCATACATGACGATGCCCAGGGCGTACACATCAGCAGCCGGGCTGACGATCTCGCCCTGTGCCTGCTCAGGCGCATAGTATTGCACGGTGCCCAGGGTCATGCCTGTGGTGGTGAGACGCTCGGCATTGATGTCTTTATAGACGCTGGCGATGCCCAAGTCGGTCAGCTTGATCGAGCCATCACGGCCCACCAGGATGTTCTGCGGCTTGACATCGCGATGGGCGATGCCACGACGGTGGGCAGCGCCCAGTCCAAGGGCGACATCGTGAGCGATGATGACGGAGCGGTCTACATCGAGCACACCGCGCCCACGCAGGTAGCGGCGCAGGTCGGTGCCCTCGATTAACTCCATGACGATATAATAATTACCCTCGGTCTGCCCGTAGTCGTAGACCTGCACGATGTTAGGATGCTGCAGGGCTGACGCTGCCTTCGCTTCTTGCTGAAAGCGTGCCACAAACTTCGCGTCGGTGCTGTAGACCTCGCGCAGCACTTTGATGGCCACGACGCGATTCATATGTGTATCCCAGCCACGACAAGTCGTGATTATTCCGTCTTGCCTTAGAGGGCCTTGTAACTGATATCGTTCACCCAGCAATTCGAACTCTTGCTGCAGAAGAGCCGCTTCCTTTTCACGAAGTAGCGTATCCAGTGCCTCTAGCGCATCTTTTAGCTGTGCTGGTTCTTCCATCTTCTGAAGTAGAGCAGGCTGGCTGAGTACTCGCATCGTTTCGATTTGCGCCTGCTCCAGGGTGACGCCCAGGCTTTCGAGCACACTTGCGGCGATCCCCTTTTCTTCACGTAGTACCCCCAACAACAGGTGCTCCAGGCCGACGTGATGATGGTTCAACAGTCGGGCCTCATCAACGGCAAGTTCGATGACCTTTTTGATCTGTGGGGTAAGCCCAACCTGTGCAGGGACGATGTGGGCTGTATCGCTGATACTGAATTCAACAGCGCTGCGAACCTTGGTCAGGTCCACGCCGAGGCTGCTCAATACGCTGGCAGCAACTCCTTTCCTTTCGCGGGTGAGGGCGAGCATGAGGTGTTCGGTGCCGATGTAATTATGTTGAAAACGTTGCGCTTCTTCCTCGGCGCGCGAGAGGACCCTGCTGACCTGCACGGTGAATGTGTCAAACCTCTCGTCACCCACCTCCATCAGGCTCTGGATGAAAGATGTTTGAGAGAATCTTGTTCGGCTCACTACGTGGGGTGCCCCTGATTGGCTGAGCACCTGAATGGTTTGTGTGCGTACTTTTTCCAGGTTAACCCCCAGGCTTTGTAAGACACCCGCAGCGATACCCTCCCCTTCACGCACCAATCCTAACAGGAGGTGCTCTGTTCCAATGTAATGATGGTTCAGGCGGCGAGCTTCATCCACAGCGAGTTCGATCACCTTTTTGGCGCGCGGAGTCAGACCACTCTCGCCCAGGACGATACGATCTCCGCGCCCAACAATAAATTCGACGGCGCTACGAACCTTGTTCAGTTCCACGCCGAGGTTGCTCAATATTTTGGCAGCGACCCCTTCTCCCTCGCGTACAAGACCGAGCAAGAGATGTTCAGTGCCGATGTAATTATGTTGGAAGCGCTGGGCTTCTTCCTGAGCGAGACTCAAGACCTTCCTGGCCCGCTCGGTGAACTTGTCAAACCTATTTCTGTCCAATGATTTATTCCCTAGCTTTCGTTTGTATCGCTCAGGTCAACTATGCTTCATTATACAGTACTCTGTTTCGAAACCGAAGCTTGGCAACCTGACCCCCAGATATGAAAATGCCTATGAAGACCTGGGGATAATCAGAGCGTGAGCCTTTTTGAGCAGTGGCGCAACGAAGGTCAAACGTAGTCGGTTTAGACCAGTAGTCCGTCGAGAATGAAGCTCCTCCCCCACCGACCACCAACCGTCTTTCGTCTGGCTGTATCAGCCGACCTTTTCTCAGCCTAGATACGCGATTGTTTCGTGGGCTGACTTCCTGACGATAGGAGTGCCAAAGAGACTACTTCTAACCGGCATTGCGCAGTTTCAGCCAGAGAGAAAATAAAATTTCTCATAGAGTGACCCTAACAAGTGTAAAATGAGCTGGCTCACATTCCGCAGTTTTAGCCCGAGGGATTGTAGATTTTCTCGTAGAGCGGTCCTAAGAGGTGCAAAATGAGGCGATGGATGGGTTGCAAGCGTAAAACAAGGACGGGCGAAGTAGCAGGCGTCTGCACATGGAGCAACTCAATCCCCTCAAAACATTGAAAGACGAGAGCCGCATCGTTGGGCGCGCAGTGGGCTTCTGCACTTGATCAAGGATGGTCTGCTTGGTCTCGGCCAGACGGGAGCGGAGCCGAGTTTCGGCTAAGCGATAGATCAGCAGGCACAGCACCATGATGAAGCTGAGCGCTATGATGCGCTCCGGTTTCTTGACAAAGACCGAAGAGGCCAGAAAGAGGGGATCTTTCGAGATCCGCGAAAACCGCGCTCTACGCCGCCTTGGTCTTTGTAGGTTATCACGAGTTGCTGGTCGGAGAGGACAGCTGGGTCCAGGACGTTCGTGCCGACGATCCAGCAGGCCTTGCGCCAGGCTTCCTGCTCGACCTGCTCCTGATTGACAGTGACGGTTGTGACAACCTGCCACTGCTGAGCTACAGGATTGGCGTCTTTGTGTGGCCGTCCCTTGCCCGCATACTGCGGATGAGCCACCAGATCGCTGTGAACCTCCAGCCACCCTGGTTTGCCCTTTAGTTCCCGTTCCACCGCGGCTCGTGCGTCCCCTTCACAGGCGAAGCGCCGATTGGAGAGATGCCAGCACTTTTGCTCCCAGATGGTCTGGGCTTTGCTCACCTGTCGCTGCACCGTCTGCTGGGCACGTTGGAGAGACGCTTGCGTGCGCACGACGACCCATCGTTCGCTCCCCTGCGGTAGGGCCATTGCGCGCATGAACCAGTGCATGCTTCCATCTTCGGACTGAGGCCCGCTCTCGCTGCCTTCCTGCAGGAGCGTTTTCGCCTCAGTTAGGGTCTCTGAGACCCGGCTGACCCACTTTACTCCAGCCTGGTTCAGTTGCCTCATATTCGATCCACTGTAGATTCCGTTATCGGCCACATACACACTGGCTTCTCCATCCGCTTCGCGCAATTGTGCCACAATGGCCGTGATCACTGCCAGCAAGCTCACCTTGTCACTGCGGTTGCCATCGAGCGGTTGCAAGAACAGAGGCACATCGCCATCATGGGTGGTCGCCATGGCCAACATCCACTGCTTGAGATTGTCACGATGATCGCGCGAGTACCCATAGGTGATGGCGATCACAGCTGGCTCTGCTGTCCCCTCCGCTCTGGTGTAGTCTCCGCTGACCGAGAACGAGGTGGTATCGACATGCACCTGCTCGGCTTTGATCCCAAAGATGCGGCGGGCTTGATTCGCAATCCCTGCAAAGAGCTTGGTGAGATCGTGCGCGTACAACCAATCCAGTGTCCGGCCTAAACAGTCGACACTCTCGCATTTCCGCTGTTATTCCCGCGCCCAACAAATGCTTGACGGGCTTGTTGGCGAAGAACTGTGGCACCAAATACAACTGCCGGAGGCTCCACCCTAATCCATTGAGCATCATCGCCACCGTCGCCGTTCCCACGCTCACCTGTGGAGACCATTCCATTCCGGGGGCAAACTGACAGCTTGCTATGAAAGTACCATCCTGCTTTCCTTCCTCAACCGATGCCGATATACTCTGCTGGGAGATGATTTCAACAGGGGAAAGGCATGAGCAGCACAGATCAGACAGCGCAGGTGTATCAACTACGCATCTGGATACGCCACATCAGTCCCCAGATTTGGCGTCGCCTGCTCGTGCGCAGCGACAGCACGATTGCCCAGCTGCATGACACGCTGCAAATTGCGTTCGGCTGGACGGATGAGCATTTGCACCAATTCCTCATTCGCGGGAAACCGTATGGGATCGCGAGATCTGGAGGGATGAGCTTCGACGACAATCCAGACCAGGTCCAGTTGCGGGACTTCCACTTTCGCTGGAAGGAAACGTGGATCTACGAATATGACCTGACCGACTGGTGGCAACATGAGATTCGTCTGGAGCAATTTCTCCCTCTTGACCCGGCGAAGCGGTATCCCCTCTGCGTCGCAGGGAAACGACGCGGGCCAATCGAGGACTGCGGCGGCCCCCAGGCCTTTATGGAACTGCAAGACGAGTACCCCCTGTGGAAGGTCCTGCCGCAGTTTGCGCAGCTTTTGCTTGACCATCGTGACGACCTGGACAACTATCAAGATGAACTCCGGCGTCTGGCCTACTGGATTGTCCGCGAGGACTTTGATCGGCGAGCCGTCAACCATCGCTTGGCTGCTGGCCAGACAGGAGAGAAAGGAAGCTCTGATGCGTATCCGAGTACAAGTTCTCATTGAATCAGACCAGGAGGCTATTCCTCCCCATGTGGAGGAAGTATCCTGCTTCGAGCGAGATCACCTCTCGCCAGAAACACTTGGGTTACGCCTGGATGAAGCCAAACAGATGCTGGCCGGTGTCCAGCAGGTGATGACCGCGCAGCAAATTGAGGACTATGTAGAGCAGCAGCGCCAGTGTTCCCACTGCCTGCAACCCCTCGCATGTAAGGGGCATCACCAGATCGGCGTGCGAACCCTCTTCGGCAAGCTCACATTGGAGAGCCCGCGCCTGTATACCTGCTCCTGCCAACCCCAACAGCAGAGTAGTTGGAGTCCGGTCGCCGCCCTGTTCTCCGAGCGGAGCACCCCGGAACTGCTCTGCCAGGAAGTTCGATGGGCCTCGCTGCTGTCGTATGGCGTGACCGTCAAGCTTCTGGGCGATCTTTTGCCAATGGAGCATCAACTGAGTACCTCAACTGTCTCACGCCATGTACACCAGGTAGCCCAGCGTCTCGAAGGGGAGTTGGGCGAGGAGCAACCTTCGTTTATCGAGGGATGCCCTGATCAGCGGTACCAACTGCCGGAACCGGATGCGCCCCTCGTGGTCAGCCTTGACGGCGGCTATGTTCATGCGCGCTCGAAGGATTGCCGCAAAGATGGATCGTTTGAAGTGATTGTCGGAAAAAGCACCACAGGAGACGGAGCCACTACTCGCTTTGGGCTGGTTTCCGGCTACGACACCAAACCTCGGCGACGGCTGTTTGAAGTCTTGCAGGCTCAGGGATTGCGAATGAACCAGGCCGTCACGTTTCTCACGGATGGGGGAGACACCGTTCGCGACCTGACGGAAGGTCACAGCCCGCTTACTTCCTATATATTAGACTGGTTCCACATTACCATGCGCCTGACCGTACTCAATCAGATGGCCAAAGGAGTGCCGGTCGAGCACAAGGGAGAGCAATTCGAGGAAGAACTGGAGCGGGTGAAATGGTTCCTCTGGCATAGCAACGTGTATAAAGCACTCCAAGTGTTGGAGTGGCTGGAACTGGACGTTGATGCCCAGGCGAGCCCAGAGGCCCGGAAGCTGGCGAGGACCTTGCACGAGTTTGACCAGTATATTCGCACTAATCAATCCTCCATTCCTAACTATGGCGACCGCTACCGCAAGGGAGAAGCCATCTCTTCAGCCGTCGCCGAATTCTCAGTCAACCAGGTGATCAGTAAGCGCTTTGTAAAGAAGCAGCAAATGCGCTGGACCAGACGCGGTGCTCATCTGTTGTTACAAGTCCGAACGCGGGTACTCGATGACACCTTAACGACGACCTTCCAGTGCTGGTATCCTGGCATGGAAACCAGCACGTTTCAGCAAGAACCGGCTCTGGCAGCTAGTTGAGCGGCGCCTGGCGAACCTTTGCTGATCCTTCTTCTGCGGACAGGATCACGCGGAGAGGCGGTTTCAGACTCGGTTGAGTTGTTGGTAGTTGTTACAGCGAGCGCTGGCGACGCTCCCACTCACGTGCTTTGCGTTTGGCGGCCTCGCGATTATCGGCGATGTAGCGTTCCAGGCTGCGTAAGGAGGTATGCACGCTAAAGCGTTTGAGGTCGGCTTCAGTGTAATCATGGGCAGCACGCAGGCTGATCGCCGTGTGGCGGAGCTGGTGGAGATCCCAGTCGGGGGTATAGCCTTTCCAGAGCGTATCAGCTTGCCAGTACGAGAGGCGTGCGTAGTCATCGGCGGTAAGATCCGCTCGCCGAGGCAGGCGAGCCCTGCGATGCGTGACGAAGAGCGGTCCCGACGTTGGGTATCCGCGTGTCGCCAGATACTTATCGAGGAGAGTGCTGACGGCACGCGAGAAGAACATCTCACGCGGGCGGTCGTCTTTGCCGTGAATGCGAATGGAGCGCTCGGACCAGGAAATGTCGTCGATGTCGATGGCCAGGGCTTCCTGGCAGCGCAGGCCGCCATCATAGATGAGCCGGAAGAGCGCACGATCGCGCGGACCCTCGATCGTGCGTAAGACAAACTCGACCTGCTGAGCATCCAGCGCGCGAGCAGCCCGTTTCCCCTCTGGTTTCCGTTCCACACCATCCAGGAGCTCCTCTGTCAACCGTCCCTGATCGCGGAGCCAGCGGCTGAAGCTTCGCAGTGCGGCCAAGAGTCGATTGTAGGTGGCGGGCGCCGGGGATTCCTGGTGTGTAAGAAAGGCCTGGAGATCGACATCAGTAAGTGCGGTGGCAGCCTTTTGATCTACTTCGGCCAACAATGGCGCGAGGTCTTCGAAGTAACTTTCGCGGGTTCTTCGTGCGAACGACGAAACCTCTAGAACTGCTCGAAGGCAGAGGCCAGAGTCAATGAGTGGAAAGAAATGTGTGTTTTCATGCATTATTGCACCTAATGCGGAATATCATGTATACTTCTGTTGAGGTTCAGTGTAGCGTTTTTGACAGGAAACGGCAAGCTATCGCACCTAATGGGCGATTAGCTGCGATAACTGGCGTCGGTGAGTGAATATTCTGCCAAATGGCCCATTTCTGATGGAATCCTTGCAGTATCCCATTAATACTCGACCCCCTACTCGCAACGCACCCATTTTCAGCCCACAGACTGAGCGCGTTCCGC
>WNFM01153878.1_pt9 | contig 22303 bp, 16 predicted proteins | sample 5400271 | NCBI WGS metagenome assembly WNFM01 (sample SAMN13153352, study PRJNA577476) | soil metagenome | isolation source: 60 cm saprolite on Douglas fir-dominated hillslope | place: USA:California | collected 2013-09-17
CGCATCGGCAACGAGGGCGCCTTCGAAGTGGTCGAGCCGGAGGACGTGCAGCCGTTCGTGATCTTCCTCAACGACTGCATCTCCGCCCACGGGGCCGATCTGCTGACGGCGAATCTCGTGCGCTACCGGCGCTTCATCTGGTCGATCGATCCGGCGCCGCTCGTCGAGAGTCCCGAGCTCGCCGATCATCTGCGCGATTGGCAGCCTGCGTTTGCAAAGTGGCTCGCGCCGCAAGAGGACGCGCTGCGTCCGCTGGCTTCGCGCTGGCTCGCCCACCGCTTCGGCACGCCGATGGTGAAGGGCCGTGGAGAGCTGCGCGAAGCCGCCGATTGCATGGTGCACCTCTACGGGACCTCGCTGCGGATCGCCGCGGCGATGGGCGCGGTACTGCGCAAGCCCGTCGATCGCGAGATCTACAAAGCAGCGATCGGCGCCTCGGAATTCTTCTATCGCTCGCTCAATCTCCCGCGCGAGGCGCTGCCTTGGTTCGCAGCGGCGCGCGACGAAGTGCGTCCGTAGGTCACTTGCGGATGAGCCCGGTGAGGAGCGCGTAGGCCCGCCGCGCAAAGGCGCCGCCGATCCGCGCCGAGTCCGTGCTGCACAGTCGCGCCGACGCGGCGATGTCGAGCGCAGCAGCTGCTTCGCTGGCCTCGCCGCGCGCAATTGCGAACACGCGCTTCTGATCCGCGGCGCTCTGCCGGCCGGCGGCCTCCGCGATGTTGAGGCACGCACTCATCGCGGCGCGCATGGCTTGATCGCGGAGCTTTGGATCGGAAATCTGCGCGCGCTGCACCTCCGCGAGCAACTCCTTCGCGACCTGATACGCAACCAGCTTCTCGTGAGGCAAAGTCGTCCAGTTCGTCATCGTCGTCCTCCCTTCACGGAAAGCGCAGCGGGGAGGACGACGATGACGAACGGACGACGGATAGCCACTCCGCGAGCGCAGCGAGCTGGAGCAGTGGAAACCAAACCTTGCACGCGGAGTGACAGCCCGAAGGGCTGGCGCGAGCTTGCGCCAAAACCAAAACCCAAACCAAAACCCGTTTTGGTTTTCGTTTGGGTTTTCGTTTCTGGTCCTCGGGGAGCGCCTACGCCGGCTGCAATCGCAGCAGCGTGATCTCCGCCGGCGCAAACACGCGCATCGGCGGGCCCCAGAATCCGGTTCCGCGCGAAACATAGAGCTGCGATTCGCCGCGCAGGTGAAGCCCGGCCAGATACGGCTGCACCAACGCCACCAGCCACGAGAACGGCCAGATCTGTCCGCCGTGCGTGTGTCCCGAGAGCGTCAGCCCGACGCCGTGCTTGGCCGCTTCGATGAACTGCCGCGGCTGGTGAGCCATGAGGACCAGCGCCCTCGACGGATCGCGCCCCTCGAGCGCCCGCGGAAGATCGGGCCTGCCGGTCGGATCCTCGATGCCCGCGAGGTCGAGTCCAGGTGCGATTGCAACGCGCTCGTTGCGCAGCGGCCGCACGCCGAGCGATGGCAGAAAAGCGTACCAATCCTCGACGCCCGAGTAGTACTCGTGATTGCCCGTCGTGAAGAAGACACCGTGCTTCGCTTCGATGCGCGCGAGCGGCGCGACGTGCTCGCGCAATTCCGCGACGCTGCCATCGACCAGATCGCCCGTGATGGCCACCAGGTCCGGCGTGAGCGCGCGGATGCGATCGACCACGTGCCCCATCCAGTCCTTGCGCAGCAATGGCCCGATGTGCACATCCGAGATTTGCACCAGCTTGAAGCCGGCCAACTCCGCAGGCAGTCCGCGCAGCCGGATCTCCAACTCCTTGATCTGCACTGTCCCGAGCGCGTTGCGCAGGCCAATCGCGGAGAATCCAGCGACGACTCCGCCCACTCCCGCCGCGAGCGTGCGCGCGAGGAAGAGGCGCTTTGCCGGATCGATCGGACCCGGATTGCGCAGCCGCTGCACGAGCGTTCCGACCAGCCGCCCCGCGTCCGCGATCCCCAGGAAAGCGACGAAGAGGAAGCCGACGCCCATCCACACGAACGCGACCCAGATGGCCGGCCGCAGCGGCGCGGGGGAAAAGATCCGCGAGGCGATCAGCGAGAGCGGCATCGACACGCCCAGCCCCACGATGAAGACGGTGGCGATGCGCGCGGCGAGCGGCGGCAGATGTGGATCGCGCACCAGCCGCGCCCAGACGTAGTAGTGCATGCCGCCGATGAGGCTGAGCGCGATGGCGAGGAAAAGCAGAAACGGCAGAATGCGCGACATGAGCAAGGAGGATGCACCAAACGCGCTGGGGATGCGCGGTTCCTCATCGGCCTTCTGACGTAAGCAGCTCCGCGAGGCGGGCCTCGTCGAGGCGGACGCGCAGCGTCTTCTCCTGCGAGACCGTCACGCTTCCCGCCTGGGCGCCGCGAGGCTTGCGCACGTGCTTTACGCGCGTCCAGGCCACTTCCGCTCCTCCTTGCCCCCGCAGCGTGGAGAAATGCGCGGCGAGCAGCGCGGCATCTCCCAGCGTTCCGGCGTCGGGCGCCTCGCCGGCTCCGGGGACCACGACGTGTGCGCCGGTGACGCCGCGCGCGTGCAGCCAGAGATCGTTGCCTCGCGCAACTCCAAAAGTGAGCGCATCGTTGTCGCGCGCCCCGCGGCCCACCAGGATGGGCGCGCCGCTGCGCGATCGGAAAGTGCGGTAAGGCACGCGCTTCGAAGTGCCGCCGCGGGTGCGAAGTGCCGGCGGTGCACCCGACTCGCTCTCCGCCAAAGCAAGCTGCGCGGCATCGGTGGCGGCGAGCGCACGTTCGAGCACGGACTCCGCTCGTGCGAGCTGCGCGTTCACCTCCGCGCGCCGGGCCGCGATCCGCTCTGCCGCCGCCTGGTACCGCTTCGCTTTCTTCAGCCAGCGCGCCGCGTGCTCTGACGCGCTCAGCGCCGGGTCGAGCGGGATCGCGATCTCCGCCGGCGCGCCCTTGTCGTCGATCCTCGACCAGTCGGGGACGCGAGCTTCGCGGGCGCCGCGCGGGATCCGCGACGCGAGCGGGAGCAGCAACTCGGCGCGCGCGCGATCCTCGCCGGCTGCCGACGCGCGGGCCGCATCCTGCTCGACCGCGGCCAGCGTGCGCTTCAATTTCTGCACGCGCGATCGCAGGCGCGCCGCGACCTCCTTCCGCCGCGCTGCCAGCCCGGACGCTTCTTCCTCTTGCAGCGCTGCGCGCACGATCCGATCGCGCCCCGCGAGCGGAGAAGCGCCGCCCACTTCGATCTCCGCCCACTCGGGAAACATCGCGCCGGGCCGCCGATCCGCGCCGGCTCCGGCCGATGCCCAGACGATACGCCGCGCGCCGTCGATGAGCAGCAGCCCTTCCTCGGCGATCAGCGAGCGCTCGCCGTGCTCCGTCTCGAACGTCAAGCGCGGCGCCGGCGCGCGCCGATCCCGCGCGATCTGCAGCGACGCCGAGACGAGGCGCGCTCCGCTCAGCGCATTGCGCAGCGTCGCCTGCGAGCGCGGCGCGCTCTCCGGAGCTGTGGGACGGTCGTGCGAGAGCGCGGCCATGCGGAGTCGCGCGTCGACCACCGCGAGCACCGTCTCTCCCGGCACGCGAAATTGGAGCACGCAAAGCTGCGCCGAGGGCAGCCACACTTTCTGCAGCGCCGCGCCCGCCAGCGCCCGCACCTCGGCCAAGAGCGCCCTGCGTTCCGCGTCGGTGAGTTTGGGGGACACTGCGAGAGCTTCTGCTTTCAGGGCCGCGGACTCTCACGCAGGACCCGCGGGCGGCCGCAAAGCTGAACGGCCGCCCGGAACAGTCCGGGCTACTTCTTCTTGCTCTTCTTCTTGGCTTTCTTGGCGCCCTTCTTGGCACCCTTCTTTGCACCCTTCTTTGCGGCCATCAGTTCCTCCTCCCGAAATCAGGTCGCTCGAGTCGAGCTTGCGCGCACGATACAGACGCGATCCGAAAGCGTCAAGGAAGCGTCGGCCTACGTTCGAGCACTTTTCATCTGTGAAATCGATTTCACTCCCAGTGAATACACTTTCGCACCGCCACGGCGCCTCTCCGGGTTCGCTCCGCAAAGCGCCGCCCCCTGTTGATGCGCGCGATTCCTGCCCGTAGAGTGAGGTCCATGCGACAGCTCTCCCTCTTTCCAGGCGAGCCTGCAGCGAAATCGGAGCCGCGTGTCGCGACGCTCCTCCAGGAGGAGGAGCTTCGCCCTTCGCGCATCCACGTGGTGCCCGACGGCGCCAGCCTGGTGCTGGCCGCGCGCCTCTCCTCGCTCCTGCGCGAGCCGGTCGAGGTGGAGCTGACCGACAACGCCTGGACCATGGTGAGCTACCGCCGGGTGTCGGGCAGGCTGCACTTCCGCCTCCACCACATGTTCGCCCGCGCACACGAGACGGGGATGCGCGCGCTGGCCGGCTTCACCGGCAAGAACCGCCGCGCCCACGGCCGGGCCATCGACGACTACGTCCGGCAGCACCGCGAGCTGATCAAGACCAATTCCCCGCGCGCCGAGCCGCCGCTGGCCACGCGGGGCCGCGTGCACGATCTCCTCGAAATCTACTGCGCCCTCAACCTCCGCCACTTCGGCGACTCGGTGCAGGCGCGCATCGGCTGGGGCCGCCGCGCGCCGGGCGGCCGCAAGCGATCGATCAAGATGGGCGTCTACTTCCACGACCACCGCATCATCCGCATCCACCCGGCGCTCGACGACGAGCGGGTGCCGCGCCACTTCGTCGAGATGGTCGTCTTCCACGAGATGCTCCACCAGGTTTTCCCGCCTCGCACCGACGGCCGCGGCCGCCGCAGCGTGCACGGGCGCGAGTTCCGCGAGGCCGAGCGCAGCTACCCCGGATACGAGCGGGCGCGTTCTTGGGAAAAAGCGCACCTCCATCTGCTCTTGAAGAGAAAGACCTGAGCGCGACAATAAGGGGACACCATACGGATTTGAGTCGGATCAGACGAAAATCTGTATGGTGTCCCCGATTTTCTCGCGCGCTCCCAGCCTGCATGTTCTTGCTCTGCGCCTGCGCGACTCCCTCGCAGCCGCACGAGGGCTATCCGGTGCTCGCCGCCATCCAGTTCGAGGGCAATCGCTCGATCGCGCGCGGCGAGCTGCTCTCGAAGATCGCCACCTCGCCGTCGAGCGGGTTCTTCACCAAGACGCCGCGCTACTACGACGCGGATCTCTTCGCTGTCGATCTGAAGCGCATCGTGCGCTGGTACAACGAGAAAGGCTTCTACGAGGCGGCCATCGCCGGCGTCGACGAGGAGCGCGACTCCGACGGCCGCGTCACCGTGCGCGTGCGCATCGAAGAGGGGCGCCGCGCCATCGTCCGCAAGATGGATCTCGAAGGCCTGGACGCGATTCCCAAAGATGAGACCTCCGCCATCGAAGACGCGCTCCCGCTCCACCCGGGCGACGCTTTCGACGAGGATCTTTACGAGAAGACGCTCGCCGCGCTGGAGGATCAGCTGAAGCAGCACGGCTTCGCGCGCGCGCAGGCGACCGGAAAGGTCGAAGTGAAGCCGCTCGAAGGCGAGGCCCACCTCACCTTCGTCTGCGTTCCCGGCGAGCGCTTCCATTTCGGCAAAGTGGTGGTGACGGGCAATCGCCTCATCCCGGCGGATCCCATCCTCTTCGCGACCGGTCTCCACAAGGGAGACCTCTACAGCCCGCGCGCCATCGCGCTCGCGCAGCAGCGAGTCTACAACCTCGGCACCTTCTCGGGCGTGCGCGTGGGCCTCGAGCCGCTGGGCGATGTGCCCGTCGCGGCGGTGCGCGTCAGCGTGCGCGAAGCGCCTTTCCAGACGGTGCGCTTCGGCGTGGGCGGCTCGGTGGAAGAGACGCGCTGGGAGCTGCCGCGCCTGCACGCCGAGTACACCAACCGCTCGCTCTTCGGCGGCCTGCGCAGGCTCGAGCTCTCGAGCACCACCGGCTACGCCTTCGTCTCCAGCCCGCTGCAATACGACGTCGCGCATTCCGGCATCACCACGCACAACAGCGCGCAGCTCACCGTGCCCAACATCCTCTTCCCGGGACTCGATTGGGTCTCCCGCGGCGAGTTCGCGCGCGAAGTGCAGAGCGGCTTCGCCTACGACGACGTGGCCGCGCGCACCGGCTTCCTCTACCGCAACGGCCGCCACTCGGTGGGACCGGCGCTCAACTTCATCCACTACTTCCTCGTCGATCTCTACAACAGCCAGCTCTCCGACGTGATCAGCAAGGGCGGCAGCGGCGCGGGCATCGTCCACGACTGCCCCAGCCACTGCTCGCTGACGTATCCGGAGATCCGCTACACCTACGACGGCCGCGACGACGCCATCGAGCCGACGCTGGGCTTCTACTTCACCACCAGCCTGCAGCAGACGCTCAAGCCGGGAACCTTCAGCTACTTCCGCGTCAACCCCGAGCTGCGCGTCTACCTGCCGGTGGCGAAGCTCGCGGTGGTGGCGCTGCGCGCTGAGTACGGCGGGCTCTTTACCGAGACGGCCGACGGCGCGAGCCCGTTCACGCAGCGCTTCTTCTACGGCGGGCAAAACGAGCAGCGCGGCTATCCGCCGCTCGGCCAGGGACCGAAGCTGGGCGCGAGCCCGGTCTGCGACGTCACCGGCGCTTCGACCACGACTCCCGCCTGCGGCCCTGGCCAGATTCCTTACGCGACGGTGGGCGTGCCCATCGGGGCCAAGTACGCCGCGCTTTTCTCCGCCGAGTTGCGACTGCACGCGGACTTCATCCTCAACCACCTCGGCATCGTCGGGTTCGTCGACGCGAGCGCGGTGCAGAACGATCAACAAGTCCTGAGCGGAGGCCTCGAGTTCGCGCCGGGCGTCGGCCTGCGCTACGTCACTGCCTTTGGGCCGGTGCGCATCGACGTCGCGTGGCTGGCCAATCCGAAGATCGTCGACACCGACCCGGTCATCGCGGCGGACGGGAAAACCGTGCTGGTCGCGCCCACGCCGATCAGTCCGTACTGCAGCAAGATCGATCAGAGGTGCATCCACGAGGCGCGCTGGGCGTTTCACCTCACGCTCGGGGAGGCCTTCTGATGCCGGCGGCGCGCACTCGCAGAGCGGCGGGCGTCATCGGCATCGGCGTGCTCGCGGTGCTGGGCGCGCTGCTGCTCGCGCTGGCAGCGGCGATGCTGTGGCTGCAGACCGAGAGCGGCGCGTCCCGGCTGGGCGCGACCGTGGCGCAGAAAGCGCGCGACGCGATCCAGGGCGATCTGCGCATGCGCGCCATCCACGCCGGCCTCACGCACGTTTGCATCGACGGGCTTTCGCTGCGCGATCCCGACGGGCACGAGGTGCTGCGGGCCGATCGCGCCTGCGTGACCTTCCAGCCGCTCGCGCTGCGGTCGCGCCGCATCGCGCTCTCGCAGGTGCTGCTGGAGAAGCCCTGGATCGAGATCGCGAAAGTTCCCGGGACGGACGAGACCACGCTCTCGCGCGCCGTCGCGGCGAAGGTGAAATCCTCGAAGGAGAGCGGACCGCTGGTCTGGACGATCGACGTGCAGAGCATCGCGCTGCACGGCGGCGAGGTGACGGTGCGGCCCGAGCTGGGCAAGCCGGCGACGTTCGCGCTCGCCGATCTCGAGATCGCGGGAACGAGGGCGCGCTACGCGGCGGACGGCGCTTCGACGGCGCTCAAGATCGCCGCGCAGCTGACTGCGCCGGGGAGGGCGTCGATCGCCCTCGAGCTCGACGCCACCATCGACGGCGCGCCCGCGACCGGCAAGCTCGATCTCAAGTCGCTGCGCGTGAAGCTCGGCGAGAGCGGCGCGGCGCTGAGCGGAAGTTGGGACCTGGCGCGGGGCACGGGAGCCGTCGCGTTGCGCGAGCTGATCGTCACGCCGGCGGAGGTCGCGATCTTCGCGCCCAAGGTGACGCTCGCGGGAGCGGTGCGCGGCGAGGCAGATCTGAAGGGCGACGGGACCACCGCGCAGCTCGATCTGCGGCTCGAAGGCGGCGGCGGGCGCGTGCTGGCGAAAGCGGGCGTGGCGCTGGCGAAGGATCCGCTCTGGGATCTGCGCTTCGCCGTCGAGCGCGTCGATCCCGCAGCGCTCTGGGTCGGCGCGCCGCCCGGCGAGATCAGCGCGCGCTCGACGCTGCACGGCAGGGGCGTGCCGCAGTTCGACGAGCACGGAGTGAAGGGAGAGCTGGGCGGCCTCGTGCACCTCGGGCCTGCGCGCCTCGAGAAAACAGGAAAGCTCGTTGCCGATCTCGATGTGAAGCTCGCGGGCCGGACCGCGCAGGTGAAGGAGCTCTCCGCGACGGCGATGGGTATCGAGGTGAAGGCGCGCGGCGCGGCTGCCTACGATTCCGTCTCGCTCGATCTCGAGATGAACGCTCCCGACCTGGCGGCGGTGAGCAAAGCTGTGGGCGCGCTGACGCGCAAGTCCGCCTTGCCGATGTCCGGCGCGGCTCGCCTCACCGGGCGCCTGACGGGCTCCCCGACGACGCCGGATGCGCAGATCCACTTCCGCTCGCCGCGCTTCCGCTGGGGCCCGGCGATGACCGCGACGAACCTGGCCATCGACGGAGTGCTGCGCGGCAAGCTGTCGGCGCCCCGCGGATCGCTCGAGGTGCTCGCGCAGCAGCTCTCCGCGGGCAACGTCGATCTGGGCGCGCCGCGCATCGCCGTCGAGCTGGAGTTCCCGGTGGCGCACCTGCGCATCGACGCCGGCGTGCAAGAGGGCGCCCTCAAGCTCGCGGGCGACGCGACCATCGACGAGGATCGCGACGGCCTCGTCCTCTCCAACTTCACCGTCTCGTATCCGGGCAACGAGCTGCATCTCCTCAACCCCGCCAACCTCCATTTCCGCGACGCGGTGATCGTCGAGCCGCTCGAGCTGCAGGGCGATCACGGCTCGCTCGCTCTCTCCGCGCGTCTTCAGCCGACGCAGATGCAGGCGGGGATTCAGCTGCGCCGCTTCGAGCTCGATCGGCTGCCGCAGTTCGCCTTGCCGAAAGACCTCGGCCTGCGCGGCATCGCCGAGGCGGAGATCGAAGTGCGAGGGGCGCGAGCGGAGCCTGACATCGATGTCCACGCGAGCGTGATCGGGGCCGGCGCCAAGGGCGCCGGCGATCTCACGCTGGGCGCGCGCCTGCATGCGCATCTGCAGGGCGGCCGCGTGGCGACCGATGGAGAGCTCGAATCGCAGGGCCTCTTGCGCTTCGACTGGAACGGCGAGGTGCCCGCGCGGAATCTGGCGTCGCAGCCCGGCAGTGCGCCTCTCCGTCTCGAAGCGCATCTCGCGCAGGCTGACCTCGCCAGGCTCGCCGAGGTGGCGAAGCTGCAGCCGCTGCTCAAGCTGCGCGCGCATGGTCTGGTCGAGGCGCGCCTCTCGGCTTCGGGAACGCTGGCGGCGCCGCAGGCCACGCTGGTGATCGATTCGCACGAGCTGGGAACGGAGAAGATCCAGCACGTCGATGCGCGCGTGGAAGGGCTCGTCGAGAAGGGAAAGGCCGCGCTCGACACGACCGTCGCGCTCGGAGGCGGCAAGCCGGCGCTGATCTTCACCGCGCAGGCGCCGTTCGATCTCGAGCGCCTGCTGCGCGAGCCGTCGTGGCTGCGCGGCGCGATGCAGCGGCCGCTGCACGAGGAGCTGACCGTGACGCGCCTCGATCTGGCGCGGCTCGCGCAGTCGGGCCTGCTGCCCGCGGAGAGCGCGGGCTACCTGAGCCTGCGCGCGCGGCTGGGGGGAATGCCTTCGAAGCCGGATCTCGAGATCACCGCCGCGGGTGAGCAGGTGAGCGTCGGCCGGCTGCACGAGCTCAACTTCGAGAGCAAGCTGGAGATCGCCGACAAGGTGGCGTTCACGCTCACGGCGCAGACGCAGGGCGAGCCCGTCGCGCGCGTCGAAGCGGGCGCGGCGGTCTCCGGCGCGGAGTTGGTCGAGGCCGCGCTGGATCCCAAGGCGCTCCAGCCTCTCCTCGATCGCGCGCTCTCGTTCGTGCTGGAAATTCCCGGCCTGCCCATCGCGCGCGCGTCGAAGCTCGCCGGGCGCACCGCGGTGGCGGAAGGGAAAGTGGTCGGCCGCATCGCCCTGACGGGAACGCCCGCGCGGCCGCGTCTGGTCGGGCAGATCGGAATCAAGGACATCGCCGCGAAGGAGAAGCGGCTGGGCGCATCCGATCTCTATGTCGAAGCGGACGAACACGGCGCGCTCCTGCACGTCGGAATCGACCCGCCGGCAGGCGGCCGCTTTCTCGCTCATGCGCAGCTCGAAGCCGATCTGGGAGCACGCGCCCTGCTCCGCGACGGGATCGACCCGATTCTCGACGGGAAGGTGACGGGCGAGATCGAAGCGAAGCGCCTCGACCTTTCCTTCCTCTCCGGCCTCGCGCCGAATCTGCGCCGCACCGGCGGCATGCTCGACGCCGACGTGAAGCTCTCGGGCGGACTCTCGCTGATCGTGCCCGACGGAGAAGCGCACCTGCGCTCCGGCCTCTTCGACGTGGTGGGGCAGGGCGTCTACCAGGACGTGGGGCTCGACGCGACCTTCTCGGCCAAGGAGATCGTCGTCGATCGGATCACAGGCACGACGGGCGCAGGCACTTTCGCTGCCGTGCTGGTCGCCTCGCGCAAGGCCGCCGCCGGCGTTGCGAGCGGGGCGTCGCTCCAGTTCAGCGGCGAGGTTCACCTCGGCGACGATGAGTCGGTGCGCGATCGCAAGCTTCCCTCGGGAAAGCCGATGCCTGCGGGGCCGCTGCCTCTGCGCCAGGCGGGCGAGCAGCGCGCCGACCTGCGCGGCGAGCTGGACATCTTCGGCGACTACACCGACGACGTCTTGACTGTGAACGCGAAGATCCCCGACGCGCGCGTCAACATCACCAAGCTGCCCGACAAGAAGCTCCCGGCGTTGAGAGAAAACCCCGACGTCCTGCTCATCCACCCGGGAGAGAAGCCGCACCCGCCGGGAAAGGAGCCCGAAGAGGTGGAGGCGGAGCAGAAGGCCATCGAGGAGGCGACCTTCCGCCTGCAGGCGCACCTCGATCTCGTGCACCTGGACGTCAAGGCCGAGGATTTCGAGTTCCCGGTCGAGAGCGAAATGGAGTTCGACTACGACGCCCATCACCCCGATGCGCCGACCGCCGACGGCACGGTGCACGTCGCCGAGGGATCGTTCACCGCGCTACAGCGCCGTTTCACCATCGGCGATGCGAAGATCATCGAGACCGGCGGCGAGATCGACGATCCCGAGCTGGACATCAAGGCGCTCTACGTCAACCCGCAGGCCAGCGTGACCATCACCATCTCCGGGAGCGCGAAGCACCGGCCGCGTGCAGGGGCGGGCCACTCAGGCGGGAGGCGGCGTCGATCTCTCCGGCGCGGCCAGTTCCGTCCTCGGCAGCCTGCTCTTCGGGCAGGTGCGCAAAGAGATCGCCGACGTGCTGCCGGTGGACGTGCTTACCATCGAGACGGGAGCGCAGGGCGCGTCGGAAGCGAGCATAGGAAAGTATATCGGGGATCGCATTTTCATCGGATACCGGCAGCGGCTGGTGCCGGCGCCCAATGAGAATACAGAGGAGGGGCGGATCGAGTATCAGATCAGCCGCGCGGTCTCCGCTGAAGCGACGGTGGGGGACCGCAATAGCGACCTGTCGGTGTTGTATACCAAGGACTTCTGACTCGAGTTCCGCGCGCTAAGGATCATCTTTGTAAAGCGTCTCGCCTTTGATGAACCACGAAGTACCGAATGCCCAGAGCGCAAACGACTCCAGCCAGAACACTGGCTTCAGGGCGGACAATCCAGTGTTCTCGAGGAACGCATAGTAGATTCCTATCGATGCGATACACGCCAGCATGGCAATGCCGCAGCCCCGATAGATGCGGTTGCGAATCAGTTTTTGCGGGGTTGGGGCGCCGCCTGATTTGGTGAACAGGAACAGCGAGAAATAGGAGAGCACGAGGAAAAGCGAGGCAGCGGAAGCGAAGTGGATCCGCCGCTCCCAGGCCGTTCCGCTGTTGGGAGAAAGCGCGACGCCGAGCGCGAAGAGGCAGGCCAGATTGCCCGCGATATCGTCTTTGCGCTCATAGCCTCTATATGTGAAGAGGAACCAGCCGATGGTGAACAGGCTGCCCACGAAGACGTCGCGCGTTCTCAATGCATAGTAATCGCTGATTGAAGGCCTGAGTTCAAAGCAGGCACAGAGAGCGAATCCCCAAAAGGCCAGAGCGACCGGAAGCAAAACGCCAAGCAGGCCGACAATCCGCCGCAGCGTCAGATATGAAACGAGCATGCATCCCTCACGTCAGCGATGCCGGATCCGGATCGTCCAGCCGAGCTTGATCAGACTCTTCAGCACCCGCGGCACCCGCCGGAACAAATGCGTCGACGGAGGGCGCTTCTCGTGCAGCGCGATGGGGATCTCCCGCACGTCGCGTCCCATGCGCTGCGCGCGGATGACGAACTCGCTGGCGAAGAGATCGCGCCCGACCACGCAGGCGCGCGCGACGTCGGCCAGCCTCTCGCGCTTGAAGGCCTTGAGCCCGTGCGTGTCCGTCCCGCGAAAGCCGGTGGCGAGGCGCAAGAGCAGCGTGATCACGCGCGTGGCCAGCCGGCGGATGAGCGGGCGCGCGTCGTTGGCCCCCTTCATCGCCTTCGAGCCGACGATCAGATCCGCGCCGCCCGCCAGCAGCGGCAGCGCGCGCTGGTAGAAATCGACGTCGCAGAGATCGATCTCGTCGCAGATCACTTCCGCCCCGCGCGCTTCCAGGATCCCGCGCTTGAGGGCGCGGCCGTAGTTGGGCTCTTCGCCGAGGAGCGCGCGCACGCGCGGATTCTGCGCCGAGAGTTCCTGCACCATCTCCTTGGTGCCGTCGATGGAGCCGTTCTCGGTGAGGATCAGCTCGTAGTCCCAGGCGAGCGCGTCGAGGCTGCGGCAGAGATCGAGCGCCGCCTCGCGCACCAGCGAAGCCTCGTTGTAGACGGGGATGACGATGGAGATCATGTGAGCTTGCGCGCCGCCTCGCGCCCGGAGAGCAGCGCGTCTTCCATCGAGCTGTACTCCCAGCGGCCATAGCGGCCGGCGACCTGGATACCGAGAGAGGAAAGGTGATCGACCACGATGGCGCGCGCCGCCGCGTGCGCGTGATCGAAGAGGACGTAAGCGACTGGAATGGTCCGCGCGCGAGCGAGCCGAACCCGCGCGCGATCGACCAGCCCGCACTCCGCCAGCCCGCGCAGCGCCTGCTCGATCAGCGCCGCGTGGTCCGCCGCTCCGCGGTGCGAGAATTCCACGGCGAAGCTACGGCAGCCCTTGGGCGCGAGCGCCGGGTTCACCTCGCTGGGCGATCCGATCCGATAAAAAGGAAAGCGCGCTTCCGGATAGTAGGCCCAATGGAATCGCTCGCCGCCCACATCCTCGGCGCCCACTTCGACCACCGTCACCGAGACCGCCTGCAGCCGGGCCGCGGCCTCGCGCACCGCCGCCGGCGCGTCGGTCAGCATGCGAGCCACCGCCGAAAGCGGCGCCGTCGTCAGCACCCCGGAGTACGCGAGCTCCTCGCCGGATTCGAGCCGCAGGCTGCGCCGCGCGGGATCGATGGCCGCCACCCGCGCTCCCGTGCGCACCTCGCCCGGCAGCGCGCGCACGTCGGCCGCGAGCCCGCGCACCAGCGACTCGATCCCGCCCTCGCGCGGATACCAGAAAGTCGCGTTGTACCCGGCGTCGTCGCGCGCGATCCCGAGCGCGCCCCCGACCACGTCCGCGAGCGTCGGCCGGGGAATGAAGCGCCCGCCCCACTCGGGCGAGAGCTGCTCGCACGGAACCGTGAAGAGCTTCTCGTTGTAGGGAAACATGAAGTGCTGCGCGAAGCCGCGGCCGAGGTGGCGCAAGATGAACTCGGCGGCGTTGCCGAGCGGACGCTCGCGCAACTCGCGGCCTTCGGGGCCGGTGGTCGCCTCGACGAAGCCCACCAGGCAGTCGGCCACCGTCTGCGGCGGCAAGCCCTCGAGGTGGAACTGATAGGGAAACTTCGTCCAGCGGCCCTCGCTGTAGATGAGGGCGCGGCGCTGCACTTCGAGGAGGTTGCCGGCCAGCCAGCGCTTCGAGATCAGCTCGCGCATCTGCGCGTCGCGCGCGTGCAGCCAGTGTCCGGTCCAATCGAACGAGAAGCCCGCGACCAGGTCGGTGCGGCAGAGGCCGCCGAGGCGTTCCTCGGCTTCCACCAGGACGAAGTCGGAGCCGAGCTCGCGCGCGCAGGCGAGGCCGGCGAGGCCTCCGCCGACGACGATGATCCTCCGGGACATGGCCCGCCTCTATCACGAAAACACGGCTGCTTTCGTTGGCGGACCCTCGGCCGGGGTGCTAGCTTGCGTCAACCGATGAGCGAGATGCTGGCCAGCCTCGAGCACCTCGTCCGCAAGCACCCGGCGGGCACGGTCCTCTTCCGCGAAGGCGATCGCGGCGCGACCATGTACGTCATCCGCTCCGGCAAGGTGAAGATCTCGAAGCACATCTCGGACACCGAGCTGACGCTGGCGGTGCTGGGGCCCGGCGAGTTCTTCGGCGAGATGGCGCTGCTCGAAGGCCTTCCGCGATCGGCGGGGGCGACCGTGGTCGAGGACGCGGCGCTCATCGAGCTGGAGCAGACCGCCTTCGAGACGCTGGTGCGCAAGAACGGCCGCGAGGCGGATCGGCAGATCCAGGCGCTGATGAGCCGCTCCGGCGCCGCGCGCGCTCTTTCGCTGGTGCGGACCATCGCGGAGCCGCCCGACAAGGACGGCCGCCGCTTCCTGCCCGAGGATCTCACGCCCGACGCGGTCACCCGCCGGGTGGGCCTGACCGGCGAAGAGGCCCAGCGCGTGCGGCGCACCTTCGAGAGGGCGGGGCTGATCGTCACCCGGGGGGAGCGCTGGGTCTTGGGATCCGATCAGCTGATCAACGATTTCCTCCTCTACGTGGAGATGCAGGAGCAGTACGACCCGCTCAACCTGCACCAGCTCGCCGAGCTGGCGGGGCTGAACGACGAGGATGCGGCGCAGATCGCCAAGCGCGTGATGCAGGCGCGGCTGGCGGACGCGCGCAAAGGATCGCAGCAGCTGGTGGACACCTACAGCACCTACCTGGCTCTCAAGCAGCGCTTCGAGTACGCCGAGGACTGACAGCGCGTGAAGATCACTTGTCCAAATTGCGCCGCCGCTTACGAGCTGGACGACTCGCGCGTCCCGCCCGCCGGGCTCTCGATCAAGTGCCCGAAGTGCAAGAACCCCTTCACGGTGCATCGGCCGAAGGGAGCGGAGGCCGCGAAGCCCGGGCCCAAGGGAGCGGTGCCGCTGCCCGGCCAGGCCGGTGGGAAGCCGCCCGCAAAGTCACCGCCCGGGGGACGGCCTCCGGGTGCGATGGCGAAGTCCGCGTCCGGAGCGGTTCCGCTGCCCGGCATGGGCGAGCCCTCCAGTGCACCGGCAGCACAAGACGGCGCCGTGCCGCTTCCGGGGATGGAGGGAGGCGGATCGGCGCCCATGTCCGCGGGCGCGTCGGGGGCGGTCCCGCTGCCGGGTCTCGACGATGGACCCAGCATGGAGCAGACGGCGGTGGATTTCCGTCCGCCTCCACCGTCGAGCCCGCCGCCTGCGATGGATTCCGGCGCGGTCCCGCTGCCCGGCCTCGACGATCTTCCGCCTCCGCCGGCGCCGCGCGCGCCCGAGCCGCAGCAGGATTCGGGCGGCGATCCGTTCGCCAACCTCGATCTCGACGCTCCAGCGCCGCCGGAGCCCGCGAAGCCCAAGCCCGCGCCGCCGCCCAGCGCGCCGCCGAAGAAGCCGGCCGCCGACGACTTCTCCATCGACATGCCGGATGAGGCGCCTCCGCCTGCCGCGCCCAAACCGGCGGCCATGGCCGACGACGGCATGAACTTCGACTTCGTCGAAGCGCCGGCGCCGAAATCCGCTCCGCCACCCGCAGGCGCCGGCGACATGCTCGACTTCGTCGACGAGTCGACGGCTGTCGAGCCCAAGGGCGACGAGAAGAAGAAGCGCCCGCCTCCGCCTATGCTTCCCAAGGGCGACGGCGAGGGCGCGCCGGCGGAAGAGACGCTCTCGCTCGCCGAGGGCGGAGCGGAAGGCGCCGCCGCCGATGACCCGAAATCGGCCAAGAAGGCCGAGAAGGAGCGCAAGAAGAAGGAGCGCGAAGAGCGCGCCGCGAAAGATCGCGAGGAACGCGCCCGCCGCAAGGCCGAGCGCGGGCCGGGAGCGCTCACCACCACGGTGATTCCGGCGCTGCGCGACAGCCTTCTCTCGCTGAAGGATCCGAAGCGCGCCGCCATCGTCGTTGTACTGCTCGCGGTCGCGGCGGTGACGGTGATGGGTTTCCGCGTCCGCCGCACCCACGGGCTCTTCTGGTCCAACTACTATCTGCCCTCGAAGAAAGCGGCCACCGCGGCCGAGGGAAAGGTGATCGAAAAGGGCCTCGAGAAGCTGGGTCAAGGCGACTTCGCCGGCGCGCGCGAGGCGGTGAGCGCTGCCGCCCAGCTGATCACGGTGCTGCCCGACGACGACGAGGTGCGGGCCTTCTTCGTGCTGGCCGCCTCGGAGCTGAAGATGGAGTACGGCCAAGTCGGCGGCGACTGGGATCAGGCGAAGCGCGTGGTCGACAAGATGAAGGGAACCAAGCCTGCGCAAAACCGCGCGCGGGGCGCCTTTGCGCTTGCCAACGGCGACTTCCCGAAGGGCAAGCAACTGCTGGCGGGCGGCGATGCGCCGACGGCCGATCTGGAGTCGACCTGGCTCTACGCCAAGGCCCTCCTGCTCTCGGGCGAGGCAGCACGCGCGGCGCAAGTGCTCGACAACGCGCTCAAGGCGCGCGCCGGATCGCCCAAGCTGCTGGTGCTGCGCGGCACCATCTCGCGCGACAAGGGCCAGCTCACTGAGGCGGCCGAGGCGTTCCAGCGCGCGCTGGTGGCCACTCCCGACAACGGGCGCGCACTGGTCGAGCTGGCGAGCGTGCGCCTCAAGCAGGGCGACGAGAAGTCCGCGGCCGATCTGCTGGGCAAGGCGCTCGACACCGACGTGCACAAGACGCTGGACGCCGCCGAAGAAGCGCGCGGCAACATGCTGCGTGGCAAATTGCTCTCGTCGGCGCACGACAACAAGGGCGCCGAGGCGGCCTACGATCGGGCCGTTGCGCTGGATCCAAACTCCGGGACCATCCACGAAGCCTACGGCGACTTCCGCCTCTCGCGCCGGGAGTGGGAAAAGGCGGCGCGGCAGTTCGAGGCTTCGATCGCGGGAGCGAGCCCCACCGCCGCTGCCTGGGCCGGAGCGGCGCGGGCCTATCTCGCGCAGAACCGCCTGCTCGAGGCCGACAAGGACATCAACCAGGCCGTGGCCAAGGACGGCAGCAACGCGCACTACCTCTATCTGGAAGGCCGGGTCGCCGAGGCCATCGGCAAGGGTGAAGAGGCTTTCAAGAAGTACGATGCAGCGCTGCAGAAGAAGCCGGACTCGGTCGAGGCGCTGGCGGCCGAGGGCGTCATCTTCATCGCGCACCTCGACAAGGCGAAGGCAAGAGAGAAGCTGGACGCCGCGCTCAAAGTGCCCGAAGCGCAGCTGAGCGCGCAGGAGAGCGAGGCGGTGGGCGAGCTCGCGCTGCAACTCGGCGACAAGGCCCAGGCGAAGGAGGCCTACGTTCGTGCCCTGGCCAAGGACCCCACCGATCCGCTGGCCCACGCCGGCGTCGGGAAGTCGCTGGCCGCCGACGGCGATCTGGCCGGCGCGCGCAAGGAGCTGGAGACGGCGCTGTCGGAGGTCGATACCGACGCCTCCATCTACTACGAGTACGGCTCGCTGCTCCGCCGCCTGAACCAGTCTGACACCGCGCTCGAGGCCTTGCGCAAGTCGGTCAAGCTCGACTCGAAGGACCCGCGCTACCGGGCGCGGTTTGGCGCGCTGCTGGTCGAGCGCGGCCAGTTCGAGGACGCCGAGCAGCAGCTCCGGCAGGCGGTGCTGATGAACGACCGCTACACCGAGGGCCTCTTCTTCCTGGCGCGCGCGCTGGCCGGCCGCAAGAACCTCTCCGAAGCCGTCGACATCATGAAGAAGGCGGTGGAGATCGAGCCGGACAACGGCGAGTACATCTACCACCTGGGCCTCATCTACGAGCAGGGACAGCAGGTCCAGGACGCCGTCGAAGCCTTCACTCACGCCATCGCCAGGAACGCCAGGAACGCCGATGCGCACGAGCACCTCGGCATCAACCTCATGGTGGAGAACCGCTTCAACGAGGCGGTGGTGTCGTTCCGGAAGGCAGCCGACCTCGAGCCGAAGCGCGCCCGTCTCTGGGCCGAAGCGGGCGACGCCGAGCAGCAGTCCGGCGACGTCGACGGCGCCGTCCGCGACTTCCAGAAGGCGCTGACGCAGGACGCGAACCTGGTGGGCGTCTGGACCAAGCTGGGAATTGCTTACAAAGACAAGGATTGCAAAGGCTGCCGCACCAAGGCGCTCGATGCCTTGAAGCGCGCCACCCACGTCGATCCGGCGGACGCCATCGCGCACCACGAGCTGGGCTACATGTACAAGGACGACCAGCGGCGGAAGGAAGCGATCGCGGAGTTCCGGCGCTACCTCGAGCTGCGGCCCGACGCGGGCGACATCTCCACCGTGCAGGACGACATCTATTACCTGCAGGAGGAGTCGCGGCGCGCGCCCTGAGAGTGCGGGAGCCCTGAGATGCACTCTCTGTTCTCCGTCTCGGTCGATCTCGACGGTCTGGAGTGCTACGCGGCCATCCACGGCCTCCAGGCGGCGCTCGACGATCGCGCGCTGCGGGCGGTTCCCGAAGTCGCGCTCGGGCGGTTCTGCGAGCTCTTCGCCGGGCTGAAGATTCGCGCGACCTTCTTCTGCATCGGACGGGAAGTGCAGTTGGCCCCCGCTGCGCTGCGAGAGGCGGGGCACGGTCACGAGATGGCCTCGCACTCCTTCGCGCACGACTACGCGCTCTCGCGATTCTCGCCGGCCGAGATGGCGGAGGATCTCCGCCGCTGCGAGGAGTCGCTGGCGGAAGCGGGCCTGCCCCGGCCGCGCGGGTTTCGCGCTCCGGGATACACGCTCTCGGCGGCGCTGATCGATGCGGTGCGCGAGCGCGGCTACCTCTACGATTCGTCGCTCCTGCCGAGTCCGCCCTACTATGCGGCCAAGGCAGCGGCGATCTTTTCCTACGCGCTGCGCGGGCGGCGCAGCCGGAGCATCCTGGGAAATCCGCTCCAGCTCTTCGCGCGGCGCGGGCCGCACCTGCGCCGCGGTTTGCGCGAGCTGCCGATCGCGACCACGCCGCTGCTGCGCGCGCCGGTGATCGGGACGGTGGTGCTGGCGCTGCCGCGCGCGGCCGGATGGGGATCGGCCGGCGGGCACTTCAACCTCGAGTTGCACGGCATCGATCTGCTGGATGCGAGCGACGTGCCCGCACCCATCGCCGCGGCCCAGCCCGGACTGGGAGTGCCTGCTGCGGAGAAGGCGAGGCGGCTGCGGGCGCTGCTGGAGTCGCTGCCCGGCGAAGCGTGCACGCTCGAGGAGGCGGCGAAGAGGCTGCTGCCGTGAGGATGTACTACGTATATATGTTGCTCTGTGCCTGCGCCGCCGCGCCCGTGCGTTTGAAGCAGCCGCTCTCGTCGGGCCTGCGCCCGCTCCTGGGCGAATGGCGTTGCAACGACGGCGCGTCCTGGAGCTTCGCGCCCGATCTCGGCGGCGCCTTCGTCGAGCTGCGCTACCGCGAGAAGGAGTACCAGCTCAAGGGCGAAATCGGCTGGGACGAAGAGGGCGAGCGCCTGGTCGCCGAAGCGGCCGCGAGCGACGGCACCACCGAGACGGCGAGCGCCGGCAACTGGGACGGCGACGAGCTCACTTTCTTCGGCGTCCTGCGCGACGGCGATCGCCGCGTCAACTTCCGCCGCATTTTTCGCGCGACGGCGAACGGAATCGAGGTTCGCTTCGAGCTTCAACAAGACGGCGACTTCGCGACGCCTCTGCAACAGAGCTGTTTGCGGAATTGATCTCGCGCCTGCAAGGCGCTACAGGCGAGGACCATGAACGCGCTCGTTCGCTACGAAGAGAAGCCCCGCGGACTCTTCGGGCGCTTGCGCTCCGCCATGGAGAAATGGACGGTCGCGCAGGGCGGCAGCGACCTGGAGGCGCGGCTGGCGCGGCTGATCGCGCCGCAGAACGAGTACGGCGTCGATCCCTTCGGCCTCGAGCTGGAGTTCACCAAGGCGGCCATCGCGCCGGCGCTCTGGCTCTACAAGAATTACTTTCGCGTGCAGACCCACGGCATCGCGCAGGTGCCCGCCGGACGCGTCATGCTGATCGCCAACCACTCAGGTCAGCTTCCGCTCGACGCCGCCATGCTCGGCCTCTCCATGCTGGTGGAGGCCGAGCCGCCCCGCGTGGCCCGCGCGATGGTGGAGAAGTGGGCGCCCACGCTGCCGTTCGTCGCGCCGTTCTTCGCGCGCATCGGCCAGGTGGTCGGCACGCCGGAGAATTGCCGGCGGCTGCTGGCGGCGGGCGAGACCATCCTCGTCTTTCCCGAGGGCGTGCGCGGGCTCAACAAGACCTTCGACAAGAAGTACCAGCTGCAGGAGTTCGGCACCGGCTTCATGCGGCTCGCGCTCGAGACGAATACGCCCATCGTGCCCGTCGGCGTGGTCGGCGCGGAGGAGCAGGCGCCGGCGTTCTTCGATTTCAAGTCGGCGGCGCGGCTGCTCGGGCTGCCGGCGCTGCCCATCACGCTGACGGGCCTTCCGCTGCCGCTGCCGGTGAAGTACCACCTCTGGTTCGGCGCGCCGCTGCGCTTCTCCGGCTCGCACGAGGAGGACGACACCGAGCTGGAGCGGAAGGTGCGCGACGTGAAAGCGGCCGTGCAGTCGCTCCTCCAGCAGGGCCTCGACGATCGCAAGGGAGTGATCTTCTGATGCCCTCGGTCCTCATCACCGGCATCAGCGGCAACCTCGGCCGCACGCTCGCCAAGGTTCTTCACCGGACCGAGCACATCATCGGGATCGACCGGCGCCCGTTTCCCGGCGCGCCCAAGGACATGGAGGTCGTGCAGGCCGACATCCGCAAGCGCAAGGTCGAGGACGTCTTTCGCCGCGGCGAGGTGAAGGCGCTCATCCACATGGCCATCGTTCACGACCCGCGGCTGCCCTCGGCCGAGCACCACAGCTTCAACGTGCTGGGGACCAAGGCCGTGCTCGGGTTCGCCGCCAAATACGGCGTGAAGAAAGTCGTCGTGCTCTCCAGCACCAACGTCTACGGGCCGCAGCCGGGGAACGACAACTTCCTCACCGAGGACTCGCCGCTGCTCGGCTCGCAGCGCTTCCCGGACATCCGCGATCTGGTGCAGGTGGACATGTACGCGCAGCAGTACATGTGGAAGCACCCGGAGATCGAGACGGTGATCGCGCGGCCGGTGCACATCGTCGGCCCGACCGTCAGGAACGCCCCCGCGACATACTTGCGTTTGCAACGACCGTGGACGCTGGCCGGCTTCGATCCGATGGTGCAGCTGATCCACGAGGAGGACGTGGCGCGCGCGCTTTCGCTGGCGCTCAAGCCGGGGCTGCGCGGCGTCTTCAACGTGGTGGGGCCCGGCGAGCTGCCTCTGAGCGCGGTGCTGAAAGAGCTGGGCCGCTCGCCGATTCCGGTCCCGCACTTGCTCGCCCGGCCGCTGCTCGACAAGCTCTTCCAGTACCGGCTGGCGGGATTCCCCTCGGCCGAGCTGGATCACCTCCAGTTCCTCTGCACGGTGGACGGCTCGCGCGCCGAGAAGGAGCTGGGCTTCCGGCCCGCTTTCACTCTGCGAGAGACCATCCGCAGTGTCTTGGGAGAATTGCCGCCGTCGGTGCCGAAGGAGCAGGGCGCCGCCTGACGTGAAGCGGCGGAGGGGAGCAGATAAGAGGCGACCAGGACCGCGACCGCGACTGCGACCGATCACGAGGACCGACCGCGACCGCGAGCACGACCTCGAGGGCGAGCGCGAGGCCGACCGCGACATCGACTCGACCTGTCGTGTTCATTCGGCTGGGCAAAGTCGAACAAGTGCAGTGCGCGCCGATTGCTTCAGACTCTATCGAACCGAAAGGATGTCGGTCATGGCGTGGCGACTACTGTTCGTGAGCTTTGTGCTTGCTGCAGGATGCAGCAAGTCCGAACCGCATTGGGAGTGGAGTCTCTGGATGACTAGCAATCCAGAGATTGTCCATAGGGACGTACCGCCATCCCTTGTCATGCGCTGGTACCAGTTGTGGGGCGTTGGGGAAACCGACTCCGGAGGAGAGTGCGATCGCGCTGCCCAGGAGTTGAGGAGCCGTCGCCCGGATGTTCATATTTGGTGTGAACGAGGGAACTAGAT
>WNFM01224318.1_pt2 | contig 22289 bp, 24 predicted proteins | sample 5400271 | NCBI WGS metagenome assembly WNFM01 (sample SAMN13153352, study PRJNA577476) | soil metagenome | isolation source: 60 cm saprolite on Douglas fir-dominated hillslope | place: USA:California | collected 2013-09-17
AAAAGCAGTGAAATCGCCGCCATCCTCGGCTACCGTGGCCGCGACGAGGTCATCCATCGCGACGATCTCGTGCTGACGGGGTGAGAGATGGCAGGGCTGCGCCGAACCGCCGGTTTACCCCCGCTCCCGCTTGCGGGCAGCGCCAAGCCTTCGCCGGCAAAGGCTAAGGACGCCGCATCCGGCAGACGAGATTTCGATAGCGCCCTCGCCGCGCAGATGCAGGCGATCGGCAGCGCCGCCCGCGCCGCTTCGCGCCAACTCGCCACCGCGGCCTCGGCCGACAAGAGCAAAGCGCTGCGGCAAGCCGCTGCCGCGATCCGCGCCGGCAAGGCCGAGATTCTCGCCGCCAACCGGCACGACCTCGATGCCGCACCACAGGATCTCTCCGCCCCGCTGCGCGACCGTCTGCTGCTCGACGAGACGCGGATCGAGGCGATGGCGCACGGTCTTGAAGACGTCGCCGCGCTGCCCGAGCCGGTCGGGCGCGTGCTGGCCGATTGGACGCAGCCGAACGGCTTACGCTTTCAGCGCGTCAGCGTGCCGCTCGGCGTCATCGGCATCATCTATGAATCGCGGCCCAACGTGACTGCCGATGCCGGTGCGCTCTGCCTCAAGGCGGGCAATGCCGCCATCCTGCGCGGCGGCTCCGAGAGCTTCCGTTCCTCGACCGCGATCGCCGCCTGCCTGCGCGAGGGTCTCGCCGCGGCCGGCCTGCCCGCGGCGGCGATCCAGCTCGTGCCGACGCGCGACCGCGAAGCCGTCGGTCTGATGCTCGCCATGGCGGAGCACATCGACGTCATCGTGCCGCGCGGCGGCAAGTCGCTGATCGCGCGCGTGCAGCGCGAGAGCCGCGTCCCCGTGCTGGCCCATCTCGAAGGTCTCTGCCACGTCTATGTCGATGCCGCCGCCGACCCGGTCAAGGCGCGCGCCATCGTGCTCAACGCCAAGATGCGACGCACCAGCGTGTGCGGCGCCACCGAGACTCTGCTCGTCGATCGGGCCGGAGCGGCAAGGCTTCTGCCGCCCATTCTCGCCGATCTTCGCCAAGCCGGCTGTGCACTGCGCGGCGATGAAGCGACGCGCGCGCTCGATCCCGCCGTCGAGCCGGCCAACGAGGCGGATTGGACGACCGAATATCTCGACGCCATCCTCGCGGTGCGGGTCGTCGACGGCGTCGCCGGCGCCATCGCCCATATCAACCGCTACGGCTCGCATCATACCGACGCGATCGTCAGCGAGGACGCGGCGATCACCGAGCGCTTTCTCGCCGAAACCGACAGCGCCATCGTGCTGGTCAATGCCTCGACGCAATTCGCCGATGGCGCCGAGTTCGGCATGGGTGCCGAGATCGGCATCTCGACCGGCCGCCTGCATGCCCGCGGCCCGGTCGGCGCCGAGCAGCTGACGACCTATAAATACGTCGTGCGCGGCGACGGCCAGGTGCGTCCCTGACCAGATCGACGCCGGGAGCTTCCCGCCTCCCGCTCTCCCCTTCGCTTGGCGATCGGCGACGACGGCGCGTCGGCCTGCTCGGCGGCTCGTTCAACCCGGCCCATAGTGGCCATCTGCATATCAGCCGCGAGGCGCTGCGCCGCCTCCGCCTCGACGAGATCTGGTGGCTTGTCTCGCCGCAGAACCCGCTGAAGCCGGTGCGCGGCATGGCCCCGCTGGTCGAGCGCATCATTTCCGCCGCAGCCATCATCGACGATCCGCGCATCAAGGTCACCGATATCGAGACGCGGCTGGGTACGCGCTATACCGCTGACACGCTGAGCGTCCTCAAGCGCCGTTTCCGACGCACCCGTTTCGTCTGGCTGATGGGCGCCGACAATCTCGCGCAGCTCCGCCATTGGGCCCGATGGCAACATATCTTTCACACCGTGCCCATTGCGGTTTTTGCCCGGCCTTCCTATTGTTTAGAAGGATTGTCGGATCTGCCGGCGTGGCGCTTCGCACGCCGACGGGTACCGCCCGAACAAGCCAGGTATCTGGCCGATCTCGCGCCGCCCGCCTGGGCGTTCTTTCCCTCGCGGTTGGATGCCAGCTCGGCAACACAGATCCGGTCTCGTCTTGCCGCCGGAAGCGGGCGCAGGAAACGGACCGGACAACGATGAGGTGAACGCCATACCGCGTGCAAAATCCGCGCCCCGCCCCAAAGCGGCGGCCTCCCCGTCTCTCCTCGACGTGGTCGAGAAGACCCTCGACGACGGCCTCGCCGAAGATGTCGTCGTCATCGACCTGCAAGGCAAATCCAGCATCGCCGACTACATGGTCATCGCCAGCGGACGCTCGGCGCGCCAGGTCGTCGCCCTGGCCGAGCGCCTGCGCGAAGCGATCGACGAGGGCCGCAAGCGACCGGCGATCGAAGGACTGCCGCAGGGCGACTGGGTGCTGGTCGATGCCGGCGACGTCATCGTGCAGCTGTTCCGGCCTGAGGTGCGCGCCTACTACAATCTCGAGAAGATGTGGGGAGCGAGCCTGCCGGAGAACGTGCCGGCGACGGCCGATACGCTGTCGGCGTGATCGCACCGGCCTAGCCGAAAAGCGCCTTGCGCCTCCTGATCGTCGCCGTCGGGCGTCTTAAATCGGGACCGCATCTCGACCTCCAGCGCCTTTATGCCGAACGGCTGACCTCTCCGCTCGAGATCAAGGAGGTCGAGGAGCGGCGCAAGCTACCGGCGCCCGCGCGCCAGGAAAGCGAGAGCGAGTTGCTGCTCGCGGCGCTCCCCGAACGCGCATTCGTCGTCGCTCTCGACGAGCGCGGCAAGAACCTTACCAGCGCGGATTTCGCCAAGCAGATCGCCAAATGGCAGCAGACGGCGCCGACCATCGCCTTCCTCATCGGCGGCGCCGACGGCCATAGTGGGTCGGTGCGGGCACGCGCAGACTACCTGCTCGCCCTCGGCACGATGACCTGGCCGCATCTCATGGTCCGCGCCATGCTGTGCGAGCAGCTCTACCGGGCGCAGCAGATCCTCGCCTCGCATCCCTATCACCGGGAATGAGCGCAAGGCGGCAAACCGAGGCCCCGCACGTCGACGGGGCGAATTCGCGACGAGTGTTCACCTTGGACGGCGGGAAGGCTACTGTCGCACAAGCCGTTACCTCAGGAACCCGCCGGCACGAGGCCCGAATTTCGTGATGCGCCAAAGATGACCCCCTCCTCCCCGCCCCGTCCCGTCGTCCTTTGCATCCTCGATGGCTGGGGTCACCGCGCCGATCGCGCCGATAACGGCATCGAGCTGGCGGTCACGCCGAACTGGCATCGCTTCCTGGCGACCAGCCCGCACGCCCTCTTGCAAGCGAGCGAGCTGTTCGTCGGCCTGCCCAAGGGCCAGATGGGCAATTCCGAGGTCGGCCATATGAATATCGGTGCCGGCCGCGTCGTGCTGCAGGACCTGCCGCGGATCGACCAGGCGGTGGCGGACGGCTCGCTGGCCCGCAATCCGCAACTGACCGCCTTCATAGCCGAGCTCAAGCGGAGCGGCGGCGCCGCCCATCTGATGGGATTGCTGTCCCCGGGCGGCGTCCACTCGCATCAGGACCATATCGCGGCGCTTGCCAATATCCTCGCCGAATCGGGGCTACCTGTTGCCGTCCATGCCTTCCTTGACGGACGGGACACCCCACCGCGCAGTGCCAAATCCTATGTCGAGAAGTTCCTTGCCGACCTGCATGATCGCGAGCGTATCTGTATCGCCACGGTGAGCGGGCGTTATTACGCGATGGATCGCGACAAGCGTTGGGACCGCGTCGAGAAAGCCTATAGCGCCCTGGTCGAAGGCCGCGGCGAGACGGCACCGGACCCACTCGCCGCTATCGAGCGCGGCTATGCGGCCGGCCTCAACGACGAATTCGTCCTGCCGACCGTCGTCGGTCGCTACAACGGTATGAAGGACGGCGATGGCGTGCTCGTCGGCAATTTCCGCGCCGACCGCGTGCGCGAGATGCTCGCCGCCTTGCTCGACCCGTCCTTCGCCGGCTTCCCGCGCGGCCGAACCGTCCGTTTCGCCGCCTCGTCCGGCCTGACCGAGTATTCGGCGGAGCTCAAGCCGTTCCTCACCGCGCTGTTCCCACCGGAAGATCTGCGCGAGACGTTCGGCGAGGTCGTCGCGCGCGCCGGGCTCCACCAGCTGCGCATTGCCGAGACCGAGAAATATGCGCATGTCACCTTCTTCTTCAACGGCGGCCGGGAAGCGCCGTTTCCCGGCGAGGAGCGCATCCTCGTCCCGTCGCCGAAAGTCGCTACCTACGATCTGCAGCCCGAAATGTCGGCTTTCGAGGTCACCGACCGATTGGTCGAGGCAATCCGCTCCGACCGCTTCGACGTCGTCGTGCTGAACTACGCCAATGCCGACATGGTCGGCCATTCCGGCGATCTCGCCGCCGCGATCAAGGCGGTCGAGGCGGTCGACGCCTGTCTCGGTCGGCTCGCCGAAGCGGTCGAGCGCGCCGGCGGCTCGCTGTTGATCACTGCCGATCACGGCAATGCCGAGATGATGCGTGACCCGCAAACCGGGCAGCCGCACACCGCCCACACCACCAACCCGGTGCCGCTCGTATTGGTCAATCCGCCGCCGGGGATTGTCGGCCTTGAGGACGGCCGTCTCGCCGATATCGCTCCGACGTTGCTCGCGATCATGGGGCTGAAGCAGCCGGACGTCATGACGGGACATAGCTTGTTGCGCCGCGTCGCCGCGGGGCAAGCAGGACAGCGTGCCCGCGCCTGACCGTCGCCGATTTTCCCGACGCCCGGCACGGACGGGCAGAACGCTGGGTCTCGGCTTTTGTCTTGTCGCCGCCCTGCTCGCCCGGCCGGCGGTGGCAGAGGACGAGCGCCCGGACGAGCAGCTGAAGGCCGTCGAAAAAGCGCTCGATGAGGGCCGCAAGACACAAGCGCGCTATGCCAAGGAGGCGGAAACCCTTGCCGCCGAACTGGCAAGATTGCGCGATTCGAGCGTCACCGCCGCCCAGGCCGTGCAGGCGCGCGAGGCGGCGATAACGGGCATCGAGGACCAGCTGGCGCAGCTCGCCGCCGACGAGGAGCGCAAGGTCACCGCGTTGCAGGCGCGTGCCCAGCAATACGATGAATTCCTCATGGCCCTTCAACGCCTGGCGCGCAATCCGCCAGAGGCGCTGGCCCTGGCGCCCGGCGAGCCGGTCGATGCCACGCGCAGCGCCCTGCTGCTCGGCGCCGCGATCCCGCAGATCGAAGCCAAAGCGCGCGAGCTGCAAGCGGAGATCGCCGCGCTCGCCGTAGCGCGCAAGCGCACGGCAGAGAAGCGTCACCAACTCGTCGGAGAAACCGCCGAGCTGGCAAAGCAGCAGCTCGTCTTGAACGGCATGATCGCCCGCAAGGCTTCGCTCCAGGAGCAGGCGACCCACAGCGTGGAAATCACCGCGCAGCGCCTGCAGCAACTCTCTGCCCAGGCGGGCGATCTGCGCGAGCTGATCGAGAGCATCGAGGCGGAGAAGCAGCGGCGCGCCGAGGCACAAAAACGGCTTGAGATAGAGTTGCTGGCCCGTGCGGCAACGCGCCCGCCGCGTCGCGCGGCGCCGCCGCCCTCCCCGGCCGCCGTACCATCCCCCGATGTCGAGGAACCGGCAACCGCGGAGACACCGCCGCAAGATGCGGCCCCCGCGATCGCAGCCGCGATCGACCCGGCGCGGCCGAAGAACCTACGGGCATTCGCCGCTGCGCGTGGCGCCATGGTCATGCCGGTCGCCGGCCGACTCAAGCGGCGCTATGGCGAAAGCGATGAATTCGGCGCCGCCAGCAAGGGAATCCTCGTTCTGGCGCCGGCCGGCGGTCGGGTCGTCGCGCCGTTCGACGGCCGCATCGAATTCGCCGGCCCGTTTCGCGGCTACGGGCAAATCTTGATCATCGAGCATGGGGACGGCTATCATTCATTACTTGCCGGGTTGGAGCGCATCGACGGCGTGGTCGGACAGTGGTTGGTGTCTGGCGAACCCGTAGGTATTATGCCGACTGGCGACCGTGAAGCGGCTCTCTACCTCGAGTTGCGCCGCCACAGTCAACCGATCAACCCGTTGCCATGGTTGGCGACACGCGATGATAAGGTAAGTGGATGAAACGTTTCGCTCTCGTTGCGGCCGCCGCCGCCGTCGCCGCCCTGGCTTTGCTCACCGGTCCCGGCAATACACAAAGCGCCGGGACGCCGCCGGCCAAGTCGAATTCCGATACCTATCGACAGCTGAACCTCTTCGCCGAGGTCTTCGAGCGGGTACGCTCGGACTATGTCGAGGAGGTGAGCGACGAGACGTTGGTCGAGACCGCGATCAACGGCATGCTGAGTTCGCTCGATCCGCATTCGAGCTATCTCAACTCGAAAAATTACAAGGACATGCAGGTGCAGACCCGCGGCGAGTTCGGCGGACTCGGCATCGAAGTGACGATGGAGAACGGGCTCGTCAAGGTGGTGTCGCCGATCGACGACACGCCGGCGGCGAAGGCCGGCATCAAGCCCAATGATTTCATCACCCATCTCGACGGCGAGCCGGTCGCTGGTCTCAGCCTGCCGGAAGCGGTCGAGAAAATGCGCGGTCCCATCAACAGCAATATCAAGCTGACCGTCCGACGCGAGGGCAAGGACCCGTTCGACGTCACCCTAACGCGCGCCGTGGTCAAGATCCAGTCGGTCAAGTCACATCTCGAGGGCGACAATATCGGCTATATCCGCATTACCAGCTTCAACGAGCAGACCGATAGCGGCCTGCAGAACGCCGTCAAGAGCCTCAAGGAGAAAGCCGGCAACAAGCTGGTCGGCTATGTCCTCGATTTGCGCAACAATCCCGGCGGCCTGCTCGATCAGGCGATCGCCGTGTCGGACGCCTTCATCGAGCGCGGCGAGATCGTATCGACACGCGGCCGGCGCAGCGATGATGCGCAGCGCTTCAACGCGCGGCCGGGCGATATTACCAATGGGCTGCCGATCGTCGTCCTCATCAATGGCGGCTCGGCTTCGGCCTCCGAAATCGTCGCCGGCGCGCTGCAGGACCATCACCGTGCCGTCCTGCTCGGCACCAAATCCTTCGGCAAGGGCTCGGTGCAGACGATCATTCCGTTGCCTGGCCACGGTGCGATGCGATTGACCACGGCACGCTACTACACGCCGTCCGGCCGCTCGATCCAGGCCAAGGGAATCGAGCCCGACATCCTGGTTGAACCGGCGAAGATTGAGAAAGTCGCGCAGGGCACGATCCGCCATGAATCCGATCTGCGCGGCGCTCTCAAGAACACCGACAAGACGCCGGCCGCGGCGGGCGGTGCCGAGGCCCCCGCCAACGTGCCGCCCGGCACGACGCCCGCTTCGCCGGCCGATTCGGGTTCCGTCGACCCGCTGGTGCTGGGGACGGCCGAGGACTATCAGCTCGCCCGTGCCCTCGACATGCTGCGCGGCGTTGCCCTGTTCAACGGGCGCGCGTTGAACTGATCGCGGACCTCGCCGCGAGCGAACCGACGGGAGCCGCGTGTTCGGGTTCGCGCGCCGCGATCCAGCGATTGGCCCGGCATCGCGCAGCCGCCTCGCCGCTATGTGGCCGGTCGGTGCCGCCGTGCTCGCGATCGCGGCTGCCGGGCTCACCTATTGGCTGATCGGCAACGGATCGCCGCAAGGACCGCCCGTCACCAGCATCGAGCTGCCTCTCCCCGCGGGACGAGCGGGAAGCCCCTCTGCCGCCGTCGCGATACCGCGTGATCGCGCGGCGGAGTTCGCGAAGGCCGCACAGGGCGGCGACCCGGCCCTCATCGAGCCGAGCGCGAGCGGTCCGCTGCCGATGGTGGCGGATGACGGGCGAAAAGCCTGGCAGGTCTATGCAAGGCCGTTCGACCGCACGGATCGCCGTCCGCGCATCGCCATCGTCGTCAACGGGCTCGGCCTCGCCGTACCCGAGACGCAGGCGGCGATCGACCGCCTGCCACCGGCCGTCACCCTCGCCTTCAATCCCTATACGAGCGATTTGCCGGATTGGCTGCAAAAGGCGCGCAGCGCGGAGCACGAGGTCGTCCTCACAGTGCCGATGGAGCCGGTCGACTACCCGCGCGAGGACCCCGGCCCGCAGACCCTGCTCACCGCCCTGTCACCGCGGCAGAATCTCGACCGGCTGGAATGGACGATGGGCCGCGCCGCCGGCTATGTCGGGCTGACCAATCTGATGGGCTCACGCTTCCTCGCGGCGACGACCGAGTTGCGGCCGATCATCGAGGTCATCAAGGGGCGCGGCTTGCTCTTTCTGGAGACGCGTGCCGCGAACCAGACCGCAGTCGCCGCCCTTGCCCAGGAATTCGCCTTGCCGCAAGCTGCCAGCGACCGCGAACTCGACGGCACTTTGTCGCCTTCGGGCATCGATCAGGCGCTCGCCGAGCTTGAGCCGATCGCCCGCCGCAAGGGTAGCGCGATCGGCACCGGCTCGCCCTATCCGCTGACCATCGACCGCCTCGTCGCCTGGGTCGCCTCGCTCGATAACAAGGGCCTGGTGCTGGCGCCGCTCTCCGCCGTCGTGGCGGCGCCGGGCGAGACGACAGAGGCGCAGCCTTGAGCCGCGCGGAGGAAGCGCCCGACAGCGCCTACCGCCCCTGCGTCGGCATCATGCTGCTGAACCACGCCAATCTCGTCTTCGTCGCCCGCCGGATCGACATGAGCGAGGAGGCCTGGCAGATGCCGCAAGGCGGCATCGACGACGGCGAGGAGCCGCGCGCGGCTGCCCTGCGCGAACTCAAGGAAGAAATCGGCACCGATAAGGCGATCATCCTGGCGGAAAGCCGCGGCTGGCTGCGCTATGACCTGCCGACCGAGCTTGCCGGCCAGGCCTGGGGCGGCCGCTATCGTGGGCAGCGCCAAAAATGGTTCGCGATGCGCTTTGTGGGCAGCGACAGCGATATCGACCTCGCAACCGACCATCCGGAATTCAGCGATTGGAAATGGATGGTCCCCGCTTCCCTGCCGCGGTTCATCGTCCCGTTCAAGCGGCAGCTTTACGTCGATATTCTCACCGAATTCGCACCGTTGCTTACGCAGCATTCCGGCTGAGACGCGCGACCCGCGACTGGATCAGCCACCAGGCCGTGCGCGTCACCCACCGGCTGGCACGCCCGTTCGGCTTCAGCCCGACCGCCTTGAACACCATGCCGATTCCGCGCTCGATATGGTGCGGCCGGTAGACGGCATAGGCGCGGCGCGCATAGGCCCTGCTGTAGCGCTTGCGGTCGTAAGGCGCGGTGTTCTCGTTCGCCGCGTAATAGGCATAGGCGAGTTCGTCGTCGTCGGTCTCGGCGATGCGCCCGGCGGCGATGCGCAACCGACCCCAGAGACCGAGCTTTTCCACCGCCAAGTAGCGTTTCAGCGTGCCGTAGAACAGCTTGTAGTGGCGGAACTCGTCGGCGGCGATGCGCTGGCAGATGTCGCGCAGCACTGGCTCGCGGCTCGCCTCCGCGAGGGCTGCATAGTAAGAGCTGGTGCCGGTCTCGACGACGCAGCGCGCGATCATCTCGCCGACACGCGTCGAGATCGACGCGAAACCCGGCGGTGAAGCGTGCCGCGGCGGCGGCGAAATCATAGGTTGGATCGGCGAGCGCTGCCCAGCGCGCCAGCGCCTGGCCGTGCTGTATCTCCTCGTCGCCCCAGCGCTTCGCGACCGCTTGGAACGCGGCATCGTCGTGAAATACCTGGCAGAGATATTGCGCATAATCGGCGCCGTTGCGCTCGACCAGGCTCGCCGCCTTGACGATGCGCAGGATGGCATCATCAACCTTGGCGGGCTCAAAGCAGTTCCAGGCGATGTCGTCCAGCGTCCAATGACCCATTATGCTGCTTTTCTCGCTCCCGACGATGGCGATTAATATAGGAGAAACATCGGGATAATGCAAAATGCGACGATTGCGCCGTGCCGTCTCTCCCGCAGGGGAAACGGCATCGGACGATAAAAATTCCCGGCGCTACTTGCTTAAAGCCGGATGCCCGGAGAGACGAGCTTCCAGTTGGTGCGCGGCTTAGTGCGGCGCCGCCTGACGAAGCGCGGCGAGCTTCGCCGCTTCGATGTCGAGCTTCAATTCGGTCGAGCGCTGCTCGAGCAGAGCCTGGTCGCGCTCCTCACCGGTCAACCGTCCGGCACGGTCGCGCAGATTGGCCAGCGTCCCTTCGAGCGCCCGCTGATTGGCCTCGACCGTGGCAGCATCGAGCGAAGAGAGCGGCACCGCCTCATCGGCAAGCACCGTGCAGCGCTCCGCCGTCACCTCGACGAAGCCGCCGGAAACGAAGATGCGCTCGCTGATCTCGTTGCCCTCATAGACGTCGATGACGCCGGGACGCACCGTCGAGATGAGCAGGGAATGACCGGCGAGGACGCCGAAATTGCCCTCGGTACCCGGTACGACGACCATGTCGACGGCCTCGGAGAGCAGCAGCTTCTCCGGCGACACGAGTTCGAACTGCACCTTGTCGGCCATCTCGCGTTCCTATCGTCGGCTCAGGCCGCCTCGGCCGCCATCTTGCGTGCCTTGGCGATGGCCTCCTCGATCGTGCCGACCATATAGAAGGCGCTTTCCGGGAGGTCGTCGTGGTCGCCGGCGACGATGCCCTTGAAGCCCTTGATCGTATCCTCGAGGCTGACGAGCACGCCGGGGCTGCCGGTGAACACCTCGGCGACGTGAAAGGGCTGCGACAGGAAGCGCTGGATCTTGCGGGCGCGGGCAACGACCAGCTTGTCGTCCTCCGAGAGCTCGTCCATGCCGAGAATGGCGATGATGTCCTGCAGCGACTTGTAGGTCTGCAGCACGCGCTGCACGTCGCGCGCGACCTTGTAGTGCTCCTCGCCGACGACGCGCGGGTCGAGCATGCGCGAGGTCGAATCGAGCGGATCGACGGCCGGATAGATGCCGAGCTCGGCGATCTGGCGCGACAGCACGGTGGTGGCGTCGAGATGGGCGAAGGAGGTGGCAGGCGCGGGATCGGTCAGATCGTCGGCCGGCACGTAGATGGCCTGCACCGAGGTGATCGAGCCCTTCTTGGTCGTGGTGATGCGCTCCTGCAGCGAGCCCATGTCGGTCGCCAGCGTCGGCTGATAGCCGACCGCCGAGGGGATGCGGCCGAGCAGGGCCGAGACCTCGGAGCCAGCCTGGGTGAAGCGGAAGATGTTGTCGACGAAGAACAGCACGTCCTGGCCTTCCTCGTCGCGGAAGTATTCGGCGAGGGTCAGGCCGGTGAGGCCGACGCGGGCGCGGGCGCCCGGCGGCTCGTTCATCTGGCCGTAGACGAGCGCCGCCTTGGAGCCCGGCCCGTCGGGGATGATGACCTTGGACTCGATCATCTCGTGATAGAGGTCGTTGCCCTCGCGGGTGCGCTCGCCGACGCCGGCGAAGACGGAGTAGCCGCCATGCGCCTTGGCGATATTGTTGATGAGCTCCATGATGATGACGGTCTTGCCGACGCCGGCGCCGCCGAACAGGCCGATCTTGCCGCCCTTGGCATAGGGCGCCAGCATGTCGACGACCTTGATGCCGGTGACGAGGATCTCGGACTCGGTCGACTGATCGACGAAATCGGGCGCCGCGCGATGGATCGACGCGCTGCGCTTGGCATTGACCGGGCCGCGCTCGTCGACCGGCTCGCCGATGACGTTGATGATGCGACCGAGCAACTCGGGTCCGACGGGCACGCTGATCGGCGCGCCGGTATCGACCGCCTCGTGGCCGCGCACCAGACCGTCGGTCGAGTCCATGGCGATGGTGCGCACGGTGTTCTCACCGAGATGCTGCGCCACCTCGAGCACGAGCTTCTGGCCCGCGTTGTCGACGTGCAGCGCGTTCAGGATGAACGGCAGATCGCCGTCGAACTTGACGTCGACGACGGCGCCGATGACCTGGGTGATAGTGCCGATGTTGTTCTTTGCCATGGTGGTCTGTCCCTTGAGTCTTCCGGCCCTTGAGTCTTCTGGGCGGGCCTAGAGCGCCTCGGCGCCGGAAATGATCTCGATGAGTTCCTTGGTGATGACGGCCTGACGGGTACGGTTGTAGTTGATGGTCAGACGATCGATCATCTCGCCCGCGTTGCGCGTCGCATTGTCCATCGCCGTCATGCGCGCGCCCTGCTCGCTCGCTGCGTTCTCGAGCAGGCCGGTGAATATCTGGATCGCCAGGTTGTTCGGCAGAAGGGCCGCGAGGATCTCCTCCTCCGAGGGCTCGAACTCGTAGACGCCGCTCGCACCGGCCGTCGGCGAGCCCGCCTCGGCCGGCGGCGCGAAGGGAATGAGCTGCTGCGCGGTGACGACCTGAGTGATCGCCGATTTGAAGCGGTTGAAGATCAGCGTGCAGACGTCGAAGCCGCCGGCGTTGAATATCGCCACGACCTTCTCGCCGATCTCCTTGGCCTCGCTATAGGCGAGGCGCATGCGGCCGACCTCGATCAGGCTGTCGACGATGAGCTTGCCGTAGTCGCGGCGCAGGCTGTCGCGTCCCTTGCGCCCGATGGTCAGGACCTTGACGGTCTTGCCGGCGGCCTGCAGCTCGCGGATCTTGCGGCGCGCCTCGCGCAGGATCGTCGCGTTGAATCCGCCGGCGAGACCGCGATCGGAGGTCGCCACGACGATCAGATGGACGGAATCCTTTCCGGTGCCGGCGAGCAGCGGCGGCGCACCTGGCATCTCCGCCATCTTGCCGGCGAGCGAGCTCAGCATACGGTCCATGCGCAGCGCATAGGGACGGGCAGCCTCAGCCGCCTCCTGGGCGCGACGCAGACGGGATGCCGCCACCACCTTCATGGCGGCGGTGATCTTCTGCGTCGACTTGACGCTGCGGATACGGACCCGAAGGTCCTTTAGGTTAGCCATCGCTCAGGACGATCTCGCGGCGTTAGACGAAGGTCTTGGCGAAGTTCTCGACGAAGGTCTTGAGTTTCTCCTCGTTCTCCGCGGTGAGCTCGCGCTTGTCGCGGATCGAGGCCAGAATGTCGCCGCCCTTGGCGCGCAGCTCGGCGAGCAACGAGGCCTCGAAGCGATTGACATCGGCGACCTCGACCTTGTCGAGATAGCCGCGCACGCCGGCGAAGATCGACACCACCTGCTCCTCGACCGCGAGCGGCGAGAATTGCGGCTGCTTCAGGAGCTCGGTGAGGCGCGAGCCGCGCGCCAGCAGACGCTGCGTCGAGGCGTCGAGATCGGAGGAGAACTGGGCGAAGCTCGCCATCTCGCGATACTGCGCGAGCTCGAGCTTGATGCGGCCGGCGACCTGCTTCATTGCCTTGACCTGCGCCGCCGAGCCGACGCGGCTGACCGAGAGGCCGACATTGATGGCCGGTCGGATGCCGCGATAGAAGAGATCGGTCTCGAGGAAGATCTGGCCGTCGGTGATCGAGATGACGTTGGTCGGAATATAGGCCGAGACGTCGCCGGCCTGGGTCTCGATGATCGGCAGCGCGGTGAGCGAGCCCGAGCCGCTCGCTTCGTTGAGCTTGGCCGCGCGCTCCAGGAGGCGCGAATGCAGGTAGAAGACGTCGCCGGGATAGGCTTCGCGGCCCGGCGGGCGGCGCAGCAGGAGCGACATCTGGCGGTAGGCGACTGCCTGCTTGGAGAGATCGTCGTAGATCATCAGCCCGTGCATGCCGTTGTCGCGGAAGAACTCGCCCATCGCGCAGCCGGTATAGGGCGCGAGGTACTGCAGCGGCGCCGGCTCGGACGCGGTGGCGGCGACGACGATCGAGTAGTCGAGCGCGCCGTAATCCTGCAGCGTCTTGACGATCTGCGCGACGGTCGAGCGCTTCTGGCCGATGGCGACGTAGATGCAGTAGAGCTTCTTCGACTCGTCGCTGCCGGCGTTGACGCTTTTCTGGTTGAGGATGGTGTCGATCGCGACGGCTGTCTTGCCGGTCTGGCGATCGCCGATGATCAGCTCGCGCTGGCCGCGGCCGACCGGCACCAGCGCGTCGATCGCCTTGAGGCCGGTCTGCACCGGCTCGTGCACCGACTTGCGCGGGATGATGCCCGGCGCCTTGACTTCGACGCGGGTGCGCTTGACGTCGGTGAGCGGGCCCTTGCCGTCGATCGGATTGCCCAGCGCATCGACGACGCGGCCTAGCAGGCCGCGGCCGACCGGCACCTCGACGATGGCGCCGGTGCGCTTGACCATGTCGCCTTCGCGGATACCGCTGTCGTCCCCGAACACCACGGCGCCGACATTGTCGGTCTCGAGGTTGAGGGCCATGCCCTTCATGCCGTTGGCAAACTCGACCATCTCGCCGGCCTGGACCTTGTCCAGCCCGTAAATGCGGGCGATGCCGTCACCGATCGACAGCACCTGTCCGACCTCCGCGACGTCCGCCTCGGCCCCGAAATTGGCGATCTGTTGTTTCAGGATTGCAGAAATTTCCGCGGCCCGGATATCCATCGACTAAACCCCTTTCATCGCAAGCTGCAACCGGTGCAGCTTGCTGCGCAGCGACGCATCGACCATGCGCGATCCAACTTTCACGACGAGACCGCCGAGGAGCGCGGGATCCACCCTGACCTCGACGGCAACCTTGCTTCCCATTGCCTTGCGCAGCTGCTCGTTGACGGCATCGAGCTGCGCCGGCGTCAGCGCTTGCGCCGCGACGACTTCCGCCGTCACCTCGCCGCGCCGTGCCGCCAGCCGGGCAAGGAAGGCATCGATCATCGCCGGCACAGCGAAGAGCCGCCGATTCTGCGCGACGAGCCCGAGGAAGCTGCGGGTCAGCGGCGTCAACCCAGCGCCCTCGGCAATAGCGGTGATGGCTCGGCCTTGATCACCAGGCGGCGCAACTCGGCACTATCGGCCAGCATCGCGCGCAACTGCCGGAGGTCATCGGCGACCTGATCCAACGACTTGCGCTCGTCCGCGAGATCGAACAGCGCCGTGGCGTAACGATCGGCGAGCCCGGAAACGCCTGTACCTTTGGATGCCACTCTGAGGAAACCCCCGATGTTCCCGTGATCGTCGTCCCCGTGATCCTTGCGAGCGCGGGGGCCTGAAAATTCTGTGCGGATTTCGACGACGGAAACCCGTCGGGCGGCATGCCGCCCGAAGCGCGCGGGTTCGTAACATACTTCACCGCGAGGCGCAACAGAGCGGGGCACCGCTACGTGGCATTTTCCTAAGAGCATCTGGCCAGGCGGCGGTGCGCCGGCAGAACCCACGGTGACAAGCGGCCGATCGGTCCGCATAGTGATTTTCCGGTGGAATTTTGCGGAGCTTTTCGATTGTGTCGATGGTTAAGCGCGGCATCGGCCGCGGCGTTCCGCCGCAGACCCTGCCGGACCTGCTGCGCGATGGGTTAGATGTCGTCTTCGTCGGCATCAATCCCAGCCTCTATTCAGCCGCGCAGGGGCACTATTTCGCACGCCGTACGAACCGTTTTTGGCCGGCCTTCTCGCGCTCGACGCTGAGCCGCACAGCCCGACTCGGGCTTGCCTTGCCGGTGCTCGGACCCGAGCACGATGCCGCCCTGCTGGCTTACGGCTTCGGTTTCACCGATGTGGTCAAGCGGCCAACCGCCAATGCCGCGCAGCTCGCGCCTGGCGAGCTCGCCGCCGCTGCGCCGCCGCTGCTCGAGAAGCTGGCGAGACACCGGCCGTTGGTCGCGTGCTTCCACGGCTTGACCGGGTACCGTCCTTTCGCCCGCGCCGTTTTTGCTGATGACGGCGGTGCGCTGGTGCTTGGCGTTCAGCCTCGCATTATCGCCGGGACGCGGATCTTCGTCGTTCCCAACCCGAGTCCCGCGAATGCCCATTTTACACCTGCCGACCAAGTCGGCTGGTACGATCAGCTGGCGTGCTTCCTCGCCGAAACCCCGCGCGGTTAGCGATCAGAGGAAGCTGTAGGGGTCGATATCGACCTGGACACGCACGCTCGACGGCAGCTTGACCCGACCCAGCCAGTCGCGCAGCACCGGCTGGACGGCAACGCCCTTCTCGGCCTTGACAAGAAAGCGGCGGCGATGGCGCGTGCGCAGGACGGCGAGCGGCGCCGGCGCCGGGCCGAGCACCTGCAGCCCGGGCATTTGCGGCATCGCGCGGGCAAAGGCGGCAGCGGCGAAATCCGCCGTCTCGCTATCCGGCGCCGCGACGATCAGCGCGGCGAGACGCCCGAAGGGTGGCATCGCGTGCTGCCGCCGCGCCGCATTCTCCTCGGCGAAGAAGCGATCGCGGTCGCCGCTGACCAGGGCGCGAATGACCGGGTTCTCGGGCATGAAGGTCTGCAGGAAGACCGTGCCGGGCAGCGCCGCGCGACCGGCCCGCCCGGCGACCTGATGAAGGAGCTGGTAAGTGCGCTCGGCGGCACGCAGATCGCCGCCGGCGAGACCGAGATCGGCGTCGACGACGCCGACCAGGGTCAGCATCGGGAAGTGATGCCCCTTGGCGACGATCTGCGTGCCGATCAGGATATCGACGCGGTGCGCTTCGACCGCTTCGACGAATGTCGCGGCGGCGCGCGGGCCGGACAGCGTATCGCTCGCCATCACGGCGAGGCGCGCGGCGGGAAACTGCGCGGCGACTTCCTCGGCCAGGCGCTCGACGCCGGGGCCGCAGGCGGCGAGCGCCCCGGGCGCCGCGCAGGACGGGCAGTATTTCGGCAGCATCTCGGCGTGGCCGCAATGATGGCACTGCAATTGCCCGAGGAAACGATGCTCGACGAGCCACGCCGTGCAATTCGGGCATTGCATGCGATGACCGCAGGCATGGCAGAGGGTGAGCGGCGCATAGCCGCGCCGGTTGAGAAAAAGCAGGACCTGCTCGCCGGCCTCCAGCGTCGCGCCGATCGCAGCGAGCAGCGACGGAGCGAGAAAGCGTTGTCGCGCCGGCTTGTCGCGCCGCAGATCGATGGCGCGGATGACGGGCAGCAACGCGCCGCCGTGGCGATCGGGAAGATGTACGCAATCGTAGCGCCCTTGCTCGACATTGGTGATCGTTTCGAGCGAGGGCGTCGCCGACACCAGCACGACCGGGATACGGGCGAGCGAGCCGCGCACCACCGCCATGTCGCGCGCATGATAGACGACGCCCTCCTCCTGCTTGTAGGAACCGTCATGCTCCTCGTCGACGACGATGAGGCCGAGCTCGGCGAAAGGCAGGAACAGCGCCGAGCGGGCGCCCACGACAACCTTCGCCTTGCCCTCGGCAACGTCGCGCCAGGCGGCACGGCGTTCGGCGTGACTCAGATCGGAATGCCATTCGACGGGCGCGGCGCCGAATCGCGCCTGGAAGCGCGCGAGGAACTGGGCGCCGAGGGCGATTTCCGGCAGCAGCACGACGACTTGCCGCCCGCGCGCGAGCGCCGCCGCGATGGCGGCGAAATAGACTTCGGTCTTACCCGATCCGGTAACGCCGTCGAGCAGCGTGACACTGAACGCATCCGCCGCGACCTTCCGCGCGAGAAGCCGCGCCGCTTCGTCCTGGTCGGCTGAAAGATGCAGTCCGCTGCGGCGCCAATCGGGCGGCGGACGTGTTCGCTGCGACGGCAGCAAGACACGCGCCAGCAAACCGCTCTCGAGCAGGCCACGCACCACACCGGTGCCGCATCCCGCCGCGCGTGCAAGCTCGCTGACCGGCCGCGGCGGACCGTCGACGAGCTCGCGCAAGACGCGGCGGCGTGCCGGGGTGAGCTGCTTGCTATTGTCCGGATCGCGGAGCGCCGCCCGTCCGGCCTCGGCGAGAGCACAAGCGACGGCCGGCCGCGCCGGCAGCAGAGCATCGGCAACGCTCATGGTCATGCGCAGGACAGCGCCGGGCGGCGTCAGCGTATAGGCAGCGACCCAATCGACGAAGCGGCGCAGCGGTTCGGTCATGCGTGGCACGTCGAGCACGCTGTCGATCGGTTTCAGCCGCTTAGCGGCGATACCATCCGCATCGCCGGCCGCCCAGACGACTCCCGGGACCACACGCCGGCCGAGCGGCACCAGAACGAAACTGCCCGGCGCGAGGTCCAAGGCCGCCGGTGCGAGATAGTCATACGCGCGATCGAGCGGCAGCGGCAGCAGCACCTGCCAGCGCCGCATCGGCGGAGCGACGAAGGCATCGTCGTCTTGCTCACGGCCCTCGGCGAGACCGGCCCCGGCAAAGTTGGCCCCGGTGGCCCTGGCGAAACTGGCATGGCGATCGGGCATGAGCTACACTCTTAGAGCAAAGCGGCGATGGCTCCAAGCAGGCCGCCATCACCAAGACGGGCGGGCGAACCCAACATCGAGGCAAGGCACATGAAATTCTTCATCGACACCGCAGATCTCGCCGAGATCGCCGACCTCGCGGCAACCGGCCTCGTCGATGGCGTCACGACGAACCCGTCGCTCGTCGCCAAGACGGGGCGCAACTTCCTCGACGTCGTGCGCGAGATCTGCGCGATCGTCCCCGGACCGGTCAGTGCCGAGGTCGCGGCGCTCGATTTCCCGACCATGCTCGCCGAGGGACGCAAGCTTGCGAAGATCGCGCCCAACGTCACCGTCAAGGTGCCGCTCACGCCCGATGGGCTCAAGACCTGCCGCACGCTGTCCGGCGAAGGCACGATGGTCAACGTGACGCTCTGCTTCTCGGCGCCGCAGGCGCTGCTCGCCGCCAAGGCCGGCGCCAGCTTCATCTCGCCTTTCGTCGGGCGGCTCGACGATATCGGTACGATCGGCATGGGTCTGATCGGCGAAATCGTCGCAATCTACGATAATTATCCGACGCTCAAGACCGAGATTCTGGTCGCCTCGGTGCGCTCGCCGCTGCATGTCGTCGAAGCCGCCAAACTTGGCGCGCATGTCGCGACGCTGCCGCCTGCCGTGCTGCGCCAGATGTTTGCCCATCCGCTGACCGACAAGGGGCTGACGGCGTTCCTGGCCGATTGGGCGAAGACCGGCCAATCGATCCTCGGCGACGACGCCAAGCCCGCCAAGCTCGGCGCCGCGGCGGAGTAACGTCTTGGCGCGCGGCAAGGATCAGAAGACAATCGCCAAGCGGCGGCGCGTCGAGGCGACCGGCGCCGCGGCAGAGTCGCAGGGCATACGTGCCGAAGACGTCGCCGCCTATCTCCGCCGCAACCCCGATTTTCTCGCCGAACATCCCGAGCTCCTCGCGGTGCTGACTCCACCGAGCCTGCGGCGCGGCGACAGCGTCGTCGACATGCAGCATTTCATGCTGCAGCGGCTGCGCGGCGACCTCGCGCGGCTGAAGACGCAACAGCGCGCGCTGATCACCACCAGCCGCTCGAACCTCACGAGCCAGAACCGCATTCATGCAGCAGTGCTGGCGATCATCGCGGCATCGAGCTTCGAGCAACTTCTCCAGATCGTCACGACCGATCTTGCTGTGCTTCTCGACGTCGATGTCGTGACGATCGGCGTCGAATCGGCGTCCAGCAAGCAACCCCGTCTGCCGCTTCCCGGCATCCAGATCCTGCGGCGCGGCACCGTCGACGATCTGCTCGGCGTCGAGCGCGGAGTGCTGCTCTGCGCCGACACGCCAGGAGAGCCTGCTTTGTTCGGCGGCGCCGCGGGGCTGGTACGCTCGCAAGCCTTGCTGCGCCTTGCCGTCAGCGAACATGCGCCGGTCGGGCTGCTCTGCATCGGCACGCGCCGACCCGATAAATTCCATCCCGGCCAGGGTGTCGAGTTGCTGTCCTTTCTGGCGCGGGTGACCGAGTTGACCTTTGCCGCCTGGCTCGACCTCGCGCATTAACGGCAAGCGGCGGACCCGGACGGGTCCGCTTCCGATTGCGTTGACGCGGTTTTCCGCGGCGCCGCCCTGCCTGGCGGCGATCACCGAATGGCACGCCTGGCTGACTGCTGAAAAGCGCGCCTCGGCGCATACGATCGCCGCTTATGGCAGCGATCTCGCGCGATTTCTCGCCTTCCTCACCGATCACCTCGGTGCCGCCCCGGACCTTGCCGACCTCGCCCGGCTGCGCGCCGCCGATTTCCGCGCCTATCTCGCACGGCGCGCCGGCGAGGATCTCGCCGCCAGCTCGCGGGCGCGCGCCATGTCGGTGCTGCGCGGCTTCTTCCGTTTCCTCGACCGGCGCGGCCTGGCGAACAACCCGGCACTTGCGACCGTGCGCAGCCCGAAGCTTCCTGCCTCGGTGCCGAAGCCGCTGACCGAGATCGACGCGACGAGCGCGCTCGCCGCTGTCGCCGACGAGCATCCCTGGATCGCCAAACGCGATGTCGCGGTGCTCACCCTGCTCTATGGCGGCGGCTTGCGGCTTGCCGAGGCACTGAGCCTGCGTCGCCGTGAGGCGCCGCTGACCGCCGGCGCGATCCGTATCACCGGCAAAGGCAACAAGCAGCGCCTGGTTCCCGTCCTGCCGGTCGTCGCCGCGGCGATCGCCGATTACCTTGCCGCTTGCCCGCATGCGCTCGGCGCCGATGATCCGCTCTTCGTCGGCGCTCGTGGCGGGCCGCTCAATCCGCGGCTCGTGCAAGGCAGGATGGCGCAACTCCGCCGAGCGCTAGCGCTACCCGAATCGGCGACGCCGCATGCGCTGCGTCACAGTTTCGCGACGCATCTCCTGGCGGGGGGCGGCGATTTGCGCGCCATTCAGGAATTGCTCGGCCATGCCAGCCTGTCGACGACGCAACGCTACACCGCCGTCGACATGACGCGCCTGCTCGAGATCTATGACCAGACGCACCCGCGCGCCAAAGCGACCTGACGATCAGATGTGAATCGGCCGCCCGTCGACGGCGAGCGCCGCCTCTTTCACCGCCTCGCTGAGCGTCGGATGGGCGTGGGTGGTGCGGGCGATATCCTCCGACGAGGCACCATATTCCATGGCCAGTGCCGCCTCGGCGATCATCGTGCCGGCGTCGGGCCCGATGATGTGAACGCCGAGCACGCGGTCGGTCTTGGCGTCGGCAAGGATCTTAACGAAGCCGTCGGTGTCCGCGTTGGTCCGCGCCCGGCTATTGGCGGTGAAGGGAAACTTGCCGACCTTATAGGCAATAGCGGCGGTCTTCAGCTCCTCCTCGGTCTTGCCCACCGAGGCGACTTCCGGCCAAGTATAGATGACCGCCGGGATGGCGTCGTAATCGAGATGCGGCTTCATCCCGGCGATCATCTCGACGACGACGATACCCTCGTCCTCCGCCTTGTGCGCCAGCATCGGCCCGGCGATGACGTCGCCGATCGCATAGATCCCGGGAATGTTGGTCTGATAGCGCGCATCGACCTTGACGCGCTTCTTGTCGTCGAGCGCGACGCCGACCTCCTGCAGCCCGAGCCCGTCAGTGTAGGGACGCCGGCCGATCGCCACCAGGACGATGTCGGCCTTTAGCTCGCTCGCGGCGCCGCCGGCTGCCGCCTCGAGCTGGAGCGTGACGCCCGACTTGGTCGATTTCGCGCTCACCACCTTGGTACCGAGCTTGAAGGCAAAGCCGGCCTTGGTGAGGACGCGCTGGAGCATCTTGCCGGTCTCGCCATCCATGTTCGGCGTGATGCGATCGAGGAACTCGACGACGGTAACCTTGGCGCCGAGCCGGCGCCACACCGAGCCCATCTCGAGGCCGATATAGCCGCCGCCGACGACGACGAGATGCTCGGGCACCTTGGCGAGCGACAGGGCGCCGGTCGACGAGACGATCTGCTTCTCGTCGATCTCGACACCCGGCAAGACGAGGCTGTCCGAGCCGGTGGCGATGACGATCGACGTGGCGGCAAGCTCTTGGGTCGCGCCGCCATCGGCCACCTGCACCGAGATCTTGCCCGGCGCCGTGATGCGGGCGGTGCCCTTGATCCAGGTGACCTTGTTCTTCTTGAAGAGGAATTCGACGCCCTTGGTCAGATCGCCGACGACCTTGTCCTTGCGCGCCATCATCGCCGCAAGATCGAGCTCGACGCCGGACAGCTTGATGCCGTGGTCGGCGAAGGCATGCGTCGCCTCGGCGAATTTCTCCGAGGATTGCAGCAACGCCTTCGACGGGATACAGCCGATATTGAGGCAGGTGCCGCCGAGGCGATCGCGGCTCTCGACGCAGGCAGTGCGCATGCCGAGCTGCGCCGCGCGGATCGCCGCGACATAGCCACCGGGCCCGCCGCCGATGACGACGATATCGAAGCTCTCGCTCATCGCAAATCCTCTGATACGCCCACCGCTACATGTCGAGCAGGATGCGTTGCGGGTCTTCGATACATTCCTTGACGCGCACCAGGAAGGTCACCGCCTCACGACCATCGACGATGCGGTGATCGTAGCTCAGCGCGAGATACATCATCGGCCGGATCTCGATCTTGTCGCCAATGACGACCGGGCGCTTGTCGATCTTGTGCATGCCGAGAATGGCCGATTGCGGCGG